>WNFY01000058.1_pt1 | contig 75918 bp, 63 predicted proteins | sample 5400091 | NCBI WGS metagenome assembly WNFY01 (sample SAMN13153364, study PRJNA577476) | soil metagenome | isolation source: 60 cm soil or saprolite under grassland replicate 1 | place: USA:California | collected 2016-06-15
TCCCGGAGTCAGCGAGTTCGGATTCAACGTCCCGCCCGGCGCAATCGCAAAGCGCCCGCGCGCTTCTCCAGCGGGAATACTCGCGCCCGGAGAAGGCTGAACCGCGCTGAGGGCCAATAGCGGCTCCGGCGCTTTCCCGTGCATCTCTAACCTCGCGACTTGGGCTGCAGTGAGTGGCGCTGCCTGCTTCTCCGGTTTCTCCGCGCGTTTCTCCGCCGTTACCTTGAGTGGCTTCGGCGAGGGCTTTTCCACCTGACGCTGCTCATCTTCCTGCTTCGGCTGAACCTTTGGCGCCTGAGGTAGAGGCGCTTCCGCCGCCGGCAGCTTCGGCATATCTGCCTTGGCCACCAGCTTCGGCACATCGTTCACCGGGACCTGAAATTTCGCCTCGCGGTGCGCATTGTTGTCTTGCCTCACTTTGATCGCTTGGGGCGCGGGCTGGTGATGCGGCATCGCCGGCTTCGGTGCTATCAGATCATTCGGCAGCCGCGTCTCCGCCATCTGCACAATATTCGGCAGCGGTAGCAGTTTCTTGATTGGCTCAGGATGAACAATCAGCGGCCGCAATACCGTTTGAAAAACATTCGTCGGGTTCGGCGGATCGGACAAGATCGGCTGTGGCCCAGGATAAGCAAATCCCCTGCTTGCATGCGCCGGCGCTGCCGACGCCTGTTGTGGCGCGCTCACTCCGCCGCCCGGACTCTTCTGCCCTTCCGTCCCGCCGCCCACGTCCGGCAAATAAATCAGGTGGTCCTGCGTGTTCGACTTTGTTAGCAGTTTCTGCGAACGTGGCATGGGTAAGCCGTACGTGAACAGCAGGAAGAAAATGAACAGCCCGACCTCGTGAATGATAGTCGAGTAAAGCAATCCGCGTCCGGGCAGATAGCCGGCTTTGAATGTCCCGAATGTCGGAACGCCTCGCCGGTCAGCGACCGTTAGGTACTCAGTCGGGGATGCCCCTTTTCGCGCACCCCAGACAAACGCTTCAGGCAATTCGCTTCCAGAAACCCTCTGCCGCAACTCTTCAATAGCGGCGGGAAGATGGGAAGTACCTTGATCCACCTGATTGTTGGGATCACTACTGCTCACGTAGGGGTGGGTGCCCTCACCCGCCCTCCCGTTGCTCGGTGCTGGATCGAATGACGGGAGAGGATGGTTCGGAAGGGCACGGCTTTCGGCCGTGCCCTTGCTGCCCCCTGTTGGAGTCATCGAAAGCTCCCGACCCGAGCCTGTGCCTTCGGCCGCCGCATGATCGCGCACCACTTCCTCGCGTTCATCTTTCAATAATCCAAGGGACAAAAGAGGCATTAGTCACTGCATCCAGGGGCCAGAGTCAGGAGGATTAACCAAGCGCAGGCAAGCTCGAAGGGGAGGAGGGCTGCCCCGCAGCCCAACTCCTCCGAAAACGAGTTGAGGAAATAGATCATTGATAAAGCGCAGCCTTGTAAATATTGTTGACAGTCGAAGGATTAAGATCCATATAGATCGCCCCGCCCCCCTGGAGTTCCAGGTTATCGACGATAATTTCCCCTAGGACATAGGACTGGGAGCCCGAGCCACCGCCAAGCTGGAACGTGTCCCGGAAATAGTTAGCGCTTGATGAATTGACACTCCCAGTAGGAAAACTGCACGTTGCCGACAGTCCGGTCGATTCACAAGAATGAATGTAAATTGTTCCTGCCAAAGCGTACGAGCCACCTCCGCCTGCGGTCGAGGTTACCCCCTTCGCCGTCCGGTCCTGGAAAAAGAGAATGCCATGTTGCATTCCCTTAGTGGCATCGTAGTTCTGATCGCCGTAGGGACCGGAACACGGTGCCAAGAAGACGTTTCCCGTTAGCGTAACAGGCACATTCCCCGGACTATTAGCCGGCAATGCCGCCGTGCTATCGCAGTACACTCCATTGCCCAAACCGCCCGTAGTTGTATTGAACTGCTGCGTCGAATCGCAACCATTCGGACCTGGCTTGCCAGCGTTGGCATTCACGTCAAGTCTGGCGTTGCCAACAAAGAAGAAGACCGCTCCTCCCCAACCGTTAAATGTCGTTCCGGAGGGCATCGAAGTTTGACTCATCCGAACGCACGAGTTCGAGTCAAGAGTCATGTCTCCTTGCATGTAGTAAAGCCCTTCGCGGAAGATAGCGTAACTATAATTACCTGATCCTGGACAGCTTGATCCCAGGCAAATACCGTTTGAGTAATTACCAGGCACAAATACCACGCAGTTACCTCCGCCGGAGCAGCCGTCCGTTCCATCGTTGACGTAACCGACATTGAGTACGTTCCCCAGCGGCTCTGACCCAGGGTTGAACGATCCTCCTCCTGAACTCGAACCAGCATAGGTTGTCAGGGCAGCTATCTGGGCTGCCGTTGGGGGCAGGACATTCGCTAGTGGATCTTGGATTGGGGAATGGGGCGACATCCAAGTGCCAGTCGTTCCACCACAAAAACCGCTACCATTAACGCCCGTGTTACAAGACGGCGGGGTCGTCGGCCCGCCCTTAACGCCAAAGTTGCTACCGGTGTGCTGTGGCCCACCTTGCCTGAGATCAATGAGAGCGCTTCCGGGTGCGGCAACAGCGTTTGCGTCTGAAGAATTTACCTGAATGCTCTGTTGCGGTCCGCCGTAAATTGTTGTCGCGGGGTTTCCCTGGATGTTGAAAGCGCTGGTCGTAGTCCCCGGATTAAGTGGATCAAGAACAATAAGCGGGATAGGGGCAGCCGCTTGGTCGACCCCACATTTGGCAACCGCGCGAACACTCTGTGTTGTTTGGCCTCGCAGAAGGCCCGCAAAGAACGTAGGCACGTTTTGGTAAACATCCACTTCCATGAGCCTGTTGGCGGGAACACCAGCCACTCCTGGTGCTGCAGTGCCGCCAAAAACCACCCCGACGTCATCTCCGAAAATTCCGCTCGCCCATTGCGCATTGGTGATCGAACTAGGATAACCGTTCAGCGCAGCATAAACGCAGGGAGCCGGATTCGTGGTACCCGAGCCGGTACCATTAGGAGTTGTGCTCGTACAACTGAAGCTTGTGCCAGGTGTGAAATGACCAGGATACGGTCCCACTGTGATGTTGTTGGTCTGAACCAAAAGTAGGTCCATCGCACCCGCAGTACATGCAGCATCTGCCGCCGTTTGCGTGGCCTGGCGCTGAAACCACAGGTGACTCAGGTCGATCGCGAGGGCGAGCGAACCAAGCAAAAATAAACCTAGCGCCAACAGGGTGAAAAGCATAACCTGACCCGACTCTGCGCCTCGCGTGACGCTTTTTCTGAAACCATGGTTTCTCATGACACTTGCCTCGATTGGCTCCAAAATCTTTAGTTCATAACGCGACCACCGGCCGCGGCGTTAAGCGTAACATTCGGCCAGCTCAGACCAAAGAACGGTGTGTACGTGTGGACTACCTTGACCTGCACAATACATCCTGGAGCACTGCACGGGCCGCCGAACGTAGAACTCGTGTTGGCACCGTTCGGATCGTAGTCCACGGTTACGTCATTGGTGCTGACATTCTGGAATGACAACGCCGCAAAGTTCACCACAGCTTGTTGCACATTTACATAAGGGCTTATATCGGGACAGGTGATAACCGGATTCGCAATCGGATTACCCGGTCCACTGCAGTTCGTATTCCCGGTCCCATGCACAATTGCGTAACGAACTCCTTCTTTTGCTGCGTCGGCAGCGGTGTTGTACGCAGACACGAGCACAATCATCTGTAAAGCACTCACGAAGACAAGAAACACGAAGGTGATGACTAGCGCGAACTCAACCATCGCCTGTCCTGCCTCGGGTTGGCCCGATGTTCCTTTTCTCTTTCCTCTTGACGTGCCTCTTGCTCTCATATTCTTCCTAATTCAACGCCCGCATCTCCGCATGGCGGAAGAATTGGCACGTACCTCCGGAATTGCACATGCCAGACGCCCGAAGTGGGATATTGAAAATTGTGCCGGGAATGAGGGGCGCAACGTCATACTGGATATCTACCCGGTTCAGGACAAAACCTGGCGCCTCGGGATCTAGGCTTGGCACCGGACTTCCGCTGTAACTACTGGAGGAGGAGCCGCCATTCGCTGGCGAACACCCGCTACTGGTACAGGTCTCACAATTTGCCCTCAAAAATCCACCAGTGTTTGTGTTTGTCCCGGCCCCAGCAGAGTCCAGATTCGCCTGACTGCAAACCTGAACTGTGACTCCGGTCGGATTGGCAAGTGCTCCCGTCAGGTCTTGATACACGAGGTAGGTAACCGAGGCAGTGTTTGTTGCTGGCGCGCTGCCGCCCGAGGAGGGGATTGACGCAGCCGCGGGTGTGGCGCCCCCTTCGATCGCGTACAGAGTCGCTGTTCGAGCCGCACCGGTCAGGTTGACCGCAACCAAAAAGAAGTACCCCAAATTCACCACGTTCAGCACAAGCATGACCAGCAACGGCAGCATGAGCGCCGTCTCAACCAGGCTCTGCCCCCGGCTATCTCGTTGCGATAATTTTGTTGCAAATCGCATTGGTCTTAAGGTCTCTCAATGTCACGCGATACGAGCGCCCAACACTCTTGCTCGAGCTGCTGCTGCTTGCCGGGGACGATCAGCCGGCTTCGAGTCCTCGGTATCCTCCTGCAATTCGGCTTCCTCTTCCGCACCTTCCGTGACATTTAGCTGATTCAACAGCCGGTGCAGGTAACAGCGGCTTATCCCCAACTCTTTGGCCGCTTTCAATCGGTTCCCCGTGTGCATCGCTAGCGCGGACCGCACCAGCTCGCGTTTAAATCCACGCACTGCCTCATGAAAAGAGCCTTTGGGCAGCTCATCAGATACGCCCAGCTCCTGTAGTTCTGGCGGCAAGTCATCCACCCCTAGCCGCTCGTGCCCGTTTGCCAGGACTATGCTGCGCTCAATCACGTTCTGAAGTTCCCGCACATTGCCCGGCCACGCATGCCGGGCCAGGGCGCCCATAAAGCCCGGACTCATGCTGGTATGCCGTTTCTTGTGCAGCTTGGCAAACAGTCGCAGGAAGTATTCCGCCAGCAAAGGAACATCTTCGCTGCGCTCGCGCAGACTGGGCATCAGAATCTTAACCACGGAAATTCTGAAGTAAAGGTCTTCGCGGAAAGTGCCTTCGCGGACCATCTGATCGAGGTTCCGGTTCGTAGCACAAACCACGCGCACATCTACCGGGTGTGGAATGTTGGATCCGAGACGCTCCACGGTCCGTTCCTGCAGCACTCGCAGCAGCTTGGCTTGCAGCGGCAGCGCCAAGTCGCCGATCTCGTCAATAAAAATCGTTCCGCCGTTGGCCTCTTCAAATCTTCCTCGGCGGCTCTGGCTGGCGCCAGTAAAGGCGCCGCGCTCATGACCGAACAATTCATCGTCAATCAATGAGTCGGGAAACGAGCAAACCGAGAAGGCCACAAAGGGCTTGTTGGCGCGCGGGCTGAGCTGATGGATGGCGCTAGCAACTACCCCCTTGCCCGTCCCGCTCTCGCCGGTGATCAGGACCGTCGTGAATACACCGGCAACCTTGCGGATCGTGTCGCTGACGCGGTCCATTACTTTGCTATTTCCCAGCAGGCCTTCAACCCGCTTACTGGTAAGCATCTTTTGGGCAGCCGCGAGTTCGCGCGACATCGCCGCGCGCCTGCAGGCACGGTTGATGGCGAATCTCAGTTCCTGAATATCAAGCGGCTGCTCAATGAAATCCGCTGCCCCGCTGCGGAATAAGTCCAAGGCCGCCTTAGAGTGCTTGCTCCATCCAAAGCTGATGATCGGCGGAGTGGAAGGTAGATCGCTCGTAATACGGAGAAGCGTCTGGTACGCCAGGTCGCTTTCTTTCCCGCAATCGAGGTTTAGCAGGATCGCGTCGTTTTCGCCGAGGTCGATCTCGGCAAGCGCCATTTGCGGACTTGAAACCTGATGGATTTTGTAGCCAGCTTCGTCCAGAACTTCCTGCAACACGTTGCCGAAAGCGTCGTCTGGATCAACCAGCAGTACGCGCGTACCCTTCTCTACCAAGGCTGGGCTTGCCAAGATTTACCTCTTCCCCGGCTCTGTCATCACTACTCTTCTGCGCATCAACTGACGAAGTTTGCGGAGGAGGCGAACAGTTACCTTTGCTAATTCACCGCGAGTCCCGAAGGGGAACCGGTTCGCAGACCTAAAGAATTTCCCTTACTCGCCGCACATATATGGCGAGAGGATAATACAGACATCACTGTATTGGCAATAGAGTGGCCAAATAAAGGTGTGGGATCTCCTTACTAACCAACCGGGTGCCATTTAACCCGGAACTTAGAAGTGTAAACTCTTGCATACAGCTCTGACGGAAGTGTAAATGGATTGAGTAGCGGATTTTCCCGGTTTTCGCACGAAAACATCGCGGATACAATCGCAGCGGCAAGAAGGTCCATTGGAAGCGCAATTGCACCACTCAAGCTAAAGGGCGTCCCATTGACTCGTAGATGACTGTTTCTGCACAACTTGAAGGTCCCTCGGCCTCGCCAGCCCCGTCCATCCTTCGCGATCCGATGGATTTCGGGCCAGGCCTGGGTGGTTTCCTCCGCGCCGGCACCTCGTTCTTGGCGGTCCTGACTCTCCTACTGATCGGCCTCCAGTTCGTCTTTTCGATGAGGAACCCCGACCTGAACGACCCGGACATCTGGTGGCACATGCGGAACGCGCAGTTCCTGGTGCAACACCACCAGTTTGTGGCCAAAGACATGTATTCGTTCACCGTCGGCGGACATCCATGGATCAACAGCGAATGGCTTGGTGAAGTTCCCTTCTATTTCGCCTACCGCCTTTTTGGGTTAGTCGGCCTGAAGTCGCTGACGTTTTTCGTGCTCAGCGCCATCTCCCTGCTCTTGCTGTATTTGAGCTATCAGGAGAGCCGCAATTTCAAATCGTCGGTGGTCGCATGTTACTACGCGACCTTTCTCGCAACCGTCTCATTTGGCCCGCGAACGATTCTATTTGGATACCTCGACCTTCTCATTTTGCTCGTCATCCTTCAACGCTTCCGGCAACGCGGAGACGCGTCGCTGTGGATCGTTCCGGTTTTGTTTTGCTTATGGGCTAACACCCACGGGTCGTGGTCGCTGGGTCTAGTACTGTTTTTTCTGTTTAGCATTGCGGGACTTCTGGAAGGCTCATGGGGGAGGATTTATTCCGTCCGCTGGACCAGACCGCAGCTTCAAAAACTCGCAGTTGCGTGGGCCGCAACGGTCGCTGCGCTGTTCGTGAATCCATTCGGATGGCGTCTTGTCTATTACCCATTTGATCTTGCATTCAAACAGAAACTTAACATCGCTCACGTGCAGGAGTGGGTCTCGGTGGACTTCCACGATTTGCGCGGCAAACTTGTGCTGTTCTTGATTGTGGGATTGCTGCTTGCCGCCTTGGTCCGAAACCAGCGGTGGAGCCTGGGCGGAGCGCTGATGTTGCTGTTTGCACTCTACAGCGGGCTGACCTATATCCGGTTTCTGGTGCTTTTGGGAATCGTAGTCGCCCCGGTGTTGGCGAAGGTGCTGGATTTCTTCCCGCCTTACCGACCCGAGCTTGAGACTCCACGAGTAAACGTTGTTGTGCTCCTGTCGCTGCTTGCGGCGATGGCATACTATTGGCCGCGCGAGGCGAAGATTCGCGCCTCGATCGAGGAGACTTATCCTTCTGGCATTGTTCCTTATTTGAAGGCTCATCCTCCGCAGGGAAATGTCCTGAACTTCTACCTGTGGGGAGGCTACCTGGGCTGGCATGATCCCGAGGTTAAGGATTTCATCGATAGCCGAGTTGATATTTTCGAATACGCTGGCGTGCTGAAGGACTATCTTGATCTGATGGGTGCGGATGCGTTTCAGCACAAGCCTGACGAAATCCTCGACAAGTACAAGATCCGATACGTTCTGTTTCCTCCCAGCGACAGCAAGAATCCGCTCCATACCGGTGGCCAACTAGTTTATATGCTGGAGCACGATCAGCGCTGGAAGACGCTTTATAAGGACAATATCTGCATCCTGCTTGAGAGACAGTGACGGGCTGTGATTGGTCTAGGTTGAAACGGACATATGTTTTATCGTCGCGCCATTGACAAGTTGTTTATTGTGATCATCGGTCTGGTCATTTTGGTGGTGATCTCCTACCATCCGAAATACCACCTACGCAATGACATGCCTCCCGGTTTCTTCAAGCCCACCACCGCGAGCGAGGACACGAAGCATTCACTGGAACAGCGAGTAGCATGGGCTTACTGGGAAAGCGCAGTCATGGACGTCCAGTGGAAATATACTCGCGGACGTCCTTTGCCCCCGGAGCCTGCGCGAGAGTTTCATGTCAATGCCGAAGCTCTGGGACCCGCCGCTTCTGATCCGGGAACACGTCAGCTTTATTGGCATCGCCTGCAAGAGGTTTGGTTCCAGCCGGACACTTGGACCAGTTCCTATGAATGGGACTGGGGATGGGCCAGTGATCCACTCGCTTCTGCTGGTTCTTGGCTCAGGTATCAGGCAGACAGGTTGTTCACTATAAGGTAAATATTCTGGCAGCCGGAGCCGTTTGAGGAAACAATGCCCCGTACGCAAAAACCTCAAAGGACCAGTGGACGCCATCCACCCTATCCGGTCGTATTCAGGCGTTGGAGAAACGGCTGTCGCAGATCACGACTCCAATTCGCGTAGCGCCCGGTGGAAAGCTTTCCTGGGACCAACACTTGCCGTCGCTGTACTCACATACTTTGCAATCGCCCAGCTCTCAAAATGGCCGGAGAGACTGCGCTACCCAGGGGAAGAGGATGCAGCGGAGGGAACACAGCTTTCCGAAATGGTACACCTGAGACGAGGCGTTGACATCTACCGGATTCCCTCGGATGGAGAGTTCGACAGCGCGATTTACGGACCTCTGTCGTATCTTGTAGGTTCAGCGGTCATCAACCCTACTCGCCCAGCTTATCTTCCGTTACGACTACTCTCTTTTTTCTCCACCATTTCCTTGGTGACTTTGGGCGGGATCTTTGCTTTCAAGCTCGCGGGAAGGAAATTGGCGCCGGTCTTGGCAGTATTGCTTCTCTTGAGCAGCGCATACCTGGCTCGCTACGGCATTTCTGCGCGGGCCGACATGGTAGCCCTTTTTCTAGCGTTTTCGGGGTTCCTCGTTTTCTATTGCTATCGGGATAGCCGTCGCGCCCTCATCATCGCAGCGATGTTGATGTTGTTGAGTTTCTTCTACAAGCAACAGTTTGTCGGCGCGCCCATTGCCGTGATCACGTACCTCATACTTACGCGACAGTTTCAACGGGTATTCCTATTCGGTGGTACGCTCGCGGCCGGCGGTGTGGTTCTGATTGGGATATTCTCGTTCGTCCTGTTTCCGCATCAAGCTTTTCTCCTTCACTTTCTTTCCTATAACCATCTGCCGTTCGAGAAGAATCTCTTATTGCCAGAAGTTCTAATGTTTGTAGTCCCCCTATTTGTGCCCCTCTTGGGTAGCGCCGACTTCCTGGATCATCGTCCTGACAAACTGGTGCTGATTTACCTCTTGGTGTCTGTCGTTACATATTTCCTTCTCTTGTCGTCCTCGGGATATGGCGCGGATACCAATCGTTGTCTTGAACCGCTCCTCGTTCTCAGCTGCGTCTTTGCTGCTCGGCTCGCCACAGCGAAGGGTGTCCTTGGCGGAATGGTATGGACAGGAGCTCTTACGTTCGCTCTAGCCACGGTTGCGCTGTTGAGCGGAGCATTCGTCGTTCCTCAAGTGGAACGCGATGACTTCGCCGCAGACGACGCCTTACAGCAATACCTCCACGAGAATTTTGCGCCGCGAACACCCATCCTGGGCTACTACGCCGGAGACCCGATCCGCGGTGGCCTTGACGCACCCATCACGAACCTGTGGCACTACTCGGCATTGATCCGTAAAGGCCTGTTGTCGGACCGTGATATTTTGTCTCGAATCAATTCAGGTGGGTATGCCGCCATATTACTCGACTTCGACCTGTCGAGGCCCGATTCGAGCAAAATGGCCGACTTCTACACGACGCGATCGATGCGGGAAGCAATTCTTCGGAGCTACGCCCTTGCGACACAACTCAAATTGCCTCCGCCAGAGTTTACTCGTTTTACAGATGGCAATCTTTATGTCTGGGTTCCGCGCCGCCCACACGACAAGGGAACTAATAGGTAATGGCGCAGAATTGTAAACAATTCGCGCTGGTAGTGCCCACCCTGAATGAAGGAGAAAACATTAGAGCTATGCTTGATCGTGCGACCGCAGCCTTGGCGTCTGTTTCTGTTCCGTGGGAAATTATTGTCGTTGACGATCAAAGCAGCGACTCGACGGCTCAAGTCGTACAGGAATATGCGAACGGCCAAGCGTCCGTGCGATTGGTTCGCAGAAGCGGAAAACGTGGACTGGCGGGAGCCATTACCTACGGCTGGGATCAGACAGAAGCGGACCTCATTGGGGTGATGGATGCCGATCTGCAGCATCCGCCCGAACTCTTGCCTCAATTAATTCGTGAAGCTTGCGAAGACCACGATATAGTGATTGCCAGCCGATATGTGCGCCCTCATAGCATGGATGGTTGGAATCCTGTGCGCAAAACTCTCTCGCGTTTAAGCGTATTTGCGAGTCTCCCTGTGCAAAGAAGAGATTTGAAGGTGAGCGACCCACTGTCGGGATTTTTTGTCCTGCGGCGCGAATGTATCGCTGGCATTCAGTTTCAGGAATCGGGTTTTAAGTTGCTGCTCGAAATCTTGGCCAGAGCACGAATCAATTCTGTATCGGAACTCCCCTTTGAGTTCGCATGCAGACGGTTTGGAAGGAGTAAGGCCAACACAATGACCGCAGTCCACTACTTCGGTTTGCTTTGGAAGCTCGCTCACGGACGAAGAACGGAAAGGCGCCAGTGATATTCCTGATTGAGACGGGGCTGATTGTCCTTGCCTTATTAATTTCCGTAGTCTTCCCCGTTGCCGCATCGCGCTGGCTTGAAAACGTTGAAAAGCTTTTTGGCCGATTAGCAGGCAATCGGCGCCTATCGGTTGCACTGGTTGGATTCGGTGCACTGCTGTTGAGAGCTGTGGTGCTCCCTATTGAACCCGTCCCCCAACCAATCGTCCACGACGAATTCGGATACTTGCTGGCCGCCGATACCTATGCGCACGGCCGACTCACTAATCCCACGCACCCCATGTGGGTGCACTTCGAAACCTTCAGCATCCTGCAGAAGCCTACCTACCAATGCTTTGCCCAGCCCGCGCAAGGAATGGTCCTTGCCCTTGGCAAAGTTGTTTTCGGACATCCGTTCTGGGGCGTCTGGCTGAGCACCGGACTCATGTGCGCCGCTATCACCTGGATGCTCCAAGGCTGGCTTCCGCCTGAGTGGGCTTTATTGGGAGGAGTGCTGGCAGTCTTGCGGTATGGTGTTTTCAGCTACTGGGCCCACAGCTATTGGGGCGGCGCAGTCGGCGCCATTGGCGGCGCGCTGGTATTAGGTGCGCTGCCGCGAATCCAGCAGTCACAGCGTGTTCGTGATGCTCTGTGGATGGGCCTGGGCTTGGCTCTGCTCGCCAATAGTCGCCCCTATGAGGGGTTCGTTTTCTGTGTGCCAATCGCCGTCATATTGTTCGTATGGATGTTCAAGAAAGACAGCCCGGCGTTTCGCCGGTCTCTTCGACGCGTGGTATTGCCGCTAGCGTTGGTTCTATCGCTCACTGCCGCCGGATTGGGCTACTACTTGTGGCGAGTCACCGGCAGCCCATTTCGCATGCCCTATCAGATTGAGCGCGAGACTTACGCCGTCGCGCCCTACATGCTCTGGCAGCATGAGCGCCCGGAACCAGTCTATCGACACACCGTCATGCGGAAGATGTACGTGGAAGAGGAACTTGTTGGCTACCGGTTCTTTCGTTCGTTCCCAGGGTTCCTCATGAAAGTTTATATCGGGTGGTGCTTTTTTCTCGGTCCAGCCCTGACAGTCCCGTTGCTCATGCTGGCGTTTTCCCTACCGCGCGGTTTCTCGTGGCATGACATCAATCGCCCTACTTGGATTCTCCTGTCTGTATTTTTCGCTTCCGCGATCGGATGGTTTCTTGAAACTTTCTATAATCCTCATTACTCAGCTCCGGCAACTGGTCTTATTTTGCTGTGTGTTTTGTTATCGATCCGAGCACTCCGGCGGTGGGGACAATCTGGAACCTTTCTGGCGCGCGCGATAATTGTGATCTGCGTGCTCTCGTTCAGTGTGCGCGCCATAGCAGCTCCATTGCATATTCGCCTTCGCGAGTTCTACGAGTTCGCCTGGTACCAGAAAGGACCCGACGATTTCGGCCGAGCAGCCATTCAAGCCGAACTGAAGGCAGCTCCGGGCAAACATGTGGTTCTAGTGCGTTATCGGCCGCAGCACGAGCCGTTCGCCGAATGGGTGTACAACGACGCCGACATCGATCAGTCCAAGATCGTTTGGGCGCGCGATATGGGGGCTTCTGAGAACCAAGAACTTCTCAATTACTTCAAGGATCGCCACGTCTGGCTAGTCGAAGCCGACGAAAAGCCGCTCAGTCTTCTGGAATACCAGTCTGCACCGCAAGGAAATTCGGCAAATGCTTCTCGCTGAGTGGACAGTTTTGGCTGTAGCCATCCTCCTCGCGTCGGTCGCCTCTAAATTGGGATCGAAGTATTTTGAATCAATTGAACGGCTACTCGCAAAACTAGCTCGCCATCGCAGGCTCAGCGTCGCCGTTGTTGGCATCTCCGCTCTCCTTGTGCGTGCTGCCCTGCTTCCGATTGAACCTATTCCTCAACCAGGCTTGCAAAGTGAGTTCAGTTATCTACTCGCGGCAGACACGTTCGCTCATGCGCGAATCACAAATGCAATCCACCCCTTGTGGGTTCATTTCGAAACCTTCAATGTCCTCCAAAATCCCACTTACGCTTCGAAATTTCCTCCAGCGCAGGGAATATTCTTAGCTACCGGCCAAGTCATCCTTGGCCACCCATTTTGGGGCGTATGGCTCAGTGTCGGAGTGATGTGCGCAGCGATTTGCTGGATGCTTCAAGGGTGGCTGCCACCACTTTGGGCGCTGGTCGGGGGATTGCTTGTCGTCGTACGCCTTGGCGCTTTCAGCTACTGGGCGAATAGCTATTGGGGTGGCGCTGCGGCCGCTATCGGAGGTGCGTTGGTTCTTGGCGCGATTCCAAGAATCAGGCGTCGTTTACTCGCACGCGACGCGGGCTTCCTTGCATTAGGGCTAGTCATATTGGCAAATAGCCGGCCCTTCGAAGGACTTATCTTCGGCATTCCCGCGATGGCGCTATTCGCACTGATGACCATTAGGAGGTGGGACACTGCCACGCGCCCGACTCTACTTCGCGTTCTAGTTTCATTCTTAATCGTCCTAGCAGTGTGTGGATGCTTGACGGCATATTACTGTTGGCGCGTCACCGGCAACGCGATACGCATGCCCTATCAGCTCTATCAATCCACCTACGACCCCGTGCCGATCTTTGTTTGGCAGTCCTTAAGGCCGATACCGAGATACCATAATGCGGCGATGATGAGCCTGTACACTGGCTGGCCCATTCAGAATTACCTTCTTGCGCGCTCCCATCCTATTGCCATGGCGCTCTCGAAGTGCTTCGTTTTTTGTTTCTTTTTCTTGGGACCAACGCTAACGGTGCCTTTCTTCCTGCTCGGCATCGTGCTGCCTCGAGGTTTTGCATACAAAGACATACGGCCCAGCACGCGTTTTCTTCTACTTGTCTACTGCATATCTTGGGTGGGATTGCTCTGCACTGTTTACTTCAGTCCGCATTACGCGGCACCTTTCACCTGTGTGATATATGCCCTCCTCTTGAGAGCGATGCAACAGATTCGACGTTGGCGTCGCCGCCAGGGCACGGGCCTGGCAATTGTTCGAGCAGTTTTCACGACCTGCGCGGTGATGCTCGTTGTGCGTGCATCGGCCCCTTGGCTCCACATTCCGGTCACTCGGCCTGGGCCTGGAACCTGGTACTCACCCAATCCGCTCGTCATCAATCGCCAAACGGTCGAGGAGCGATTAAAAGACTCCGCCGGAAACCATCTCGCTATAGTTCGATATAAGGAGGACCACGACCCTTTTCAGGAATGGGTGTACAACGGCGCCGACATAGATCACTCCAAGATCGTTTGGGCGCGTGAAATGGATCCCACCGAAAACCAGCGGCTGTTCGATTACTTCAAGGATCGACACGTTTGGCTCGTAGATGCCGACCAGAAACCGCCCCGGGCTTTACCCTACCTTGCCCCGGCACCTAGCAGTAATCGCTCTGCACCAGAAGGCCAGCAATGATTGAAGAATCGGGGATCATTCTCGCATGCTGCTGACGGAGTGCGGTCTCGTCCTTGCTTGTTTGCTGCTCGCCTTCCTACTCCCAAAAGTTGGCGCGAGCTTCTTTTCTCCCATTGAGCGCAGCCTTGCCAATCTCGCCAGACGACGCCATCTTTCTGTCTTGGTGGTTGGGGCCACAGCCCTCGCCCTCCGCACCGCGGTGCTTCCGATTTTGCCCATTCCCTATCCCGGCGTACATGACGAGTTCAGCTACCAACTAATGGCGGACACTTTCGCACATGGCCGGCTCACCAATCCAACTCATCCGTTGTGGATTCACTTCGAAAACGTCAGTGTCATACATCAACCAACTTACTGCTCCGTTTACTACCCCGCCCAAGGGTTCTTCATGGCCTTTGGCCAGTTGATCACCGGTCATTCTTTCTGGGGTGTGTGGCTCAGTGTTGGACTGATGTGTGCCGTGATCTGCTGGATGCTGCAGGGCTGGGTCGCGCCCTATTGGGCCCTCATCGGTGGGTTACTCGCGGCAGTTCGAATAGCCACTTTCAGTTATTGGGCGAACAGTTACTTCGGAGGGGCCGTGGCCGCCCTCGGCGGAGCGCTTATCCTGGGAGCGCTGCCGCGAATCAAACGACGACCAAGTGTTACAGATGCCTTGCTAATGGGTCTCGGATTCGCAATTCTCGTAAACAGCCGGCCCTTTGAAACCGTGTTCTTCGGAGTGCCGGTGATTGTGGTTCTCGCCTATTGGATCTTCCGCAATGATGAAAATCGCCGCACGATACTGCTGCGAACTGCGTTGCCTCTGGCGCTGGTGCTGACCGTTACCGCTGGTGTCCTGCTCTATTATTTTTGGCGCACAACCGGCAATCCTTTTCTTCCCGCCTACGTTGTCAACCTGCGCCGCTACACCGTCGAGCCGAGTTTCCCCTGGCTTCCCTTGCGGCCCATCCCGCAATATCACCATGAAATCCTGCGCAGATATTTCCTCGGCTACAACCTGAGCATGTATCAATTGGCTCATGCGCACCCAATCTTTTCGATCATCATCAAAGTCTTGATGTTGTGGTTCTTCTTCCTCGGCCCGCTGCTCACGCTTCCGTTTCTTGGCCTTGGCTTTGTTTTGCCTTATAACATGTCGTTCAAAGACGTGTCGCGAAAAACGCGGCTGTTATTGATCGTATGCGGATCTACCCTGTTTGCAGTGCTGCTGCCTGTTTATGCAAACCCTCATTATGCGGCGCCGATCACAGCCGCCCTTTACGCGCTTTTGATGATCGCCTTCCAGCGCATTCGCCATTGGCGATTCAGAGGCAAGCCATCAGGACTCGTTCTGATTCGCGCTACTCTGGCAGGAGCAGTGGCCCTCTTGCTGTTGCGAGTCGCGCTGCCGGTTTTTCATCTTCCAATCGTGAACAGTAACAAGCCTGAGACGTGGTGCTCCCCCTGGTATCAATTGCTGCCGCGCGCTGCAGTTGAACAGAAGTTGCAGGTCGAATCCGGAAAGCAGTTGGTGCTGGTGCACTACAGCCCCGAGCACAACCCCACGGAAGACTGGGCGTGGGTCAATAACGACGCCGACATAGATCGCTCCAAAATCGTCTGGGCGCACGACATGGGCGCGCAAAACGAGGAATTGCTACGCTGCTTTGCCTCGCGTCATGTTTGGCTGCTTGAACCCGACCAAGATCCCATCCATCTAGCGCCATGCGATGCAGCCTGCACAACCGCTCTCGCCACTGGGCACGAGGTTGCCAAATGACACCTCGTACCATGGAAAACAGCCAGTCTTCTTTGCGCAACCGTTCGGAGAAGCGTCCTACCGCCACAAAATCTAGTGTCCGTTTGGTGCGAATTTCCTGTTGGGTCGTTGCCCTTGCCCTCGGCGCGGCTGATGCCTGGGCGACACGCTTCACCATGTATCCAGATGGCGTTTCCTATCTCGACGTCGGCGATGCCTTCTGGCGTGGCGATTGGCACAATGCGATCAACGCCTATTGGAGTCCGGTTTTTCCCTTGGTTGCGGGCCTGTTCCTCAAAGTATTCAGGCCTTCCATCTATGGCGAATATCCGCTGGTGCACCTGGTAAATTTCCTAATCTACGTGGTTGCGTTGATATGCTTCGAATTTTTCTTCAGCACCTTCGTAGCCCAGCAACAGGAGCGAGACCGTCTTCAGCCTGAAGCGGGCTTACCCAGATGGGCCTGGTACGTTGTTGGCTATTCCGCTTTCATCTCGTCGTCTCTTCTCCTGATCACCGTGAGCTTTGTCTCCGGCGACGTGGCAATCGCCGCCATCGTGTATCTTGCGTGCGCCTTGCTCATAAAAATCCGCAAAGGCACCGCCGGTTGGAAGACGTTCGCCTGCCTGGGTTTTGTTCTAGGCATCGGATTTCTCACCAAAGCCGTGATGTTCCTCATGTCCGTCCCTTTTTTTGTGGTCGCGGTCGCTGTGCAATGCAAATCCAGAAGAAGCATGAAGCCGGTGGCGATCTCCTTGTTGGTCTTCGCAGCGATCGCCAGCCCGCTAGTACTCTTGCTCTCGAACGCAAAAGGCCGTCCTACATTTGGCGATACGGGCAGAATCAATTACGCAATCAACGTTGGCGGCGTAAATTTCTTCATCCCGCGGGCTGAAACCGCAAGCCATCCCGTCCGCCAGATTTCAAGTCTGCCCGCCTACGAATACAGCGCTCCGGTCAGCGGCACCTACCCGCTCTGGTTCGACCCCTCATATTGGCATGAAGGAATTCAACCTCACTTCACGCTGAAAAGGCAGTTCTACAGCATTCTGACCTCGATGCTCGCCTGCGGTTGGATTTCCTTTAGCCTATCGCTGGGACTGAACCTCACCACTGCGATCTTGTTTCTCTATCTCACCTCGCCAAGCATCTCCGCGTGCTTGTCGCGCGCCCGCCTGAACTGGATTCTGTGGGTGCCGGCGCTCTGCGGCATTGCGCTCTATTCTCTCGTCGTGATCGAGCCGCGATACGTCGGTGCGCTGTTCTGCCTTTTGTGGATCGTGGCTTTCTCCGGCCTGCGGTTTCCTGTTTCTTCTCAAAGCCCGATGATTGCCGCTGTCTGCCTAATGGGGCTCACAACTTGCCTGGTTGAAGGCTGGCAAATTCGCCGCGCACTCGACAGTTCTTATTTCCCGCGACGGCATATCGCGTCGCCAGTCAGCTTAAGAGTGGCAGCGGCACTCAAATCTAACGGGTTCGGGCCGGGGGACAAGCTCGTTGTGATCGGCGACTGGTTATTTCCCTCGCAAGAAGCATCGTATGTCGCCAGATTGGCGCGCGCTCAAATCATTGGCGAAGCTCGGCCAGACGAATTCTGGGCGGCCGATGCCTCTACCCGCTCTCACGTAGTAGCTGAGTTCGCAAACACCGGCGCGAAGGCCATCCTTATTCATAAGCCTCCCCGCACAGAGACGGGCTGGGAGAGGCTCTCCGACACGGACTACTACCTTTATCGGATCGAGAGTGTGAAATGACGGGATCTGCGATTAAAGGGGACGGCGGGGCGAGTCAGGCGAGATTGGAACATGCCGAGGTTTCGACCGAAAGATCCGACTACAAGCTGTTGCGCATTTGTTGCTGGTGCGTCGCTCTCGTACTCGGTGCAGCCCAAGCCTGGGCCACTCGCTTCACCATGAATCCAGATGGCGTTTCCTATCTCGACATTGGAGATGCCTACTGGCGCGGTGACTGGCACAATGCGATCAACGCCTACTGGAGCCCGCTCTACTCTTGGATTCTGGGCTTCCTTCTCAAAGTCTTGAAGCCGCCGCCATATTGGGAATATCCGCTGGTTCATCTGGTGAATTTCTTAATTTATGTGGCCACATTGGCCTGTTTCGAATTTTTTCTGAGCTCATTCATTACGCACCAGAAAGGCCGGGATCTAGAACTAGCAGCTCAGGGTGAGATGGGCATCCCTGAGTGGGGTTGGCGGGTGCTCGGCTATAGTCTGTTTCTCTTTTCCTCTCTCGTTATGATCGGCCTGCACCTCGTTACGCCGGACTTGTGCGTCGCCGGATCTGTTTATCTTGCGGTCGCCCTGATTTTGAAGATCAGGCACAGCAGGGCCACACGCGGCACTTATCTGGCACTTGGAGTCATTCTGGGCGTCGGCTATTTGGCCAAGGCGGCCATGTTTCCTCTGGGAATTATTCTTGTCGTGACCGCATTCCTGGCAGGGGGTCGAACAAAAAAATCGGCGCAAGATGCCGCATTAACAATGATTCTCTTTTTGGCCGTTGGAAGTCCTTTGATCGCCGCCCTGTCGCTCAAACAAGGTAGATTGACATTCAGCAACGTCGGGCACATAGCTTACGAGGTGTACGTTGACGGCATCGACCAATTTATTCCCGAGGGATCCGGCCTTGTAAATCCGGCGCGAAGAATATTCGACCATCCGGCGACATACGAGTTCGGCGAGCCGATTCGAGGCACGTATCCACTCTGGTACGATCCGGATTATTGGCATGCTGGGCTGAAGCCTTTTTTTCGTCTAAGCGGTGAAAGGCAATCTATTCAAACGGCTTTACTACTCTCATTGTTACTGGTTGGAGGCCTTTCATTTCAACTGGTTGTGACGACGGGTTTGCTGGTCCTGTTTTTGGTGGCACCTCGGCCATCGCTATGCTTCAGACGCGCGGCGGATTACTCGTATCTGGCGGTGCCCATGATTGCCGCATTTCTGATGTACGCCGTTGTATATTTCGAATACCGCTACATCGCCCCTTTTGTATGTTTAGGGTGGATCATGTTGTTTTCTGGTGTGGAACTTCCGGCTTCCAAGGGCCTAAGAATCCTTGTTTGGTCCGTTGTCCTCATAGTCGCAATGCAGCAAGCCGCGACTGGTGCAGCCGCCAGTAAGAGAGTCATAACAGGGCCGTTTGTTCGCATTCCCATTTATTCGCGCCTCGCACTCGCATTGGAGCAACATGGTTTGCGAGTTAATGACAAGATCGCCTTGCTCTCGGAACAGCCATGGGGTGAAGGCGGGCCATTCGTGGCGAGGCTGTTACTGCTTCGCGTCGTCGCTCAAGTGAACAAGCCTTTAGAGTTTTGGCAGGCATCCACCGAAACACAATCACAGCTGCTCATGGCCTTGAAAGGGACAGGCGCAAAAGCAGTATTAGCCTGGAGAGGTGGCCCTTCGTCAACAGGGTGGCAGCAGCTCGAAGGAACGAACTACTTTGTTTACATGTTTCCGCCCGATTCTCATTAGCGAGCGTCTGCTTTAGCTATTTTGAACACATCAAGATCCGGAGAAGTCTTGGCATCCAAGAGAATTCCAGCCTTCTCGCAATGGGCTCGGTAATCCTGGGCCCAAACTCTTTGCCAATCCGCCCCTGGCGTCAGACCCGGTCGTAAAAAAAGAACATAATCGGCCGCGTCGATTCGCTTCAGACCATCCTCAATCGTGCGCTTATTCACTGCGTCATAGACGAGGGTGTCCACATCTACCGCGCGTAACTTGTCCCACCCGATTTGCCTTGCCAACAAAAAACTATCGATGTTGAACGCAGGGCCATCTGTGGCGATCAAAATCTTCATTGGCTGGCCTTGAAGCGGTTGATTCCTCTCGAGAGTGATCAGTAAATCCTCGGCGCTTCTGATCGGACCAATTTCAGGCCTGCGCACCATCGGCGCAGACAGTGCCACGAACATAAGCAGGGCTCCAAAAACCGGAGCAGCGCCCAGTGGAACCGGCGTCTTTTGCTTCGCGCTCGTCCAAGCAAGACAGATGGGCATTGCAATCATGATGGGAATTCCAAAACGTGGATCACGGTTTTGGCTTCTCGCGGCGATAACCAAATAAATCAGGATGATGCCAATCGGCAGCAGCCGCCCTAACCGCCTCTGATTGTCGATTATGAGTCCGCGCACGAAAAGAACCAGCAGGATAGAAAGCGGAATCAACGCTAACCCGAGCTGGCCGACGTATCTTTTTAGGTAGCCTCCAGCCGTCAGACCGGGTATGCTCCACAATTTTGCTGTTCCTCCCCACGCCACCAAGAAAGCGAAGCGAAGAAAGTTCAGCCCGTAATAACGCCAAACAAGAATGGCTGGCAACGATCCAACGACACAACCCAGGACAGCGCACCTGAGAGGCCATTCTCCGGAATAATCCGAGCGAATCAACAGCAGCGCAAAGCCGATGGCGCCCAGGAAGAAAACGAATGTCACCTTGTTAAGCATGCCGACGTTGATCACGACGCTCCAAAGCAGTCCCCGACAGAAACTGGGCCACAAGCCCTTCGATGGCGAGGAGTATTCGAGGGGTATCAACATCAGCGCAAGTGCAACGCACCAGCCCAACAGAGTGTCGGTCATCATAGCGCCCGCGTTAGCACGAAGAAAGGATGTTAGGCCGATTGTGGCTGCGGATAGTAACAGAAAAATCGGTGAGATTCCGCACTGCAGGCAGGTGTGATACGTGACCAATATCAGGACCCAAATGAAAAGAGCCAGCCCGACAAAGGCGAGCCCGATGCCCTGCTCCGTGCCTCCAGCATGCCCCCATGGCAAGTTAACCAGCTCCATGATTGGCCCTTTATGGGTATGGGCGAGGCATTCACTCAGGCGCGACAGACTGAAATCGTAAAACGCCTGATTGGCGCAGATGATGCGATTCAAATAATACGATTCGTCCCAAGCCAAAGGATAAGGAGTGTAGTTGATCACTGTGGGGGACAGAAGAGCGAGGAACGCGAACAGACCCATCCATCGAATTACAGCCGGTCTCGCCTTGAGCGTTGTGACAAGTCGGGTGACGACCGGCTGTACTGCCAATTCGGCAATCACCGAAACTCCATCCACAGCCGTTTTAGGAACCTGAGGCCTGTTGGAAGACTAGGAGCGCCAGACTTACCCGCTACGCGTGCTCCCTCTCGCGTGGGAAATTCCACAATAGTCATCGCCCGTTTGAAAGCGCGGATCGTCATCTGATACTCAATCGTGTAGTCGAGCGCATCGAGTTTCAGTTCCGTGGCTGCGCGTTTCGTCACGCCCCGAAATCCATTTATCGAGTCAGTGACATACGGACCAACCCCGCGAAAGAAGCTGTTCGCCAGGAAGTTCAGCGCATTGTTCGCCCACTTCCGCGGCCTAAGAAAATGAACGTCTTCCTCGTTTACGGCGCCTGGCATCATCCGTGACGCAATTACAAGATCAGCGCCACCTTCGAGCAGCGGCTTGAATTTGGGGAGATCGCGAATGTCTTCGTTACCGTCTGGCGAGAAGAAAATGTAGGCGTCGCACTCGATCCGCTCGAAAGCTAACAAGAATGCGGCCCCTCTTCCCTTACGGCTCTGCCCGATCACCTGGATACCTTGCTCGCGATAGTATTCCAGCGTGCCATCCGTCGACCCGCCGTCGATCGCCACGAGTTGATCGAAGCCCGCTTCGGGCGAGGGTTTTGGGATCAATGGGAAAATCTGCTCCAGGCATGGTCGCTCGTTATATGTGAGCAGGCAGAGTACGACTCTCATTCGCGGCGAACCATTCTACCGTACGCTTCAGACCATGTCTTAAGCTGACTTTGGCACGAAATCCCAGCAACCGTTCGGCCTTGCTGCTGTCGCAGCATCGCCGGGGTTGTCCGGTCAAGCCACCCGCTTCGAAACGGGGCTGAATCGGCATACCCCTGATTTTCGAAACGAGACTGGAAATGGAACCTGCGAGATCCCCAACGCTGATTTCTTCATTCGCTCCAAGATTCAAGGCGTCCGCTCTTGGATACCGAGCCGCAACTTCCAGCAGACCTCGCGCAAAATCGTCCACGTACAGGAAAGAGCGGGAGTGAGATCCGTCTCCCCAGACGTCCAAAAAGCCATCTCTGCTCTCAAAAGCCTTCCTAATCAACGCTGGAATTACATGCGAACTAGCGGGGTCAAAATTATCGCGTGGTCCATAAGCATTGTAGGGTCGCGCGATTGCGACTGACAGACCGAATTCGCGAGCATACTGAGCGCCCAAATATTCCTGCATCCGCTTGGCCCAACCATAGCCGGAATTGGTGGGCTCCGGTTCGCCAGCGAAACCTTCGTCCTCAGGGGTTGGAATGCTGCAGAACCGAGGATAAACGCATGCCGAGCTAGTCACCAGAAATCGATCTACCTTCAACTCCTGAGCAACTTTGACCACATTCAGGAAGATCTGCATATTTTCGTGAAAAATAGAGGCGGGATGAGTGCTGTTATATTCCAGCCCTGCAACTTTCGCGGCCAGGTTCAAAATAACGGAGGTGCCTTCCAGAGCCCTGCAGGTTGATTCGTAGGATTCGAGATCGCCCTGGCGAAACCGAATCTTACTTGCACAGTGCCGAAGGAATTTACTCTCAAGTCTTCTCGAAAGAACTACCGGCCGAGCGCCAAGACACAACAACTGCTCGACTATGTGACTGCCAACAAATCCAGTGCCGCCGGTTACGGCTACAGTGCGATCACGAAAAAACGCCTGTGTCTCTGGATGGAAGTCGTTGAGCGAACAGAAGCTCTCATACGGGATACTTGCTTCCAAGACCCTGCTCCTCCAGATCCGCTTGCATCATCAGCCGAACCAATTCCGAAAAACCGACTTTGGGTTTCCAGCCAAGTTTTTCACGCGCCTTCGTTGCATCTCCCACCAAAAGGTCCACTTCCGTTGGACGGAAGTATCGTTGATCTATTTCAACCACGTCCTGCCACTTAATTCCAACCAAGTTTGCTGCCTCAGTCAGAAACTCTCGGACGCTCCAGGATTCCCCCGTAGCGATTACATAGTCATCAGGCGTATCCTGCTGCAACATTAACCACATCGCTTCTACGTAGTCCTTCGCATAACCCCAGTCTCGACGCGCCTCCAAGTTTCCCAAGTACAATTTCTTGTCTTTGCCGGCCAGAATTCGCGCCAGGCCGCGAGTAATCTTGCGCGTCACAAAGGTCTCGCCGCGCCGCGGGCTTTCATGGTTGAACAAGAGTCCATTCGATGCATGAAGGTTATAACCTTCCCGATAATTAATGACCTGATAGTATGCGTACGCTTTGGCGCAGGCGTACGGACTCCTGGGGTAAAACGGGGTTCTCTCGTTTTGCGGAGCTGGCGCTAAGCCATACATTTCAGAGCTTGAAGCCTGATAAAAACGGACGTGGTTGTTACCGAACACGGTCCGGATCGCTTCCAGCAATCGAAGCGTCCCGAGCGCCACCACGTTTACGGTATAGATCGGCTCATCAAAAGAGATCCTCACATGACTTTGTGCGGCGAGATTGTAAACTTCGTCAGGCTCGATCCGCTCGACTAGTTGCTCTAAGCGACCGCCATCGGTGAGATCGCCATAGTGCAAATGAAAAAGGCTGTCGGTCTCGTGGATATCTTTAAACAGGTGAATAATGCGCCCAGTGTTAAAAGAAGAAGATCGCCGGATAATGCCGTGGACCTCATACCCTTTTTCCAGAAGCAATTCACTCAGATAAGACCCATCCTGGCCGGTTATCCCAGTGATCAAGGCTTTTTTCATAAGAGAGCTGAAACTTCCAGGATCGTATCGGCAACGTAATCAACGTCCTCTGCGGACATAAGGGGATGCAAACCCCACAATATTCCGCAATCCATGATCTCATCGGCTCCCTTTAAATCCCCTGAGACTCGGTGAGATACATGGTTCATGGCGGGTTGTCTGGCCATGTTACCGCAAATAATTGGACGCGTTTCGATGCCGCGTTTATCCAAGTGATGCTGCAAAGATTTTCTGATGCTTGGCTCGCGGCAAATGACGGGATACCCAAAGGCGGCAAGCTCGGCACGCTCGGTCGTTTGCATTGGGTAGAAAACACCATTCTTGATCAGTGGCAGAAAGCGCTGCGTCCATAAGGAGGCGATTTCGTTTCGCCTTTGATTGAATTGGGCTAATTTTTGCAGTTGGATAAGCCCTATCGCCGCATTGATCTCGGTAGGCCGCAAATTGAAACCCATATTGACAAATAGAAATCTCGGATCGATTTCGGGATACAACTCCTCCACCTTCTGTTTGTTTCTAAGATCCCTAGTCCAGCCGTGAGCACGCATGCACCGCAGCAATTCAGCAAGTTCCGAATTCCGCGTCACAATCATGCCGCCTTCAATCGTCGTAATGTGATGCGAGAAGAAAAAACTGAAAGTGGCCAGGTCGCCAAATGTTCCGGCCAACTTTTGTTCGTAACGAGCACCCAACGCTTCGCAAGTATCCTCGATGACCCAGAGATCATTTTCTTCCGCAAAGTGCATGACTTCATCCATGGGGACGATGTTTCCCAGCACATGCACTGGGCAGACAGCAACTGTTTTTCGGCTGAAAGCCTCGCGCATGGCATGGGGTTTCATCTGCAGAGTTCGTGGATCGCTATCCACCAGCACCGGTACACCGCCGGCTTGAACAATGGGCCAGAATGTTGTCGACCAACTAACCGCGGGCACGATTACTTCAGATCCGACAACGAATTTCCTCCTCTTTCTCGGCTGAGGGGCTGCATGGTTGGCCAAAGCAAAGAACGCCAAGAGATTTGCCGATGATCCAGAGTTCACAAAAACCGTTTCCGCTCCAGCAAAGTATTCGCTAAACGATCTTTCAAACTCACCGCACTTCGAACCCATCGTGACTCGGGTCGATCTCAGAACATGAAGGACCGCATCAGTCTCCTCATCACTGAACGTGCTTGCGTTGAGCGGTATGGGCTTCATGGATTTTCCACGTTTTCCAACAGCGGGAGGATTTCGGAAGTAATCGCGAAAGCCACCGTTATGTCGGAATTTCGGGCTGTCCTACCAGTAAAGGTGTTTGCAATCCAATGCGCTGCGGCTCAATGGTCGTCGGCTTTTGAATCGAAGGGAAGAGTCTGTCGCGAACGCGAATCATAGGTAGTTCGATGAGCTTCGCGGCGAAGACCCCGGTGAGAACGCAGCCCGCAAGATATACCGGGAATAGAAACCAGGGGTGAGGTAAATAGTAAAGCGCAACTACAATCGCTGCGTGCCAGAGATAAATGGAATACGAATAGTAGCCAATCCACGCTACTAAACGAGCGAGCAAGTTCCGCGAACCTTCCCGATTTGCCGCCCACGCGACGATGCAGCCGAATCCCAAAGAAGCAAACGTGAATCCCAGAATCACGCTAATGGGAAGAACCAATGCAATTAGCGCTAACAGCAAGCCAAGAACGAGCACGCGTTTCTTGCGCGCCTCGCGAAACGAGTCCTGATCAAAATGAGCGTAGTACCCGATGGCGACGCCAACGAAGAGCGTGTCAAGGCGAAGATGAGTCGGCTGCGCCATGTGGTCCCAGTCCGGTGCCGTGCGCGACGCGACCACTCTCAGATAGAGACAGACGATCGTAGCCGCAATCGAGATCAGCGGGATTGAACGAAACGGGTTTGTCTTCCCTTTGCCGATCCGAGCCAGCAACATCAACAAAAGTGGAAGAGCAAAATAGAAGTGCTCCTCGATGGCCAGCGACCAGCCATGGTCCCAGACTTTCGGCCCGTAATTCTGTAAAAAGAAGATGTCGCCCAAGATTGCTACAGGCACGGTATGAGCACGAAACAGGAAGACGATCACAGTCAGCAAAATGAGGGTGTAGAACGCCGGATATATCTTGAATCCGCGACGAATCCAAAATCGTTTAGCGTGGATCGTGCCTGTCTTCTTGTAATCGGAAAGGAGGAGGCCTGATATGAGGAAGCCACTAATAACAAAGAACAGATCGACACCACACCAGCCAAAACCCATCGCGGCTGTATAGTGCCTGCACAGCACTAGGAGCACAGCTATTCCGCGTAGCACGTCCAGAGACTGGCTCCGTGGATTCGTCTGCTGACCACCGGCAGCATGAAGCGGTAACTTCATATTTTCTCGATCTGCTCCGCCGAATTGCCGGTCCTTTCCTCTGGTCTTTGACACATAATCTGATATTGCCCCCCCAGCGGCACTCCCGAGAGCAGCGGTTCCATCCACCTCAGAGATTTCAAAAAGTTCGGAAAGAAAAACAAAAAATCAGTTCGCAAAATCCGAAAGCCATTCTTGCGAAGCAGCGTCCTGGCTTCGGTGGGCGCAATCGTAACAGCGTCCCGATCAAATGGAATGCGCGACATTACGTAGCGTGTCCCTGGGTTCCAGGGATTGTTCTCCCAAAACGCGAACACGCCGCCGGGGCGTAACGAACGCCTGACGTAGTCCAACTCCCGGTCCCGATCATCCGGCGGAATGTGATGAAACACTCCATTGCAGTAGGCCAGATCAATTTCCCCGTCTGGCTTGTAGTCCGTGTTGAGCAGGAACTGGGAACGCATCCCTCCAAGCGATTGCCTTGCCAATTCCAGTGACCGTTCCGAAGTATCCACTCCCAAGACACAATCGGGCTGTAACAGCTCAAAAAGGAAATTCGTCGCAGACCCCGTACCGCAGCCGTAATCCATAATGCGCTCCGGACGTACTGAGAGTCTCTGAAGGCAACGCGAAAGCCACACTACGCGGTGGCGGGCAAAGTAATCTTTGCCTTCTCCGGTCGCAGAGAGGCCTTGGTCCAGCGCTGCGTCGTAATTCTTCGCGTACTCGTCGAACCCAACCGACATGGACCCCCTGTTTAATTGCGATTTAGATCATAGTCGCCAATATAAGTTCCCCGGCTGATGCCGAGCATGCTGATAAAAAACGACGAAAAGACTACTTGCACTCCAACAAAAAACCACAGCGCAAAGAAAATGAGTAAACGCATGCCGTCAAAGCGACCAAAATCAGTCGCTGCCCAACTCCAGCAGAGCCAGAACAATCCCGCTCCTCCTAGAAGCACCAGCAAAGCTCCGAGCACCAATCCATGCTCCAGCTTCACCCGGCTGAGCCATCTTGCCAACGATCGCTGATCCGGCGAAAAACGTTCGGCGTAGCTGTACACTTTTGCAAACGTTCCTATTGTGATGATTTGCACTCCCAGTAGCGCAAAAACCATGCCGAAAAGCATCGTGTGTATATCGAAAATGACACGACCGACAGGCCGCGGTCCGGGTAGCAGCCACATGACCATCGCCATACCAAGGAGAAATAAGAACGCTCCTGGGCCGAGAAACAACCAGTTTGGAGCCAACATCAGCATGAACCGCAAACTGCGCCAGCCATCGTGCAGCGTCCGCAGGTGCGGACGTCGCCCCCGCTTGTCGGGCCAGAGCGTGATTGGAACCTCGCTAACGTTTGCGCCCATCTTCGAAGCCTTGATGACGAGCTCCAAAGCAAACTCCATTCCGGTCGTGCGAGGATTTATTCCTTGGTAAATGCGCTTGGTGAAGCCGCGCATACCACAGTAAGCATCGCCGATCCCAGCTCGGAAAAAGCGATTCAAAATCGTAGTGAGAGCGGGATTTCCAAACAGGCGATGTGACCACGGCATTGCGCCAGGTTTAATGCCGCCTGCGAAGCGGTTTCCCATAACAAACTCGGAGCCCGCTCGCCACTTCTCCACAAACTTCGGCACTTCGGAGAAGTCGTAGCTGTCATCGGCGTCGCCCATGATAATGAATTCGCCGCGTGCCTCCTCAATTCCTTTTCTCAATGCGTTTCCGTAACCTCGTGCGGTTGCGTGCACCACTCGGGCGCCGTGCAGCTTAGCAATTTCAATGGATCCGTCAGTAGAGCCATTGTCAGCAACCACGACCTCCCCGCTTACACTTGCCTGCTTGAAAGCAGCAAAAGCCTTGTCAATGCAAAACTCTACCGATCGAGCTTCGTTTAAACACGGAATGACTACGGACACCTTAACTTGATCACACGTCGAGGCCAACGTTTCGCCTCGCCCGAGAGCGAGGCCTTGCACCACGTCAACCGCTACCGAGTTTGCGTTCTGTTCGGTTTCACTCATCAACGTACCTTTGCTACTGCGATTACGAGCTTCAACAACGGACCTCGCAGGACTACGCGGATTCCACGCACTCCGGTTGTTCGACCTTTGCCGTTTGTTCCTTCTTCTCTTCGTGGTAGTCCGGTTCCGTGTTTACCGCCCACAAATCGTAATTCGCTCCACAGATGTTACGAGCAGCGTAGATGGCAGTAATCATCGAATGGTCCTGGTTGTTGTATTTGTGCATGCCGTTGCGTCCTACGAGCTGGAGGTTCTGCATGTGTTGGCTCAAATACTCCCGGATCGTCTCCACGTGAGAGCTCCAGTGCTCGTCATACATCGGATAAGCCTTCAGCATACGCACGACTGTTCCGTCTTCGATCTCATCCGATCGCACTAAACCAAGCTCCACGATTTCTCGACGCGCCATCTCTATCAACTTCTCGTCAGGACTAGACCATAGTTCATCGTTCTCAAAAACGAAGTACTCCATTCCAAGGCACGTCTTATCCGGGTCGGGCACCATGGAGGGAGACCAGTTCTTGAAGTTCTGAATGCGTCCGACTCTTACTTCTGGCTCGTGCACGTAAATCCAATTGTCGGGAGCAACATCCTTCCGATTGACAATCAGGCTTACGATGAGGAAATCGCGATAGCGCAGTTTGCTCGCGGATTCGAGAATCTCTTGCGGCGGAGCCGGATCGAGCGCATTCACCAGTTCGCGAATAGGCATTGAACTGACAAAATCCGTGCCGAAGAATTCCTCTCTTCCGCGCACTCCCTCCGTCACCACGTGCGTTACTTTGTCCGCGCGATGGCAAATTTGCACCACTGGTTTCTGCATCAGAACCGGATAGCCGCTTTCGTTCAACTTCTCGGCCAGCATCTCCCACATCTGTCCGGGGCCGCGCTCTGGATACTGAAATCTGTCAATCAGCGTTTTTACGTTTCCATTCTTAGCCGGGAAGATGGCGTTCCGTACGGCCGTCAGCAACGACAGCCCCTTGATACGCTGAGCAGCCCACTCCGCGCGGATCGTCGTACAAGGAACACCCCACACTTTTTCCGTGTAGGTCTTGAAGAAGATTTCGTACAGGCGTCGTCCAAAACGGTTCGAGACCCACTCCTCCAGGTTTTCTTCTTTTGGAGATGGCATCAGCCGTGCCTTTGCGTAACTGGCAAGAATGCGAAGGCTTTCCAAAAGCCCGAGCCCAAACAAGGCGTTTTTCGCAACTAGGGGATACATGAAGAACCTCTTTTTGTAGTAAATACGAGAGAGCCGCGGACGTTCGAGAAACTTGTCCCCCAGCACCTCATTCCAAATCTGATTGACTTCGTCCCATTTGGTGAAGAACCGATGTCCGCCGATATCAAAAAGATATCCTTTGTAGTTGACGGTACGAGCAATGCCGCCCACCTGATCGTCCGCCTCGAGCACCGTCGCTGGCACGTCATGCTTCGAAAGCTCCAAAGCAGCAGTCAGCCCCGCTGGCCCGCCACCAATGATGACCACACTCTTATTGTTTGACCGTTGTCGGATCACGCTCGGCCTCTTCTTGTACTTGCGACGTAATCCAGCAACGTTCCTTCGTGATGCGGACTGCGAAACAGCAAGAATGCCATCAAAACCGGCGCCGGCAGATAGGCCCAGGGAGAAGACACCATAGCCCCAAGCAGCAGCGCGATATTCAGGATGGTGTAAATAACGACCAAGTTTCGCGGCAACCGTTCCTCTTTTCGCGCGTAGTGCGCCGCTAGCGAAATAATCGGGACCGCCAGCAGCGTCTGATCAAAAAGCCATCCCCATGCACTCGTGAGCAGGGACGCCGTCACCAGCGCCGGCATTTGCTCGATCCAATCCCATTCCTTGCGATACCTGCGCCAATAGCTTGCAAACCAAGCAATCCCGCCAGCTAACGGTAGGAATTGTAGCCAGAAGGTGTTTAAGCCTCCGAACATCCGTCGAACGCCCCCCACGATGCCGGAGGGATAGATCTGCCCGTATGGCCCGCTGGCAAGCTCCAAGTACTGCCTGATCACCCGGGGATCGAACGACCACGCAACTGCCATCAGGAGTGCAATGGCTGCCCCAGCCGATGCCAATGTTTTCCAGCGGCGCGTCTGCAACGTTCTAAGGAAAACTGCAAACCAGACCAGATAAGTCAACTGCGGCTTGAACGCAGTTAACGAAAGGAGGACGCCGCTGAGAATTGGATTGTCCTTAGATTCGAAGTACAGGAACCCTGCGATACCGAGCAACAACAGTGCATCTATCTGAGCAAATTTCAGGGAAAGCAGCACTGGATAAAACGTAAAGGCAAACAGACATCGATAGAAGCCTCTGTCTGACACGTCGTGAAGTCTGAGGTCACCGAAATACAAGTCCATCAAGAGCCGGGAGGACAGCGCCAAGGCTAGACCCAGTGACGCTACCCACACCAGCCAAGCCAATTCATAAGATTTGAAAAGTCCGAGTGGCGCAAGCAGGGTCAACATCCATGGAGGATTTAAGGGAATCAGTGGCACCGGCTCTTCCCATCCGAGCGGCTTTTGCATTTGAAATGTTTCGCCTATGTCGTACGGGTTCTGATGCGCAAGAAGCCGGTGCGCTGTAGTCCAATATTCGACAAAGTCGTGAAGCGGGCGCGAAAGCGCGTAGCCGCCTACCACAAGCAGGACCGCGCCAGACAATATCGCGATCCAAATCACTCGCAGGATGGAATATCGGCGACCGACTACTGGCGTCAGCTCTGTGGTCGTGGAAGGCATTTGGATTTGGGCAACCCTACTCACCAATGTATGTATCCCTGCTGATTCCAAGCATACTGAGAAACACGGATGAAAAAATTATCTCTATTCCCAGAAACAACGAAAGTGAACTGAAGAATACGGTACGGACCGCCTCGAGGCGCCCGAAGCCACGGGCAACCCAGGTCCGCAAAATCAGGCCGTCACCAGCGATTCCGACGATTACGAGTGCCGCGCCAAGCAGCAGACCATGCTCGAGCCTCAAGTGTTTTAGCCAGCGCACTAGACCCGTTTGGCCACGCGATAGTCGTTCTGTGTAGCAGAACACCTTCACAAAGAGCCCAATCGAGAAAATATGGACACCGAGTAGAACTAGCATCATCGCCAAAGAAATCGTGTTCGTATTGAGCTCGACTTTGCCAGCAAATGCCGGGCCCGGCGAGAGCCAAAGGACAGTTCCAAGACCCAGCGCGACCAGCATCGCTCCGGGCAGAAGAAACAGCCAATTGGGCGCAGACAGCATGATGATACGCAGGTGTCGCCACCCATCCCGGAACGTGCGGAGATGCGGCGGGCGATCGCGCCGATCCGGCCACATTGTGACCGGCACCTCTGCAATGCGCGCTCCAGCCTTTGCCGCCTTAATCAAAGACTCGGAAGCGAACTCCATTCCATTCGTACGGAAGTCGAGCTCGACTGCAAGTTCGCGGGTCAGACCGCGCATGCCGCAGTTAACGTCGGTTACCTTCGCGCCAAAAAATAGATTCAACAGACTGGTCAAGACCGGGGTTCCAATATGACGGTGGTGCCATGACATCGCGCCATCTTTAATTTCGCCTCCCATACGATTACCAATGACGAAGTCATGCCCATCGCGCCATTGCGCAACGAACCTCCCGATCTCGCGAAAGTCGTGGCTCCCGTCGGCGTCCCCCAGGATGATGAAATTGCCAAGCGCCTGCTTAATCCCGTTACGAAGCGCGCTGCCATAGCCTTTCACCGCCGTGTGCACAACCCGCGCGCCACGCGCTTCGGCAATGTCAACGGATCCGTCAGTCGAACCATTGTCCGAAACAACAACTTCGCCCCTGATTCCCTGTGCCTCAAATGCAGACAATGCCTGATCCACACAGTCACCGATGGACCGTGCCTCATTCAGGCAAGCGATGACGACTGAGACGTCCGGCTGTCCCTCTGCGATTGGCGCACCGGAAACCCGCTGCTCTGCTGGCTTGCTCGTTGCAATCATTTGATCACAGTCCGCTCGCGCGAAATTGAGTAAACTCTTGCAGTCTAGCTGCCAGAATGCATTGCCTGTCCTTGAGCGCCATTAACTAGATTTATCTGGCACTTAAGATGGAAAGCTGTCAACAATCGCCGAGGCGTAGACCCCTGATGTTCACAATTGTATTCATCTTCCGGGCACTTCTCTCGCTACGGAAGTAACTCCGGCCAGCCCCTTTGATTGGGAGGCCATTTAGCCCAGATCCCACGGAAGAGTGGCCTTTTGTGGTGTCTCGCGCTATCTTTGCACATGCCGCGGGCTGCCGCAGGACCCTTAGAAAGCCAGAATACAGTCATACCGTACTGGGTAGCGATTTTTATCAGCGCCTTTCTGCTCTTCCAAGTCCAGCTCATCATTGGGAAATACTTTTTACCCTGGTTCGGCGGCACTCCAGCGATGTGGACGACTTGCATGTTCTTTTTCCAGATATTGCTTCTGATTGGATATCTTTATGCCCATGTTCTGGCTCACCGAGTGCCCCTCCGGTGGCAAGGTGGCGTCCATATAACCGTTCTGATATTGAGTCTCGGTTGGCTGGCTTTCTTCTCCGTTGCATGGCACTCGCCATTGCTGCCCGAGAGCGCTTGGAAACCGACCGGGCCGGAACACCCGGTCTTTAGCCTCATCGTTCTGCTGGCGATTGGGGCGGGTCTTCCCTATCTGACGCTCTCGACCACCGGCCCCATCCTCCAGAGCTGGTTCGCCCGTACCCATCCAATGACGGCTTCCTATCGCCTATACGCGCTGTCGAACTTAGGTTCTTTTCTAGGGTTATTAACCTATCCCTTCGCAGTTGAACCATGGTTCACTTTGAGAGCACAGGCCGCGTGGTGGACCGCTGGATTCTGTGTTTTTGCGTGTTTTTGCGGGTACTGCGCGCTGAGCCTCCAAGACAAAGATCTTCCTGACAACGGCACAACTGCTTCCAACATTACCGCGTATCGCTCGACGACACGACCTACTCGTTCGATTCAAGTTTTCTGGCTTGCCCTCGCAGCCTGCGGCTCGCTTTTGTTCCTTTCCACGACAAACCAGATTTGTCAGAACATTGCAGTCGTGCCACTGCTTTGGGTTCTGCCACTCAGCATTTACCTCTTGTCTCTGGTCATTTGCTTCGACCGATCAAGTTGGTATTCCCGCGCACTCTTTCACCCTGCATTCATCGTTGCCGTGATCGTCGCTCTGTTCCTATTGAATGGAGGGGCGCTCACCCATTTGCCGCTGCAGATCACGCTGTACTCCTTCATTCTGTTCATAGGGTGCATGGTTGCTCACGGTGAATTAGCATCTTCGAAACCGCGAACAGAACACCTCACTGTGTTCTACCTAATGGTGGCAGCCGGAGGCGCGATCGCGGGAGTCTTCGTTGTCATAGTCGCGCCGTACATCTTCAGCTCATTTTCGGAGTACCCCGTCGCATTGTGGCTCACCACGTTGCTCATGTTCTTGGCCGTAATCCGCGACCAACGGTCGTGGCTTTACGCGAGGTTCGGGTTGGCCGCTATCGCTGCGGGCGTGGCCTTCCTTCCTGGGAGCGTCATGCTCGTGATGGGTGGGCGGATAGGCTGGAACTACCTTTTTCTGATAGGCGTTGTTTTGGCAGGGGTTTATGTGTTAACGCGTAACGCAAGATCAGGATTTGAGCAGACAAAGAGACAGGCGGCACGGTGGTTTATAGCCTTTGCTATGCTTCTGCTGGGATCTATATTCCTTCTGAGCTCAAAGCTGCAACTCCAGCAGCCAGTGCTGGCAGCCCGAAACTTCTATGGTGTGCTTACGATCCAGGAGATCAATCGCGGAAATCCTGAATGGACGGCTGTCCGAATGACTCACGGACGCATATCGCACGGATTTCAGTTTCGGAATCCGCAGAAGAGCACTCTGCCGACCAGCTATTTTGGCCTCTCAAGCGGAGTGGGCCAAGCTCTAATCGCACTGAGAGGAACTCCGACTGCCGCTCGCGATCTTCGGGTAGGCGTGATCGGACTTGGCGTTGGAACCTTGGCTGCATATGGCCGCCTTGGCGATTACGTACGTTTTTATGAAATCAATCCGGACGTGATCCGAATCGCCGGCGACCCAACATACTTCACCTACCTGACAAAGTGCAGGTCAACGCTTAACATCGTTACCGGTGACGCCCGCCTTTCAATGGAGCGGGAACTAACTAGAAATGAACCTCAGAACTTTGATTTGCTCGTCGTGGATGCATTCAGCGGCGACGCACCACCGGTTCATTTGCTTACCAAGCAAGCGTTCGAGATTTATCTGAAGGAGCTCAATTCAAGCGGAATCGTTGCTGTAAATATCACAAATACCTTCATTGATCTGCAGCCGGTGCTCTATGAAATTGCCCAGAACATGAAATTGAAATATGCCATGGTGCACTCTGATGGAGATGGTCGAATCTCACTTTATTGCGACTGGGTCTTACTCTCGAGGGCATCGCTCGACGATCGGCTCGGAGCCGCAGTTCGCGATCAAAGGAAACCCTCTCGAAACGTGCGTCTGTGGACGGATGACTACAGCAATCTCTTCGCAGTCTTGAGGTGACCCGGTACAACTGGGATCAGCTAGCCTCATAATTTCAGTAAAACGGGAGCCGGGCAGCGCACTTGTTTTGCTAATGTTCCGAGAGACAGACCTGCAGGACAATAGTAGCATTCAGCATTCGCAAGCGGACTCAGCCGCCTTCTTGACTCATGTTCATAGCCATTGAACTTTGCCTGACCGCGATTTGCCTTGCGCTAGCCTACATTCGCCCGCAGCTTGGCGATTTGCTCTTCGCCCGGATTGAACGAGGATTCTCTACTTTCGCCCAAAAAAGGGTGCTGGCCGTCATCGTTGTCGGATTGCTCGCGCTGGGGATTCGGCTAGCACTCTTGGCCATTCTTCCTATCCCCCAGCCAAAAGTCACAGATGAATTCAGCTATCTTCTCTCGGCGGACACGTTTGCACATGGACGCCTAACCAATCCGACGCACCCCATGTGGGTACACTTCGAAACTTTCCAGGAGAATTGGCAGCCAACCTACGCCTCCATGTACTACCCGGGGTATGGACTCTTTCTTGCTTTCGGACAAGCGGTCATGGGCCATCCATTCTGGGGCGTTTGGCTGAGCTCAGGTCTGATGTGCGCGGCCATCTGCTGGGCCCTGCAAGGCTGGATGCCTCCAGGTTGGGCGTTGCTCGGCGGCCTCCTAGTTGTGATTCGGATTGGCTCCCTCAGTTATTGGGCCGACAGCTACTGGGGCGGCACTGTTAGCGCGCTTGGCGGGGCACTTGTCCTAGGCGCATTGCCACGAGTCAAGGAACATCACCGCATCCGTGACTCCATCCTCCTGGCACTGGGGATGGGCCTGCTTGCATTCACACGGCCCTATGAAGGGCTGTTTTTTTGCCTACCTGTCATTGCGTTTATTTCTGGGTGGGCCGCGCGGGAGAACTCTCTTCCTTGGAAAACGTCTTTGTCGCACGTTGCATTGCCCGCAGTACTGGTCATGGCGTTGACATTTGGAGCTCTGGCTTATTACTTCTGGCGAGTCACCGGAAGTCCTTTTACCACTCCCTATCAGGTGAACATGCGCACGTATGGGCTGGTCTACTTCCCGTGGGACAAAATCAAACCCGTGCCTGAGTTTCACCATGAGCTCATGCGGCTTTTTTATCGGGGCGGCTCGGTCGTCGGCTGGCTGCGAATGGCTCAGCAGCATCCCTTGAAACTTCAGTTCTTGAAGGCGATAGTGATCTGGTTGTTTTACTTTGGACCGGTTCTTACCCTCCCCTGGCTTGCGTGGACTTTTACGCGACGACGCGGCAATTTCTGGAATTCATTCACACCAGAGCTCCGTTTCCTGATGCTGTTGTGCGCCCTCACATATCTGTCGTGCATGTTGACCATCTACATCGGTCAACCGCATTACATTGCCCATCTGGCAGTGGTCTTCTACGCGATCATGCTGCTGCTGATGCGAGATCTTTACGGCCCTGCGTCCGAGTCCACCTCATCTGGCCGGTTTCTTGCACGATCTATTCCGCTCATCTGCGTGTTGCTCTTCGTGGCAAGGTCTGCGGTGCCCATATTTCATGCCACTCCCAGGCCAAGCTGGATACGCACGTGGTGTTCCCAGGATGAGCAAAATCTCGATCGCGCGCATATATTACAGGAACTAGAGCGGACTCCCGGCGACCACTTGGTCCTTGTTCGCTACAAACCGAATCATGATTTCATTCTCGATGAATGGGTCTATAACGGCGCGGATATAGACGGCTCGAAGGTGATCTGGGCTCGCGATATGGATTCGCAGAATTCCGAACTGCTTCGCTACTTCAGTGGACGGCACGCCTGGATCGCTGAGCCGGACTACAATCCTCCAAGGCTTTCGCCCTATGTCCAATAGCGGCCTCCTTACCAGTCGGCGTTTTGTTTTCGGATTCAATGACGGGACCCTCGGACTCTTTGCCGTTTCAATTCTTCTTTACGGCGCCGCACTTTGGTCGGCACAGTCTCCAAATGTCGAAAAGACCGATTTTTCGCTCACTTATGTGGGAGCCAAAATTGAGCACGAGGGATTAGGCCAAAGGCTTTACGACATTACTCTACAGAAGCAGACAAGAGATTCGCTCTTTCAACATCCCAGCCCACTCTTTTTCGAGCATCCGCCTTTTGAAGCACTTTTGTTTTCTCCGCTAGCGGCGCTTCCCTTTCGCACCGCGTATGAGATTTGGGCCCTTTGTAATGCAACTCTATGGCTCGTAATGATTTTCCTTCTCCGCAAACACTTCCCCTGGCCGGATGATGATCTCGGGTATTTGTTTTTTTGGCTTCTCTTCGCGCCTTTGTGGGTTGCGTTGTACCAGGGACAATCGTCACTGCTGCTCCTCGCGTTGTACGCGATCACATTTGTGAAGCTCAAGTTTGGACGAGAGTTTGTGGCGGGTCTCGCTTTGGGTTTTGGTCTTTTTAAGCTTCAGTTTGTTTTACCCTTCGCGCTGATTTTTCTTCTCCGAAAAAAATGGCGCTTCCTTTTTGGATTCGGCACCACTTCGATTTTGCTTGCGTTGCTTTCTCTAATTGCTGTGGGATGGCACGGCGTCTGTGACTATTTTCGGTTTTTGAGCGCCATCGGAAGCAATCCGCAAAATGAATCCTTCGGCTCGGCAGTTGACATGCCCACACTTCATGGCCTGATCTATGCCGTGCTCGGGCATAAAATCCCTCATCAGGCACTGAACATCTTGGTCGTGTCGCTTTCGGTTCTGTTATTGGGCGTGGTCGCATGGCGCTGGAAATCCCTGCGTTCCTTTGATTCCTTAGACCTCATGTTCGCCGCGGCATTTGCCGCATCGCTGGTTACGGGCTCGCACATGTTCACCCATGACTTCAGCCCGTTAATATTGGCAATGTTTCTGGCTGCTGCAAGTTTCTCAAGCGGCGCGAGCAAAGCATTAGTGGCTCCCCAGCTCGCGTTAATAGTCAGCCTTGTGTTGTTCTGGGCGTTTCCGATCTACTTCGTTTTCGTGGCTTGGCATTGTTTATTTCTGATGTGTCCGATTCTGCTCTTGTTTATCTGGGCGGCATCAAAGGCGGCCAGCTCGGTCGAACTACCTGCCAACGAAACTGATCTGCAGTCTGCGACCGCCGGGTAATTGTGACTTCATGCCAATTACGCATAGCTCGAATTGGAAGGATGCGTTGGAGCACGAGCAGCAACATCAGGTGAGAAGCACCTTCTCGTTCGCCCTAAGTGAACGGATGATCTCGCTCGCGATTTTCTTTTCGTGTCTCGCTTACCTTTGCATCTTTCTGCGGTACTCCACAATCGAGCCGGACGAGGGCATCGTGCTCCAAGGCGCCGAACGAATTCTGCACGGCGAGGTGCCGTATCGCGATTTCTTCTCTTTTTACACACCGGGCTCGTTTTATCTTGTCGCTTTCATCTTCAAAATGTTTGGGGACTCGTTTTCAGTCGCCCGAGCGAGCCTCGCGCTCGCCGGAGCAATATGCTCACTCGTTACGTATCTCTTGGCCCGCAGAACCTGCTCCCGCGGAATTTCTGTTTTCACAGCATTACTGACAACCACCACCGGCATTGCCTTCAGGTTCCTCGTGCTGCACAACATCTACAGCACGCTCTTGTGCAGCTTGGCGCTGTATGCTGCTGTCCGGTTCTTGGAGACGGAAAGACCACTTTGGGCTTGGATCACCGGATCCTTGGCCTCGTTGACTTTCCTGTTTGAGCAATCAAAAGGAGCCGGCCTTTGCGCAGGACTGCTGTTGGCTTTCCTTATTGTGTTCGTCTTCTTTCCGCATCGCCCACTCGACAAGTTCTCTTTCGTAGCCCTGATAAGCGGTCTCGCTTGGCCGCTGCTTGTGACCTTCGGGTATTTTGCCAAAAAGGGCGCACTAAAGCTAACGATGCAGAGCTGGTTGTGGCCACTACATCACTACACCCAGGCGAATCGGGTTCCTTATGGCTTTCAGAACTGGTCAGACCATGCTAGGGAAATTATCTTCCACACCGGGCCGGTGTGGGTTCGTGCCGTCAAGATCATTGCAATTTCTCCAGGTTTGCTCATTCCAGTGCTGCCTCTGATCGCGGTCGCAATGTTGGTCTTCTGGACTATCCGAATTCGACCTACTTCCGTGGAGGACTCAAAGCAATCTCGCTACTACTTGCTTGTTTGCGCAACGCTCTCGGGTCTTCTCCTTTCAGTTGTCTTGGTTAGAGCTGACATCCTGCACTTCATGTACCTGACGCCTCTCTGGTACGTCGTACTGGCGTGGATATTGGGTTCGGTCGGTGTTCGCAGCGGTCTGTTGCCGATGATTCGCCCTTATCTTATTGCGTATGTTTGCGCCGCTTTTGGCCTGCTCGGACTCGCCCTTCTTTTCACCGCGACTGGTGCTCGTAACCGCATAGAAACCCGTCGTGGCACGTTAACAACCAGCGATCGAGACACGGTTATAGAGTACGTGCAATCTCAAGTAGCCCCCGATGGGCCCCTGCTCGTTTACCCCTACCTGCCGCTTTACAACTATTTGACTGCAACTCGCAGCCCGTCCCGGTACCATTATTTTCAGTCTGGAATGAATACTGGAGACCAGGCACAAGAAATTGTCGGCTCTCTGAAGTCGCATGCCGACTCACCGGTGCTATTCGAACCGTGGTTTCCAGAGAAAATCGCCAATTCGTGGCCGGGCACTCCACTTGGGGCGATTGCGAGCGATCCTGTCACCGATTACATCTCACGCAATTATCGTGTCTGCAAAATGCTGAGTTCGCCTGACGGCTGGCGCTTTCATTACATGGTTCGAAGAAATGCACTATGCCCTCGATGATTTCGCCGAAGACGAGTCCGATGTCCGACAGTCCAGGAATGTTTCCCTTCGGGGATTCAGGGAACCGCACGTGGACGTCCCACCAAGTGCCACGCCGCGTTAAGTTGCTGGCGTTCGGGGTGCCGCTCTACTTGGTGCTGATCCACCTGTGGACATGGAGCTTGACTGCGCCGCTTGCCCTTGCGGGACGGGCCGACTTCCGGCAGTTTTACGTGGCAGGAGCGATAGTCAGATCTGGACACTCCCACCAACTGTACGAATACGCGATTCAAAAGCATTTTCAAGACAACCTCGTGTCCAGCGAGCCGACTGCCCTGCCCTTCGTAAGCCCGGCTTATCACGCGTTGATCTTTCTTCCCTTCAGCGTCATACCATACCGTGCGGCGTATCTTGTATTTCTCCCCTGCAATATTGCCGCGTTGACTGTCTGCTTTATCCTGCTCTGGCCGTGGATGCAAAACCTGCGTTGCGTTTACCCTTGGCTGCCATTGGCGATCTTCCTCGGATTTCTCCCGCTGGCATATGCTCTCATTCAAGGTCAAGACTCAGTTTTGCTGACCACACTGCTCGCAGCTGCGTTCGTCCTATTGGTTCGAGCGCGGAATTTCTATGCTGGCGTTCTGGCTGGGCTAGGACTGTTCAAGTTTCCAATCGTACTCCCCATAGCGATACTTTTCTTGATTTGGCGCCGTTGGACATTCTTCTTTGGATTCGCTGTTTCCGCGAGTACCCTCACCGCATTTTCGGTTGCCCTCACCGGCTTAACGCAAGCAAAGCTGTACGTCGCCTCACTGTTATCGATCGCAGGTCTCAGATCGCCAGTATCTGATCTGTCGAGATACCCAATCACACTTAAGCAGATGGCAAATGCACACGGATTCGTTTTTGGGATCGTCAGTGGCTGGATGCCGAAGCCCTGGCTCCAGGCAGTCACGATTCTTCTTTCCATTGCCGTGCTGGTGTGGACTGCGCGCAAAGGATGGAACGTAACGGAGTCTTCAGCGCTTCTTTTGTTGGCAATTCCCTGCAGCATTCTTGTGGGGCACCACACCTACATCCACGACTTGAGTGTGCTCCTGCTGCCGCTGGTGGTTCTGCTCAATTCGTTCCTCCCCGGTGAGGGCCGGGACTTTAAGAATGCCCGATTCATCAACCGTGCCGCAGCTCTGATGTTTGTTGTCCCTCTCGTTGAATCCTTTTCGCCGGACCGCTTCTCTTTCGTCGCCATTCCGGTGCTGCTGCTTCTCGTAGCACTGGCGGCGGCCCTGGACTCCCATTCTGCCGCCAAAGCCGAGGCCTTCTGAACCTCGAACCTTATTGAACCGCTTCGACTGCACCAAATGGCTCTTTTGCCCGAAGAGACGTTGAATCCAGCCGTCGGGCGTAGAAATACCAGCCAAACCAGACTAGGCTGCTCCAGAAGTAGATCCCGGTCGCAAACGGAATCTTGAAGCGCAGAATGAGCAGCAAAAGGCCATTCAACAAGGCAAATATCAGCAGAATCAGCTTAGTTCGCAATTTCATTACGGTGCGCGATTCATAAGCGAATGCGGCCGCCTGCAGAATCGCGGGCAAGAGTACGCTTTCATCCGCAAGCCATGCATACGGTGTCGTCAACACCGAAACCACCAGCAGAGCGGGACCATGTTCCTGCCAATCCCAAGTGTGAAGTCGTCGGAAGAAGAACCAGAAACACCACAGCAGGCCAATCGCGAGCGGAACAAATTGGACCCAGAAAAATCTGCGAAAAAGCAAGAGACGAATAACCCCGCTGAACGCGGGAATGAATTCTCGCCCGATTGAAGCGGTGCGTAACATTTCACGGTATTGGTGGAACACTGTCGGATCTAACACCAGCGCAACCGCCACTGCCGCCACAAAGGTGAACATGAAGCCAACCGCGACCTTGCTCTTCCTGTGCAGTACTATCCAGAGCGCGAGGCCTACCCAAAACAAGGAGAGTAGATGTGGTTTGGCAAACGGCAGGATGAGCGCTGCGCCCGCGAGAAACGGATGTTTACGTTCCCACCAAAGGAACAAAACAATCCCCAGAAGCAATACCAATCCCATCTGACCAGAAACCAGACACGCCGGAATTGGGGCGAATAGGTAACCAACAACAGAAAAAAGATCGCGTGGAACCACTCTGCCGTACAGTCGCCTACACAAGTTCATCGCCACAACCAAGCTGCCGAAACAGATTGCAATCCATAAGCACCACGCTCCGAATGGATTAAACATGCCCAATGGCAGGACCATCCAGAGTGACCAGGGTGGCGTGCGAAGAACCAGAGGCCTGCCCGCCTGGTATCCGTGCTCGCGCTCCAGTTTAAGTACATCTGCCTGATCGTAAGGATCGTGACCCTGTGCGAGTAGTTGGCCAGCCGACCAGTAGGCGATCGAGTCTCGAACCGCGACATTCCGCTGAATGTCCTGAAACCGCTCGATGAGAAAGTACCCAAGAATCGCGGTTCCCGTGGCTGCGAGAACGATTTTAAGCAATGTCTTCATTTGTCTGACAGTTTAGGCGCGGCATTATTGCGCGAGAACAGCTCAACGGCTTCCTTCGCACCTTATCGAAGAAAACGTATGCATTTGAGTTACCTAGCGCGGAAAGCTATCTGAATCCGGCGCATAGTCTGGTCTGCCTCTAAGTATCGATTTTTGTTTAAACTACGAAAAATGGATGCGGGTAATCAGTTTGGCGACTCACTTGCGTAAGTCTGTCCGACGGCTCGTCGACAATGAAGCAGGGCCGCAAGGGATTCCATGAAAGGGATTCCATGAGGAGATCACGAAATGCTGAATTTTGTTTTTAATTTTTTGGCTCAAGTACACCGGGATGAAGAAGGTCAGGGATTGGTCGAATACCTTTTGATTCTGGCGCTCGTGGGGTTTGCCGCGACTGCGGGAATGGGCAGCTTGGCTAGCTTCCTGAACCAAGCGTTCAGCGCTATAGGATCACTGTTAAACGCGTACATTTCCTAGACCGTAAGCACCTGTGTACCTTTGCTCGTCTCGGACGAATGTTCGGGACGAGCAGAATTGCTTTGCTGCCCGCAAGTCCCCCGAATACAAGGAATTCGATGGGATACAAAGCCAAACCACGGAACCCCGCCCGACCCCGCGTGTACGGATGTACACAGCCGAACGTTCGGCGGCTGCCCGAAAGTTTTCAGTGTGGAAGGTGAGTTCCCACAGGAAAGCTCATAAGAGCAGTTTGCGGTCCACACTTCGACGATACATTAGTCTTACATATCTTCGTTGTAATCAAACAGTTAAAACTTAGTTTGAAGCCATAACAGAGGTCTGCTTCAGTTTGGCCCCGCACTTGCCAATAGAAAATACGTGTGCGATCCGTTCGCGCCCCCCAAACGCGTTGGGATCAATGCAGAAAAATCTGAGGAGACTACAAAACATGATGACCTTCGTTCTGAATTCGATCGCCCGCCTTCACAAAGATGAAGAAGGACAGGGCTTGGTGGAATACCTTTTGATCCTGGCTTTGGTGGCTTTTGCGGCAACTGCCGGAATGGGCAGCCTTGCTAGCTTCCTGAACCAGGCCTTTAGCGCCATCGGATCGCTGCTCAACAAGTACATTTCGTAACTGCGTAGGGCGGTCTGCTCTGTACTGGCCAGTATTCCCGTACGGGGCAGACCTTTAATTCTTAATCAGCGCGGTCGCCAGTATCCCCTCCAATACTAGTGGGTTACGGGTGTGCTGTTTAACATTTGGTTTGAAACCCTTGGCATTCTAAGTTTCTGAAATCAGAGCTGGTTGTTTAGCGGGGCAAGGAACTTGCCAGCCTGAATCCACGAGTTACAAGAAATGTCTTGTGGAGGTGATTTACGGGTCTGCAAAGGTTACTAACAGCTTTCCTGGTCGCCGCAGTGCTCGCGGGCGGCATCACGTTTCTCTTCTACCGGCGTATGCGCGCCAGTTCTCAACAGCGCAAGGCAGTACAGATTGTGGCGGCCAAGGCAGACTTACCCGTCGGAACTACCATTTCCGCTGACAACGTTCTCCTTATCGACTGGTACAGTGATGCGCTGCCGGCGGGTGCCTTTACGAATGTCGCTGACGTAAACGGGCATCCCCTGCTATATCCAATGTCCCCGCGCGAGCCAATATTGCAGCGCGATTTGGGTGTGGTCGGTGCGGGTATCGGCCTCGCAGGCAAGATTCCTGAAGGAATGCGCGGAGTCGCAGTGCGATCCAACGAGATTGTCGGTGTTGCCGGCTTCTTATACCCAGGCTCAAGAGTTGACCTGCTCATGACTTTCACGCCGCCCGGCGCTGGTAGCAACGTTCCCATTACCCAAACTGTTCTGCAGAACGTCGAGGTGTTAACTGCAGGCCAGACGATCGAGCCAGACCCCCAGGGGAAACCCCAGTCGGTGAGTGTCGTCACCCTGCTGCTCAACCCTCAGGATTCACAAAAGCTTCAATTGGCCAGCGCGCAAGGAAACATCCAGTTTGTTCTGCGAAGTGGAGCGGATCAAAAAAGTGCGGAAGTGCGCCCCACGCGTCTGGACGAACTGCTCGTGGGTCAGAGGGCAGCGCCTGCCGTTGTCGCCGCCCCCGGGGTTAAACATGCTCCTAGGGCTACTCCTCAAACCCCGATCCATTTGATTGAAGTTATTCAGGGGACAAACCGGTCGATTACGAAATTCTAGAGTGAGGATTGGGTACCTCAAAACGATGAGAAATCTTGCGTTGGGACAAATCAGGGGCCTGGTTCTTGTTTTGGGATTCGCACTGCCGCTCGCGCAAGTTCCAGCCGCAGCCCAGTCCGAGGGTCAGGCCTTGCATGTGTTCGTTGGAAAATCTGTGGTCATCAACCTTCAATCTCCGGTCACCAGAATACTGTCGAGCAATCCTGCGGTTATCGATACGCTGGCCACTTCGCCAACTCAGGTTGTGGTCGAAGGCAAGACTGCAGGCAACAGTAGCTTGATCCTCTGGGATGCAACTGGGCACTCGCAAATGCTCGACGTGACGGTGGACGTGAACATTTCACGTCTGCGGACGACCCTCGAGCAGACTTATCCGGGAGAACAAATTCGTTTGGAAGCAGATGGGGCGCATCTGATCCTGAGCGGGACCGTGGCTGATTCCAAAACCGCGGACGATATCGGAAAGTTGGCGGCTCAATTCTCCGGCGGTGTTGTCAATTCCATTGCCGTCGCTCCGGTCCACGAACAGGAAATATTGCTCCAAGTCACGTTCGCTGAAGTTGATAGGACAAAGCTGCAGCAGCTTGGTATCAATATCTTCAGCACTGGCGCTACCAACACAATCGGCACAGTTACAACCGGGCAATTTGCGCCACCGACAGTGCAGAACTCCAGCACTGGAAGCACCGTCACCGGTTCAGTGAATGTTACCGATGTTCTTAACATTTTCGCCTTTCGGCCCGATATCAACCTGGGGGCCACTATTCGCGACCTGGAAGGCAAGTCCGTGCTGCAAATCCTCGCGTCTCCGAACTTACTTGCCCTGAACGGCCAGAAAGCAAGCTTCCTTGCTGGTGGCGAATTTCCGGTTCCTATCGTTCAGGGTGGCCAAAGCATAGGCGTCGTGACGATTCAGTTCCGGCCATTCGGTGTAAGGCTCGATTTCACCGCGTTCGTCGGCAAAGACAAAGTAGTGCGCCTGCACATAGCGCCTGAGGTCAGCACTCTCGACTTCGCCAATGCTGCGATCATTTCCGGTTTTACAGTGCCAGCACTTTCTACTCGCCGCGCCGAAACCGATATCGAACTTAGGGACGGTCAGTCGTTTGGAATTGCAGGCCTTCTGGACAACCGGTCACAGACACAGCTCAGCAAAATTCCTGGAATCGGAGATATACCAATTCTTGGCAATCTGTTTCGCTCCCGAATTATCAGCCGCAGCAACAGTGAACTGCTGGTTCTAGTTACCCCTCACCTGGTGGATCCACTCAACATGAACGCTCCCCCGCCGACGGTTCCGGAGTTTCCCACTAAATTTTTGGATACGCCAGCTTTCGATAAGAACCTGCCAGCGAAAAATTCGTCACCGGCCAACAATCATCCCGAGCCTCAACCCGCTCCGAGTGTGAAATGAACCCGATGTCCATTCGAGACGCGCTAAACAACTCGCCGCGCGAGAGCTTTTCAGCAAGTGAGCCCCTCTCTGTGGTTGGGGTCTGTTTAGACGAAGGCACTTGGACTGTTCTCAAGCAATTTGCCGAATCGGCACCGCTGATTCGTCTTCGTTCACATCTTTCTGAATATCGGGTCCAGGATACGGAGTCGGCGACTGACTGGCTGGGCACACCAGCGCCCGACATTTGCATCGTTGACTTCGATCGTGATCGTCGCAGAGCTGCGCTGGCCGCCGAGAGTATTCACAGCGCCGCGCCTGGAACCGCCGTGTTCGCGGTCTCAACCGACGCCCAGCCGGATCTGATCATTCAAGCAATGCGCAGCGGATGCAGCGAATATTTGCTGAAGCCGATGGGCCGGGAACAACTGCTCAATGCGGTTGCGCGCGTAGGCGGAAGAAGAAAAGAGCGTCTGCAGCCGTTCAAGGCGCAGGTGCTGGCGTTCATGGGCGCCAAAGGCGGCTGTGGCGTTACCAGTGTAGTCACACAGCTCGGTGCGATGCTGGCCAATTCGTTCTCGAAGAAAACACTCGTCGTGGATTTGCATCCCGATTTTGGTGACACTGCACTCTACCTTGGTCTCACAAAATATCGCTATCACTTCTTTGAATTAGTTGAAAACAACGACCGGCTCGACGCGGAACTATTGCAAAGCTTCCTGGCCCACCACTCCAGCGGTCTTGATTTGATTCCCGCTCCCGAGGGCAACGATGCGCCGCGACGCATCCTTCCCGGAGCGGTCGCGCAGACTTTCGAGTTTCTCCGCATGCGCTATGACTTCATTCTGGTGGACATGGCTCCAGGGCTGAGCGACGAGAATCTTGAAATGATTCGCCACTGCGACCAACTTCACATGGTTACTGTTTCTGAGGTTTCCGCGCTCCGCAACGTCGTCCGTCATCTCGATTATTTGACCAGGAAAGAAATCCCTCGCGAGCGATTCAGGGTCGTCCTCAATCGACATCAGAAGCGCGCTTTGATTGGCGACAGCGAGATTGAAAAAACCATCGGTCAGAAAATTTACTGGAAGGTCCCAAATCAGTACGCACATGTGGTCAAAGCCATCAACGGCGGAGATCCGGTTGCGCAACTGCCAAGTTCTGACGTCACTAAGAACTTGCGGGATCTGGCGTCACACCTCGGAGCAAAGCCCGCCCCGGGGGAAAAGAAAAAAGAGAGCTCAGGATTCCTGGGGCTTCTGGGAAGGTCTTAAGGGGGAAGTATGGGGGAGTTCAATTCGATTTCGGCCCAGTTGGGGACTAGTTCGGCAGCCGCGAGTGCTGAGGCAAAACGCACTGGCCTGAGCTTCAAGGAGTATCAGGACCTGAAGTCGAGCGTTCACCGCGATCTGATCAGCCGAGTAGATCTCGAACGGGTCGCTAATCAGCGCGACGAGTACACGCGGGGACAGGTGCTCTCGGTAATTCAAGATTTAGTCGCCAACCTCAAGACCCCTCTGAGCGGCCGCGAGCGAGAACGGCTTGCCCTGGAAGTTCTGGACGAAGTATTCGGGTTAGGTCCGCTGGAGCCATTACTCCAGGATCCGACCGTGAACGACATTTTGGTCAACGGCCCCAAGCAAGTTTATGTAGAGCGCGCGGGATTGCTTGAAGAAAGCAACATCATGTTCAAGGACAACGCGCACCTCATGAACATCATTGACAAGATCGTGTCCGCCGTCGGACGGCGCGTGGACGAGTCTTCGCCCATGGTGGACGCCCGCCTCGCCGATGGATCACGTGTCAATGTCGTTATTCCGCCGCTCGCCATCGACGGGCCGCATCTTTCCATTCGCCGCTTTGGCCATATTCCTATTACAGAAGACGATCTGCTGAAGAACCAAACGATCACACAACCCATGCTGGAACTGCTTCGGGGTGCTGTGAAATCGCGCATCAATATCATCATTTCAGGGGGTACCGGCGCCGGAAAAACCACTCTGCTGAACGTCCTCTCCGGTTACATCTCCGAAAAGGAAAGAATCGTCACCATTGAAGACTCCGCGGAACTGCAGATGAAGCAGCGGCATTGCGTGCGCCTCGAAACCCGGCCCTCGAACATCGAGGGCAAAGGCGCGGTGATGCAGCGGCAACTGCTGATCAACAGTCTGCGTATGCGCCCTGACCGCATTGTTGTCGGCGAGGTTCGCGGCGAAGAAGCGCTCGACATGCTGCAGGCCATGAACACCGGTCACGATGGGTCTCTGACCACGGTCCACGCCAACAGTCCTCGTGATGCTATTGCTCGTGTTGAGACCATGGCTATGATGGCTAATTTGAACCTGCCGGAAAAAGCTGTCCGCAGGCAGATCGCTTCCGCCATTCAGTTGATCGTGCAGATTTCCCGCTTTAGTGACGGAACTCGACGAATCACTTACATGACCGAAATCACCGGCATGGAAGAAGACATCGTCAGCATGCAGGACGTTTTTGTTTTCGAGAAACACGGCGTGTCACCGGACGGACGAGTAATTGGCGCGTTCACTGCGACCGGAATCCGTCCAAAATTTGCTGATCGACTTAAGGCGTCGGGCATCAATGTTCCAGGCTCGTGGTTCGATCATTCGTTGACTATCTGACTTTAGTTTAGAGAAACATCCGATGCTACTTTTCTTGCTGCTCCTAATTCTTAGCTTTGCGGTCGTCTTCTTTCTGCTGCGACCGACGAAGACGGAAACCGCCGTCCAGCGGCGGCTGGAAGATATCCAGATCACCAACGCTGAAGCAACTGGTAAGACGATTCTGAAGGAGGAGGGTTACAGCCGGAATCCCGAAGTCAGTCAATTGATCCGGCAGGTTCCCGGGGCCGTCGGCACGCTGGCTCTCTTGCGGCAATCGGGGCAGCAATGGACGGTCAGGTCTGTGATGGGGATTTCGCTGGCCGCCACTCTCCTAACTGCGTCGATTTCGTCCCTGTTTCTCCCCGGTGTCATCCTCGCTGTTCTGGCGGGTGTTGTTGCAGGGTCAATTCCCTATATGTACTTGATCATCATGCGTGAATTACGTTTCCGCAAATGCGATGAACTGCTGCCTGAAGCCATCGATCTCATGGCCCGCGGTTTACGGGCGGGGCATGCTCTTACGGCAGTGATTGAGATGGTGGGAAGCGAAATTGCTGACCCGATTGCAACAGAATTCACTCGCCTTCACGAGGAGCATTCGCTTGGATTGGGTTTGCGCGACGCGACCATGAACTTGGTCAGCCGATTGCCCCGTGATGATGTCCGCTTTCTTGCCACCGCTATTCTCTTACAGAAGGAGACGGGTGGAAACCTCGCGGTGATTCTCGACAAAACCGCGGCGGTGGCCAGGGAGCGCGCCCGCCTGCGTGGGCAGTTGCGAATCTACACCGCTCAGGGCAGAGTGACTGGATGGGTTCTTTGTTTTATGCCATTCATCATGTTTGGCCTTTTGAGCGCACTGAACTGGAAATTCGAGAAATTGTTGTTTACCGAGCCGGCAGGTCGTGCTCTGGTCTACATCGGACTCGGCCTGATGGCGGTAGGAGTGTTGGTAATTCGCAAGATCATCGATGTAAAGGTTTAGCGCATGATCTTTATTGTTCTCGGCGTCTGCCTCTTTATCGGTTTTGCCTTTCTGTTGCTGCTACTGATGCCGCGTGAATCGGCCGCAGGAGCTTTGCTCCAGGAAGTCACAAGACCGGTGCGCCAAACTGACGCTCCCGCTTGGCGAACCGCATTAGACGTAGATTACCTGGCAAAGCCGTTCACGCTGATTCGTAGCCTGATCACGCCTGAACCAGACCCAAAGTTGGTAAGACGCTTAATGCTGGCCGGTTATCGCAAGCCCGCACATGCCGATGTTTTTCTCGGAAGCAAACTCGCCCTGCCTGCGCTACTCGGATTGTTTATTGCCCTGTTCGTGAGCAACAACGCCATAATGTATTTCATCATTGCCATTGGACTCGGCTTTCTTCTTCCCGATTTTTGGTTGAACTGGGCGATCAACAAACGCATCGATAAGATTCGGATGAGCCTGCCTGACGGCCTGGACTTTCTTGCGATTTGCTTGGAAGCGGGACTCGGATTGGATCAGGGCATTGTCCGTCTCGGCCAGGAGCTGGGAGTCAGCCATCCTGCCCTGTCAGAGGAACTGCTTCAAATCAACTTCGAGCAACGCGCCGGGGTGGCGAGAATTACTGCCTGGAAGACTTTCTCTGATCGGGTGGATTTGGAAAGCGTTCGTTCTTTTGTTGCCATGTTGATCCAGACCGACAGGTTTGGTACTCCGATATCGAAATCTCTCGCGACCTTTTCCGATTCGCTGCGGACGCAGCGGCGACAGAAGGCCGAGGAACTGGCGGCCAAGACAACTATTAAACTGCTTTTCCCGCTGGCGCTTTTTATCGCTCCGGCGATGGGAATCGTGCTGCTGGGACCGGCGTTTATTTCACTCGCCAAAGGTTTTCAGCATGTCTTTCAATAAGGCTTGCAGTATTTGTAAGTTTTGGAAGTTCAATTCAACATGAGGTGAGGTAAATGGATAACGTTACTCTGATTCGCGTGGTGGCAGGCGTTCTGGCTGTTGTATGTCTTTTCACCCTGGTGTACCGGATGAAGAAAAAAGCACCTCGCTAAACCGCAGCTTCTAACTCCCCTTTGGAAGGGCGCTATGTTCAGAAAGCAAAGGCACGTTTTCGTTTACAACAAGACGAAAGAGACCTTCTTGTCTTTTCGGGTCGAAGTCAAAGACTCGGTCTGGGGCAGGCTCACCGGCCTGCTTGGCAAAAGGTCTCTCCCACCGGATGGCGGGGCTTGGATTGTGCCCGCCAACGCCATCCATACCATCGGAATGTGTTTTTCCTTTGATCTCGTCCTTATGGACAAGAACTTCAAGGTGGTGGGACTTCGCGAACTGGTGCGCCCCTTCCGGATCACAATGCCGAATCCCAAAGCGGAGAGCGTTCTGGAGTTGCCCGCGCATTCCATCTTCCGCAGCCGGACCCGGATCGGCGATCAACTCGTAATTGACCGCTACGAAGCGAAGAAACCGTCGCGATCCGACGCCACTGACGATTCTCTTCGCTTCGAGGCACCGCCTCAAGAAGCCGGACTAGAGGCACATCCGCCGCTCGTTCCGATTTCGCCACGAGCCTCGAATGGTAGGCGTTCGAGCGCCGTGGGAAGTAAAAGTCACTAGCTGATTGCGCCATCCGGCCGCTGCTGCACACGCGGCCATGCGGATGATCTCTTGTGCGCAGAATTTGACCGCTTTCGATTTCCTTTTCACTCGCAATTTCCACCCATTGCCACGCATAGACTAGAATTCACACCGCTGCTTCCCTTGCGAATATCCTCATCGATGCCTCGAATCCTAACCCTTCATCGCTGGCGCAGACCCACTCGTGCTCGTTGTGCGCTGCTGACCGTCGCGGCGGCAATATGTCTTTGCGTTTCGTTGAATGCAGCCGCGCAGCAACTCCGGTTGGAATTCTCGCCTGCGAATACCGCCGTCAACTTCGCCCTTGGCGATCTTCTTCATACCGTCCGCGGATCCTTCCTGCTCAAGCACGGCGATGTGGAGTACAACCTTCCAACCGCTACCGTGACCGGCGCACTCGTAATTGACGCATCCTCCGGAAAGAGCGGCAACCGCATCCGCGACCGCAAAATGCATCGTGAAATTCTCGAGAGTGTCCGCTATTCCGAAATAACTTTTCGTCCCGACCGGATCGAAGGCGAGGTCGCCCCTTCTGGATCATCCACCGTGAAGGTCCATGGAATTTTCTCCGTCCATGGTGCCGATCACGAACTCACCATGCCCGTGCGCGTGCAGGTTCTCCCTGATCATTGGACCGCCAACGCTCATTTCACCATTCCTTACGTAAAGTGGGGCATCAAGAATCCCAGCTCGTTCTTGCTGCGCGTCAGCGAGTCAGTCGAAATTGATGTTCATACTACCGGCACGAGTCCATTTGCCTCCGCCACCCAGTAGATATATCTCTACCCGGTGAGTAACTTCATCAGGTTTGCTATCGCTTGCGAGTAGTACCTCTTCATGTCACCTGCGGCGCAGTGAATAATTCTCGGTTTCTGGCCTATAAGCGAAGTGCGCGCTTTGGCGGATGGCTTGGAGGAGTCTCTCTCGGCTTTGCAAAACTCGCGAGTTATGCGAAGAATACGGACAGGGTTTGGAGCCGAATCAACTTCCATTTCGGCCTAGGAGAGGAACAGAAACGATGCCGTATCAGCCGATAGAAAATTACGGAATCATCGGCAACATGCGCACGGTTGCGCTGGTGGGCATGAACGGTTCGATCGACTGGTACTGTTACCCGCACTTTGATTCTCCCTGCGTTTTCGGAGCGATCCTGGATGATAAGAAGGGAGGCCGATTCCAAATAACCGCCGACGCGGATGGCGCGCGACACAAGCAATTTTATTGGCCTTCCACGAACGTGTTGGTTACACGCTTCCTGCTGGCCGACGGAGTCGCCGAACTAGAAGACTTCATGCCGGCAGGGTTGCCTTCCGACTCACCCGAGTATCGCCATATCTACCGCCGCATTCGCTGTGTCAGGGGATTGGTGCGTATTTCCCTCTCTTGCTGTCCCGCTTTCGACTATGGACGACAAACTCACGACACGCTGATAGAGGCTAACGGAGCGACGTTCAAGTCGCGCAGTCTAACCTTGGCTCTTTCGTCTGCGGTGCCGCTCCGGAATGACGGACGTGGTGGGGTGTCTGCCGAATTCGTACTCTCGGAAGGACAATCGCAGGTCTTCATTCTTAGGGACGACTGCCACCAGCGCGCTGTGCCCTGCCCTCCGTCCGAAGAAGAGGCTGAGGCATTGCTGCGGGCCACTGTGAAATTCTGGCAAAACTGGCTCTCCGCGTGCACTTACCACGGGCGTTGGCGGGATCAAGTGCAAAGATCAGCCTTGGCGCTAAAGCTTCTTACCTTTGAACCCACCGGAGCGATTATTGCCGCCCCCACCACAAGTTTGCCCGAAGTCATCGGAGGGGTTCGCAACTGGGATTATCGCTACACCTGGATGCGCGATGCCGCTTTCACCGTCTATGCATTTCTGCGCATCGGCTTCAAAAATGAAGCAGCGGCATTCTTGGGTTGGATCGAGGATTACGCATCCAAGCACGCTAGCCGGAACGCACCCAGTCCCGTTATGTTCACGATCGAGGGCAACACTCAAATTCCTGAGCAGACGTTGGACCACTGGGAGGGGTACCGAGGATCCCGCCCCGTCCGAATCGGCAACGCGGCGGTTTCGCAGTTTCAGGGAGACATCTACGGCGAACTGATGGATGCCATGTACCTCTCCAATAAGTATGTCAGCCCCACCCCGTACGATATTTGGGTAAAGATCCGCAATCGCCTGGAGTGGATCTGCGAGAACTGGCAGCTTCCGGATGCCGGCATTTGGGAGATGCGCAATCGCCAGGAACATTTCGTCTACTCGAAGCTCATGAACTGGGTTGCTCTGGATCGCGGCATCCGACTGGCCGACAAACGTGCGCTTCCAGCCGATCGTGCTAAGTGGATACGCGAGCGAGACCGCATCTACGAAGAAGTGATGACCCAAGGCTGGAACGAAAAACGCCGCGCCTTTACCCAGTTTTACGGCAGTGACGACCTGGATGCATCGCTCCTCATCATGCCTCTCGTCTTCTTCATGGCTCCGACTGATCCGCGGATGCTCAGCACCATAAGCGCCATCCTCAAGAATCCGCGGGAGGGAGGCCTTCTCAGCGACAGCCTGGTGTATCGCTATCCTCCGCAACCCCGTATTGACGGACTTCCGGGCGAGGAAGGCACTTTCAACATGTGCTCCTTCTGGCTGGTAGAGGCACTCACACGTGCAGGCCAGGCTTATCCCGAAAAACTGGCTCAAGCCAGATTGCTGTTTGAACGCGTGTTGGGCTACGCCAATCATCTCGGGCTTTACGCGGAACAAACCGGGCCACAAGGCGAGGCGCTGGGAAATTTTCCGCAAGCCTTTACACACCTGGCATTGATCAGCGCCGCATTCAATCTAGACCGTACGCTGGGCAACTAGAATGGCACGATACGAGTCTTGTTATGAAGCATCATTAGGAGAAGTTCATGTCGGATGTCAGACCAGGATGCGCGCCCGGAAAGACTGCGGAAGATACAACGCCAGCCGATGCTCTGGTTTTATTCGGCGCGATGGGAGACTTGGCACACAAAAAGATCTTCCCCGCTCTTTATCATATGGTTCGACAGGGTCACCTGAATGTACCCGTGATTGGCGTTGCCAGGGCGGGACGCACGAACGAACATCTCAAAGAGCGCGTGCGCGACAGCATCCGGCAGCAAACGGGCGAGATCGATCAGGAAGCCTTGGCCAAGCTGCTGAAGTTGCTTCGCTACGTCGGCGGCGATTATGAGAAACTCGCGACCTTCGACCTTTTGAAGAAAACGCTTGGCTCAGCCAGCCGCCCTACGCACTATTTGGCGATTCCACCCGGTCTCTTCACAAGCGTCGTCGAGTCTCTCACTAAGTCGAACTGCATCAAAAATGCGCGGGTCATTGTCGAGAAGCCCTTTGGACACGATCTTGCTTCAGCACAGGAGTTGAACGCCACACTTCGTGAGGTGCTATCGGAATCGAGAATCTTTCGGATCGACCACTACCTCGGTAAAGAGGCGGTCCTCAATCTGCTGGTCTTTCGCTTCGCCAATAGTTTTCTGGAGCCGATCTGGAACCGCAATTACATCGAGAGTGTGCAGATTACGATGGCGGAAAAGTTCGGCATCGAGGGGCGAGGGCAGTTTTACGACGACACCGGGGCGATCCGTGACGTGGTAGAAAACCACATGCTTCAGGTGGTAGCTTTTCTGGCCATGGAGGCGCCCACTGGGCTGTATTGCGACGCTATCCGAGATGAACAGGTCAAAGTATTCCGCACCATTCCGCCGCTGGACCCAAAGCATCTGGTGCGAGGCCAGTTCAATGGCTATAAAACCGAAAAAGGAGTCGCGCCTGATTCCAAGGTGGAGACGTTTGCCGCTGTGCGCCTGGAAGTTCGTTCATGGCGCTGGTCAGGTGTTCCTTTCCTGATTCGCGCCGGAAAATGCCTGCCAATTACGACTACCGAAGTACTGGTCAAACTCAGGAAACCTCCGCTCGACATTTTGGGCGGCGAATCGAGTGACTATTTCCGCTTCCGCCTTGGTCCAGGGGAAATTTCGCTAAGCCTCGGCGCCCGAGTGAAGCGCCCCGGCGAAGCGCTTGTCTCTAAACCCGCACATCTTTCGGTAGTCGAGGAACACACCGCGGACGAAGTTGACGCATATGAGCGTCTTTTGGGAGATGCCATGCGCGGAGATGGCATGCTGTTCGTTCGCGAAGACGCGGTGGAAGCTGCGTGGGCGATCGTCGACCCCATTCTCGGGAACGCAACAGCCCTGCAACAATACGAGCCCGGCTCGTGGGGTCCACGGGAGGCGGATCGCCTGGCTCTCGATGTGGGAGGTTGGCGCAATCCCGAAGAACACAAACAGAGCACAGTCCATACTCCGACCGCCGCGTAAAACGACGGCGTCAATCCGGGTCGCGAACGGCTTAACGTGCAATTCCGGGCAGAAGGATTCAATATCTTCAATCACACCCAGTGGTCGGGACTCAACACCAGAGTTGGCGCTGACAATTTCATGCGCGCTACTTCCACGCACATGGCGCGAGTGTTGCAATTTGGTCTCAAGCTGAGTTTCTGAACATGTTAGAGGGAGAAGAAGCATGAGAATTTCACGTCGCGATTTCTTGAGACAAACGGCGGCCACCGGCATTTCGCTCAGTGCATCTTCTGCCCTAGGCAGCGAGATTCGTCCCGCTCTTCGCTCGCCGTTTCGTGTTTCTGTTATCAACGATGAAATTTCGCAGGACTTCGGCCGCGCCTGCGAAGTGGCGGCGCGTGAGTTCGGCATGCGTTGGATTGAACTGCGCGGCATGTGGAACAAGAACATCGTCAGTCTCGACTCGAAAGAGGTTGCCGAGGCCCAGCGCATCCTCAAGAAATACGAGCTACGAGTCACCAATATTGCCAGTCCGCTGTTCAAAACCGCGTGGAAAGACGACCCGCGCGCAAAAGAGAAGCAACCAGAGGATTTTCACGCCAGCTTTACATTCGATCAGCAGGGCGAAGTGCTCGACCGCGCTATCGAGATGGCGAAGGCTTTTCAGACAGATCGAATCCGCTGCTTCGACTTCTATCGGTTGGACGATCCGGCACCACATCGAGAGGCGATTAACCAGACGCTGCTGGACGCGGCAAACAAGTGCGGCAAGAATGAACTGATTCTTGTTCTTGAAAACGACGGCGGCCTGAACACCGCGACCGGCGCGGACGCTGCCAAGGTGCTGAACGCGGTGCAATCGCCCTATTTCATGTTGAACTGGGATCCAGGCAATGCTGCCGCGAATGGTGAGAAGCCATATCCGGACGGTTACAATCTGTTGCCGAAGGATCGCATCGGCCATTGCCATTGCAAAGACGTCGCAAGGCAAGGCAAGGAAGAGTGGGCGCCGATGGGGAAAGGCGTCATTGATTGGGAAGGACAGTTTCGCGCGCTTCAACATGACGGTTATCACTTCGCGGTGAGCCTGGAAACTCATTGGCAGGGCGGAGGCACGGCCGAGGAGTCGTCTCGCCGAAGCTGGGCAGGCATGAAGGAGCTATTGCGGAGAGCTAGCGCAAACGGGAGCTGAAACATGGCAAACAATACTCGACGTGAATTCCTGAAGCAGACTGCAGCTGGAACGGCCGTACTTTTTGCGTATCCGCCCTCGAGTGTGCTCGGCGCAAATGACCGGGTGCGCGTTGGCATGATCGGCGTGGGCAACCGCGGCGAGGACTTGCTGGAAGAAGTCATGGCGGTTCCTAACGTTGAGGTAGTGGCTATGGCGGACGTTTACCGCGGCCGATTTGCTGAAGTGAAAAAGAAGGTACCGTACATTGCGACCTTCGACGATCATCGCCGCCTTCTGGATCTGAAAGATTTGGATGCGGTCATTGTCGCCAGTCCGCTGCACACCCATGCCCGGCACTTTCTGGACACGCTGGCTGCAGGCAAAGACCTGTACGCGGAAAAGACAATGACCTGGTCGATCCCAGAAGCCGAGCAGTGCCTGAATGCCGCGAAGAAATCCGACCGTGCCATTCAGATCGGACTGCAGTGGGAAAGCTCGGGAGCGTCCGCGGACGCCAAGCAATGGATCAAGGATGGGTTGGCCGGCAAAGTGACTCAAGTTGAATCCTGGATGAGCCGCAACACGCCGCATGGTAAAGGCCAGTGGGTGCGGCCGTTGCCCTCAGGCTGCAACCCACAGGAGGTTAACTGGAGCGCTTTCCTGAATGGCCGGCCGAACCGGCCATTTGACGGCTATCGCCTGATCAACTGGCGGCTCTTCTGGGAGTTTTCGGGAGGAAACGTAACCGAGATCATGGTGCACCAAGTCGCTTGGATCATGAGCGTCCTCGATTTGCCTCTGCCGACGTCCGCCTATATGGCAGGCGGCGTTTTCTCAGAGCAAGACGGACGCGAAGTGCCGGACACAATTGTGGTCACGCTCGATTTCCCGAACCATCTGGTGTGGACGTGGCAATCCACGTTTAGCAATCGCCACTACAATCTGGGGGAACGCATTCTGGGAAGCGATGGCACGATCGAGCATGGATGGGCGGCGTCCGAGATGACAGGTGGAGAAGAAGGAGAATTTGTCCGCTACTATCCGGAAAAGGTGAACCGGGCGCACGGAACTGCGCTGGCGGGACAGACCAAGGATCAAAATCACATGTCCAATTGGATTGACTGCGTGCGCAGCCGCAGAACTCCAAATGCACCGGTTGAACTCGGTTACAAGTCTGCAGTCGCCTCGCACATGGCAAACCTGTCGTACCGGCGTAAGCAGCGAGTGACTCTCGAAGAAGCGAAGGCTGTGGTCCCGGGATTTTAAGATGACGCTCGCCGGAATACGACTCCCGATGAGCAAATACGGTCTTCTCTCGTCACAATTCGACCACCAACAGGTTGTGCACCCGCTTACTTCTCATTTTTCCGACCAGCATATTCCAGGCGCAGCCCCCAGTCGCGGTCGTCCGGGAAATCGGGTAATTGGATAATTCCTGTGGAAGACGACTCCACAGCTGCATTCCCTGCATCACGCCACGTTCCGAGCTGGGGATCAAACCACTGCGCACGATAGGAGCTCAGAGGAAGTGCAGACCGAATCTGGCTGCGCGGACAGCTCCTTTCGAAATAGATAAGAAACGTTTTCTTGTCGGGCGTGCGTGCGGCGTACGCCCAACCTTCATATCCCAGAGTCACGTGCGTCTTATTAGGCGAGACCAGATTCGCGTCAGGCACCAGCTCTTGAAACTTTCTGCCGATAGAGAACGCAAACGTCCTCAAATACTGCATCTCAGCGCCCGAGCGCCACTGGAATGCGCCCCACATTTTGACGGGAGAAGCAGGTTCTATTTCTGCGCCCCAAATGCCTTCGGCGCCATAGACATGTCCCGCCAGCCCTCCAGAGAGAAAGCTTCCATACATCGACGAGCGCACATATTGGTTGTCTTTGTCGGTTCCGCCGTCTGCGCCGTACTGATACCCACCGTTGCCCAGACCGAATACGTCCTTGTATCCCGCATAGTATGGCTCTCCATTGAACGCCGGCTTCGGGTTTGGGGACTGGAAGACCTCCGTAAGGTACCAGTACCAGTCGTGCTCGCGCTCGTTCCCCATTTGGTGCAGAGTGACCCAGGAGTCTTCACCAAAATTCACCAGGGTCGATGGATTGGAATTTGCGGTGAGGAATTGGCCATAGGGTGGCGGCCCAAATTTCGTCATCACAACCTGAACTGCGGCGTTATATTCGCTGGCAGGAATTGTGTCCTCGTCAATATCGAAATGAATGGGGCTGAAGATAGTGTTGTTAGCCTGATAGCGGGACCAAACGTATTCGATATAACGAGAATAAGATTCCGGCCAGGAATAATATTTTTTCCAGGCTTGCCCTGTGTCTCGGCGCGCTACTTCGATGATTGGAACGAAGCCCTGTTCGTTCAGGTAGTCGATCTTGCGATCCAGATAGTGAAAGTAAGCGGGGTTGAGACGATCCATGTCAGGAAATACGTTTTCATATGCGGGAACTTTGCCGGGGAAAAGAAACGGGCGTCCTCCTTCATTTTCCATATTCTTGGCGCTCTTGGTGCCATATTCGGTCCAGGCTGATCGAATGCACGTTCGCTCCGGGTTGTCCATGAACAGGTCCACCGGATACCCGTCGGTAGCCCATGCCGGAAATGCGGCGATAATCAGAATTGTGTTGTAACCTTCTGCCTTGCGGTAGCGAAGATAGTCCTTGAAACCGGCTTCAGGCCCAAGCGGACGCTCCTTGTCATCGTCATACCAGCGAAACCGGTTGGTCCCGGCGGAATACCAGGTGTCGCCGATGATAAAAAATGGCGTGCCGTCCGCCTGCTCGATACCGTGATGATTGCGGGTGGCTCGAAGAAAACCTCTTCGTAGTGGATTCGCTCGCTTCTCTTCCTCGCTCCAGTCAATTGCCTCAAATTTTCCGCTTAAGCCCGACAGGCCTGGGTCGGAGGGGCTCGAGCCGCTTTGCCAACTCCAGTCACCCGCTGTCGGAGCGAGAAGGCGAACGCGGAATGTCCGACCGCCATCCCAGAAGCCGAAGACTCTTTTCCTGAAACCCGGACCCTCGAGGTCGACCCAGAATGTGACATCGGTATAAGGATTGGCCCAACTGCGATTAGACGTGAACGTTAATTCCTTCTTTTCCCATACATGGACAACCGAGGCGGGAGTCGACCAGGCCATTCCCGCCATTACGGCCACAATCACCAAACAGTGAATTGCGATAGACCCAACGCCCGCGAAAGCCCGACACACGTGTTCGCGTGCCAAAGCCCTCTTTGGGTTGCTTGCAGCGAGCATCATGACCTCCGGAAACGTCGAGGTATTCTTACTAGAGTCTCGCCCCTCGTGCAATGTTCATATTTTTGCACCGGAAAGGAAAGAGATCCGATTGGTTTATGCATCTGTATCGGGTATTCTCAGCACCTTGCGAACTCCTGGCAACTCGGGGGAGGTGAGATGAAGTGGCTAATGGGTTTATTTCCTGTGATCGGGCTGATGATAGTTTGCCCACGATTCGCCGTCGGCCAAGTCGGCAAGACGGAAATTACAAAATGGCAATACGGCAAGAGCGGAGCAGTCTCCCTTACTTATGATGATGGGTCGATTAATCAGTTCCGTGTAGCCGTCCCGATCATGGATACCTTCGGCTTTCCTGCTACCTTTTTCATCATCACGGGAAACATATTAGGCTCCCAGTACCACGGCACATTCATCGGCCGGCCGATGCAAGTAATCATCGAGGAGACGGCCCATGTTCCAACAAACAAAGACAACTTCTTCGAACGCGGATCAGCCATTGGTTTCTTGGGCGACGAAGGAACGCTCGAGTACCATACCCGCGCTGGAGAGATATACGACGAGGGGGAGAATGTCGAGCTGGCCTACCGTGTATTGGACGAGGCATATGCGAAGGTGCGAACCGGTGCTTTCAGGGCCACCAACGTGCGCGAACGCTCCCCCGAGAACGACAAAATCAGTTGGAATGAGCTGGGGTCACTAGCAGACCGTGGATACGAGTTTGCAAGCCACACCGTGACACATCCCCGCCTGGCCGTGCTTGATGATGCCAACCTGGTGTACGAACTCGAAAAGAGCCGGCAGGATATCCTTGACCACCTCGGCTTCAAGCACACGTTCTCAGTTGAATGTCCCTATGGTACCGAGAACGAACGAGCTGTCCATGCCGCACTGCTGCGATACCAGGTCGCACGCAACCACATGCCGGATGCACAAGTGGACGATCTCGATCGCTGGAATAAGATGGACCCTGGAGTATCCCATAAGGAATATGTCCGCTGGCAGCGAGGACCTCTGACGGAAACACCGATGAAGCTCATGAAGTCCTGGGTCGACAAGACCGCAGCACAGGGCAACATCTGGCTCGTGCTCGTCTTTCACGGCGTGGATGGAGTTGGATGGAAACCTAAGACGGGCGCTGAGCTAAAGGAGTATTTTGAGTACATCAACTCAAAGCAACAAAGCCTGTGGGTCACGACCTTTCAGGATGCCACCAAATACATTCGCGAGCGCGGACACGGCACAGTTGCCTCCTATAGAAGTGGCGACGTTATCTCGGTGGTGCTGCGCAGCGATCTTACCGACCTGACCTACGATCTGCCAATGACTTTGAAAACTCATGTCCCCGAAGAGTGGAAGACAGTGGAAGTCCGGCAAGGCGAGCGAACGAAGCATGTTGATGTGGTCCGGGAAAATGGCGCAGATTACGTTCTGTATCAAGCAGTCCCCAATGCAGAAGTTGTGTTACTGTCCCGCGCCGCGCTGACACGGTAGAGATAGCGCTCACTGGTTGAGGTTGTGCCCATGAAACGGTTCCGCTGGAGTCAGGGCTTCTTGATCTTGGCGGCTGGATTTTTCTTCCTTGGGCGGGCATCTGCTCAATTCATCGATGACTTCAACGGTCCTTCAGTCCAGATTGATCCGGAGGGAATCAAGGGCTGGCTCTTTCGCCCAGGAGACGGAACCGCCACCATGGACCTCCGCCAAGGAGGTGAGGGTTACGCCTCAATTTTTGTGGATGGAACCACCGACAAGCGTGGCATCTGGTGGGCACTGATTGAGCGCAAGGTCTCTGACAAAATGGATTTGAGTTTGATGCAGAAGCCGGGTCACGAATTTCGCATCGAAGCCCGCATCCGGGTAAGCCATGCACCCCGCCGTGTGAATCTGCAAGTTGCAACCCAGCGAAGCACCGACGACGATGCCAACCTCATGGAGTATGACATTGCGGATACCACAAACTGGCACCTCATCAGCATGACCACGCGCGGTTTTGATGCCAAGCCGGGAGATACGGTGTTCGGGCACATGGCTTTGATGGACTGGGGCCTGGAAAAGTATCGCGTGGACGTGGATTACATCAAGGTGGACATCGTAGATGCAGCCGCTATTGGCCCCGATAAAGGAGATCCGATTCCCTATCATCCACCCATAGCCGATCCCGCGAGCTTTGCGCAGGAGGTCAAGGTAGCCCAGGACAGCATGATTAACCTCGTAGATACGGACATCAATGAGAACGACTGGTCAGTTCAGGACAAGGCGAAGGGAAAGATCAACTTGCTGACCGTCGATGAAAGTCACGACGTGATCTTACGTTGGGACCTGAGCGCCTTTGCGGGGGAAAAAGTGGCGGATCACGGTGTACTGGAGCTGACGACGTATTCGCTACAACGCAAGATGGAGTACGTGAAAGATTTTGGACTTGTCCGGGTGGTCGAGATTCTTGGAGGTGATCCAAAGTGGGATCAAACGACAGTGACCACCGATAGCTTTTGCCACTATGAGCCACTCAATCGCGTGCTAAGTACTCAAATGATCATCGACTGGCCTGTCACTCCTGGAGACGGCGGAAAGACCTATCTGACGATCTCCAAGACAGTATTGCAGAGGATGATCGACGGGAAAACTCAGGGCATTGCCATCAAGGCGCTGGGAGCCATCAATGCTTCCTTTTACTCAATGGAGGATGAAGCGGGAAAATATAGCGCACGGCTTCATTTCAACCTGCAGAAGTAACCCAATTCTGTTGAGGAGTAGCGCAAGGTGAAAGTTGGATTTATCGGTCTGGGCGCCATGGGTCTTCCCATGGCGAAGCGAATAGTGGGCGCTGGCCACAAGCTGCACACGACGTTTCACCGCCTGCGGGAACCGGCTGATGAATTACGGGCGATGGGCGCAGAGGTAGTGCCCACTCCGATGGATGTAGCGAAGGAAGCGGATGTAGTCATCACGATTTTGCCTGCAGATGCGGAGCTGAAAGAAGTTGTATTCGGCCCGTCGGGAATTCTAAAGACATTCGCCGCAGGCAAAGTGCTGGTCGAGATGACCACGGGAACCGCATTAGCCATGCAAGAGATCGCTGCTGCGATCCGCTCAGTTGGCGGAGAGGTCTTGGATGCGCCGGTGAGCGGCGGAACCCCGGCGGCCGCGCAGGGCACATTGACGATCATGGCAGGCGGTGACACACCGGTGCTCGAGCGCTGTCGTCCCTTGCTCGGAATTATGGGAACACGGATTGTGCATGTCGGGCCGGTGGGACAAGGGAAGGTCGTCAAGATCGTCAATCAGATGATGGCGGCGATTCATCTCCTCGCGATCGGCGAGTCGTTTGCATTGGGAGTCAGGTCCGGCGCCGATCCCAGAGTCTTGTATGAGGTCATCAAGAACTCTTCTGGATATTCGAAGATGATGGACCTACGTCTGCCGGGATTCCTGTTCGAAGGCTCGTTCCAGCCGGGCTTCAAACTGGATCTCATGAAGAAAGACGTAAACTTGGCTCTCGAATCGGCACGTGCTGTGGGCATCCCTCTTCATTTGTCCTCTGAGGTTGCACAAGTTTTTGCTGCTGCCAGCGCTGCTGGTAAAGGCAATGAGGATTTCTCGGCGGCCGCGCAGTTCCTGGCTGGTCTCTCCGAAGTCCAACTGAACTCAGCAAAGGGCAAGTCAGTATGACGATTTCTACGGAGTTGATTCGTCAGCTTTCCGAGTTCGATGCAGCTACTCTTTACGAAGCTGCTGGCCAACAGGGAATGGTTGACCCGGCTATCAGGCCCACCTGGCCAGGTGCGCACGTCTGCGGGACAGCAATAACCTTGAGCTGCCCGCCCAAAGACAACCTCATGATGCATCATGCAGTAGCAGTCTCGGAACCAGGCACCGTGCTCGTTGCGAACGCTCAGCGGTATCAATACGCCGGCGCGTGGGGAGAGGTTCTTACGGTGGCCGCGCAAGCCCGAGGCATTGCAGGGCTCGTGATTGATGGGGCAGTGCGGGACATAGAGGCGATCTTCGAGCGACGATTCCCAGTGTTCAGTCGGGGACTTGCGATCGGCGCATGCAAGAAAGAAAAGATTGGGACCATGAATGAGCCTGTGGACTTAGGTGGCGTCACCGTGCGGTCGGGGGATGTTGTGGTAGGCACGGCGGATGGTGTCGTCGTTCTGGCGCAGGCGTCCGTGGAGCAAGTGTTGCGGGCCGCGGTTGCCAGGAGAAATCGGGAGCGGGAGATCTTCAAGCAACTCGCAGCCGGCAAGACCACGATCGAGATTCTGGGCCTTCCGGGACTCGACGGAACGCATCGCAAGGCAGCCAAATGATCGAAGCGCTGCGCTATCGAGTTGATGACATTCACAATTTCAGTTGCTCGGTGCTGGAGAAGCTGAGTGTGCCCAAGGAAGACGCCGAAGAGGTTAGTGACTGCCTGCTGCAAGCTGATTTGCGTGGTGTCGACTCGCACGGAGTAATCCGGCTGCCGGTTTACGCAGGCCGCATCCGCAAGGGGGTGGTGAATCCGCGGCCAAAACCCCACATCGTTAGATCGCATGCCGCCGCGGCCCTCCTAGACGGAGATAATGGCCTGGGCGCAGTGGTGGGTTCGAGGGCGATGGAAAGCGCACTCGAGCTGGCAGCGTTATCCGGGATCGGATTCGTCGGGGTGCGCCGGACCAACCATTTCGGCATTGCGGCGTTCTATGTGGGAAAGGCCATCCGGCGGAATTTCATTGGAGTGGCGGTGTCGAACGCGCCTCCTCACATGGCTCCGTTTGGTGGCCGGTCTCGATTCCTGGGCACCAATCCATTCGCGGTAGGGATTCCGGCCGGGAGGAAATCGCCGTTGCTTTTCGATGCGTCCACCAGCGTAGTAGCGCGCGGCAAGATCATCGTGGCAGCGCAAGAGAGAAAACCGATACCGGATGGCTGGGCCATCGATTCAGAAGGCAATCCAACCACGAATGCCGCAGCCGCCCTCGCCGGTTCTGTTCTTCCCTTCGGAGGTCCCAAGGGCTCGGCGATTTCCTTCATCATTGACATTCTCTGCGGAGTGCTGACCGGCGCTGCTTTCGCCCTTCAGCTGAACACGCTGGAGAATCTCGGAGCTGGGCAGAACTTAGGCCATGTGTTTGTCGCTTTGAGAACCGATTTGTTCATGCCGGCTAAAGAATTCGCAGCGAGAATGGACACAATTCTGGAAATGCTCACGGCTTCGCCCCCTGCTTCAGGAGTAGAAAGAGTGCTTGCCGCCGGCGAGTTGGAAATGCAAAACGAGGTCACGAATCGAGCTCTCGGAGTTCCCCTCGCGCCGAGCGTCGTCGATCAGTTGGCGACACTGGGAAGTGAGTTGGATGTGACTTTTCCGGATGCTTTGCGCCGCCCCGGCTTGGCGGGGGTGCAATCGTGATCCGTTGCAACACGGGCCAGAAGTTCAACTTTCTTCCGATACCCACCGACATTCACTTTGGCCCAGGTGTCTTGCATTCGTTGCCGGAACGGCTCCGTTCTCTCAATGTTGGACGAGTTCTATTGCTCACTGATCCCGGTATTCGAGCGGCAGGAATTCTGCAAAAGGTGCTCGACATTCTCCTGGAAGCCGGCATCAAGTGCGAGGTGTTCGACGGAGTCCAACCGGATTCCGGTTCGAATCTTATCGCAGAGGCTGTAGGGCAGTTGCGCCAAAACAGCTCTGAAGCAGTAGTCGGCATAGGCGGCGGAAGCTCTCTCGACACTGCCAAGGCTGTGGCGATGCTGGCAACGAATCCCGGATCAATCCTCGATTATGTCGGCCTTCATCGTGTGAAGCATCGCCTGATTCCGCTTGTCGCAATTCCAACCACCGCTGGAACCGGCAGTGAGGTGAGCTTGTGGTCGGTGTTCACAAACAACAATACTGGACTGAAGGTTGCTGTGGGCAGTGTGTACCTATATCCAGCGGTTGCGCTCTGCGACCCGGAACTCACTCTGGACCTTCCGCCGGCAGTGACTGCAGCGACGGGAATGGACGCGCTGGCCCATGGCATCGAATGTTATACCAACAAGGCATGCCAGCCCATTTCAGCCGCGCTGGCACTGAGCGCCATTGAACTTATTGGCAGGAACTTGCGAGATGTCGTATTGAGCGGACGAAGTCATGATTCGCGCTATGCCATGCTGCTCGCCAGTACGATGGCCGGCATAGCCATGAATCCGACGCGGCTGGGCTTGGCGCATGCGCTGGCCATGCCGTTGGGAAGCTGGGATTTGCGCATTCCGCATGGCATCGCGATCGCAGTCACCCTGCCACGGGTTATGCGATTCAATTACGTGGCTGAGCCTGACCGCTTTGCCAGTGTAGCGCGCGCACTCGCTGCACATTCAACCTGTCGTTGATGAAGCAATGAAGAGTGGGAATGTGGCGGTCAATCCTCGTCAGACGAGTAGAGAACAGTTAAGCACGATCCTCGAACAGAGTCTCTGATCTATGGAGCGGCATCAGAACTACATCGCCGGAGCGAGGGTCGCACCCGAGAGCAAAGAATACTACCAGACTCACAATCCAGCATGTCCGCAGCAAGCACTCGGGGAGTTTCCCTTGTCCGCGGCAGCGGACGTGGATGTAGCACTCGCTGCGGCCGAAAGTGCGCGCGATACGTGGGCTGACATGCCGGCGCCCCAGAGGGCCGCGCTTCTGATGCGGTTTTCCCAGCTTCTGGCAGATTCGAAGAACGAACTCGCGAAGATCATTACACTGGAGCAGGGAAAAGCGCTGTCCGAGTCCACCGGTGAAGTTATACGTGCTGCGACAGAAGCCAGCTTCGCCGCCGGGGAGGCGCTTCGCTTGTCTGGACAGACCTTTCCGAGTGAGCGACCAGGCCTGACCTGCTACACCGTGCTGGAGCCCCTCGGAGTCGTCGCGGCTATTACACCGTGGAACTTTCCGGTCGTTAGTCCTGTGCGCAAGATCGTACCTGCGCTTGCATGTTGCAATACCGTCGTCTTCAAGCCCTCATCGCTAACACCGTGGTCTGCGGTCTTCCTCATGAACCTGTTCGAGAAAGCCGGATTACCGCCTGGTGTTCTGAACCTGGTGATCGGTCCTAGCGCCACCGGCGAGCGGCTCGTCACCGATCCACGTGTGCGCGGGATCAGCTTCACAGGGTCAACTGCGGTCGGGATACATATCTACGAATGCGCCGCGAGACGGATGGCAAAAGTTCAATTGGAGTTGGGAGGCAAGAACCCGGCAATCGTATTGGATTGCCAGGATCTGGACGGTGCCGCAAGCGAGATCGTGGCGGCAGCTTTCCTCTGCAGCGGCCAGAGATGCACTGCACTCAGCCGTGTGATTGTGCAGGATTCACTGGCCGATGCCCTGATTGAACGATTGTTGGCGCACATGAAGAAAATTCGCGTTGGCAATGGCCTCGAGCCAGGAACTACGATGGGTCCGCTGGTCAGCAGAGAGCAGATGGAAATTGTTTCCGGCTATGTGCGTAAGGGCGTAGAAAGCGGAGCAATGCTGCTCGCAGGAGGCCAGGTGTTGACATCAGACCCTCAAAACCAAGGCTATTTTTACGCACCTACGCTCTTCGATCGGGTAGCGCCGGAATCTGCGCTTGCACTTGAAGAAATTTTCGGGCCGGTTCTGCCTGTGATTCGAGTGCCCGATGCCGAACAGTCCTTCGAGATTGCGAACAGTACGCGTTATGGCCTGGCAGCTTCGCTGTTCACGCAGAATCCACGTCTCATCCATGAATTCATCAAGCGGGTGAAGTCCGGCATGGTGCACGTCAACCATGGAACAGCGAGCCAGCCCCACATTCCGTTCGGGGGCGTCAAGGACTCGGGACAAGGTGCATATTCGATCGGCCCGACGGTGAAAGAGGCGTTCACAGACCTCAAGACCGTTTACATCAAATGACGAGCGCATGAGGCTATGGCCCCTGATCAACGAGAAGCTGATCCTGCGAGTTCCGGTGCTGACGCGGTGAAGGCAAAGAGGTACGTTGTACTCGCCGCGCTGTTTGTGCTCTCGCTGATTCTCTACATTGATCGGGCTGCAATCTCATCCGCCAAGGATGCGATAGCGGCCGATCTTTCGCTGTCAGACACGGAAATGGGCTTCGTGTTCGGCGCATTTTCGTTGGGCTATGCTATTGCGCAGATACCTGCGGGATGGCTCGCCGATCGAGTCGGACCACGATTGACATTGGCAGCCGCCGTTACCCTTTGGAGTGGCTTTACGGCATTGACAGGGGCGGCCCCCAGGTTGATTTCGCTGGTGCTTGTGCGCTTCTTCTTTGGGACTGCGGAGGCCGCAGCTTTTCCCGGTTCCGCCAGGGTCTTCTACAACTGGCTGCCGCCACAGGAGCGCGGCATGGCCAACGGCATACTCTTCTCCGGAGCGCTACTCGGAGGAGGTATTTCATTTCCCTTCTTTCAGTGGCTCTCTGCGGCCAAGGGTTGGCGTACGGCATTCTATTTCCTCGGCCTCCCCGGAATCGTCTGGGTCGCTGCTTGGCTGTTGTGGTTTCGCGACTATCCGGAGAATCGGATCATTGCGACTGTGCAGCGCCGTGAACCTGGATCTTCTGACCCCGTGCTCCCATTGCTTCGTTCTTTAGCGATGGCAAAGGCTATGGCACAGTACTTCATCGGCAACTTCACCTTCTTTATCTGTCTCACCTGGATGTATCCATACCTGGTTGAGCATTACTCTTTGTCCCCTTCACAAGCCGCACGGTTCGCGATGGTACCGTTGCTTTCCGGAGCAGCCGCGAACTGGGTCTCCGGCCTGTTCGTCGATCTGCTCTATCGACGTCGATATCTTTCCTGGTCACGCCGGTTACCAGCAGCAATCGGATTCTTTTTGGCCGCCTTCGGCATGTATGCAGTACCGTTTCTGCAGAGTGCAGAAGGTGCGGTGGGAGCTTTTGCAATGGCTACCTTTGGGATAGAAATGACGATCAGCCCAAGCTGGGCGTACTGTATCGATATTGCCGGCCCGAACTGCGGCAGCGCATCTGCAGCAATGAACATGGCCGGGAGCCTCGGGGCGTTCGCGAGCGCGAATGCCTTTCCCTGGCTGTTCCGCTTGACCGGAACTTCCAGCACCTACTTTCGCATCGCCGCCGTCCTGAACGTATTCGCGGTTCTGTGCTGGTTCACCATGGCTTCGAGAAGCCCGTCTGCAACCATGGCGGATTGAAGTTCTGCAAACATGCTGTCCGATGCAGCACGGGTGTTGCCGTTCGCGACCTCCAACGGCGGAAGTCCGTACGTCCTAAGAATATGACGCCCAGCCCGACGGCGAGTCCCTGTGGTTTCGCCGGCAACATCTTGCATTGTTCCGCCAAAAGCGCTTTATCCCTGGAACCCCACGGCGGGGTTTATGCCTCCACTACACAACACCAACTCAGGCAGACCATGCGCAACTGCTCGACGATCTCGAAGAAGGTCGCGCGCTGCGATCTGGCTCAGCAATGGCGCCGCAGCCACCAGCTTCACGAACGATCGCCGACTTGAATTCAGTGTACGCATCCCAAACACCTCCTCAATGGCCGGTCTCTGACAAGCTCACCTTTCCCGCGACCGGCAATGACAGGTTCAATCTGCATCCTTCGGCAGCGAAACCTTTGCTCGCACAGCCAAGATGTGTGCTTTACTTTGCGGCTTGTTCTGGTTGTAAAAACCCACCGTGCAGTTCTGACGGAAATAGTAGGCATCCCCTGGTTTGGCCGGATAGCGGCCCTCGACCCCGTCCACTCCGCTGCCGGCTACCATCTCCCCCTCCCCGTCAACCACGAGATAGATCTCTTCCGCTGTTTCATGGTGATGAGGGGAGTTTGTGCCTCCTCCGGCGAAGTTCATCCAGAAAAAGTCAACTATCACATAAGCCTCATTGATGGCATCGCGCTTCCCCGTGCGTGGACCGACCAGAAGTTTGTATAGGACCGACGTGGGATGACCCTCGACGGTTTGCTCCTTGATTTCATCAAGGTTGGCGATCTTCAGAGTTGGCGAAGGTGCGCTGATCGAGATCGCTGACGGGATTTTGAAACCCATTACCAGGACTTGCACCTCTTCTTGCGAGCTGTTCATAATCGAATGCATCACGCCGGGAGGCAGGTACGTGAAATCGTTGGACCGCATCGTGTGGGTCGCGTCTCCATAATGAAGAACAGCGCTCCCCTTCAAGATGAAGTAGATTTCCTCTTCGCGATCGTACGACACAGTCTTGCAATATCCGCGTGCGTCAACTACAACTTCCCCGAATCTCGTCACAGTTCGCGGCAGTTGGCTCTCCGTGTCCCCCGCGCCGAAGACTGGCCTGTAGTGGCAGGTCGGGGACGACACGTCTTCTGCAGCCTCTCCCAAATTTGCAACGTACCGGTGCAGCCAGGTGGGCTCCACTTTCGAGTCTTGAGCCGCGAGCTCGGGTACTATCAGCATGAATAAAACGAATGTCCTCACACCGGCTCGACCGCTAGTGCTCACACGACCTCCTGGGCTTAGCGAAGTTGGTATATCACAAAATGCCTTGCAGAATCGAAATCTTTCGTTTTATTTGGTATTCTTTCGATTTTGCGAGGTTTGTTGGAGCGCTTGACTGCCATGTGAAAATCGCGTGGGACAGGCGTCCCGCCTGTCCAGATGAGCGCGGTCGGCGCGTCGGCCGGGCAGCACCACGCGTGAGAGCGCAAGAATGCCACTACAGTTTCTGCTGGCGAGCCTGATGCGATTCCTGACAACCATCTTCCTGCTCAATTCACCGGGGACAACTATGATCCATGCTCAAGCGAAAAGCCCTCAGGACCCGCCTGCAGCTACGGGATGCCGCATCGAGGCTGTGAATTACACAAGGTTGGCAGGCACAACAACTCACTAACCGATGGCTGCAGCTGATTGTGGTGCCTCAGAACGGCGGCCGTTTAATGCAGGTCACTTTTGCCGGCCACCCTTTCCTGTTCGTCAACCCGAAGTTTACCGGCAAGTACCTGCCGTAGACGACAGGCAAGTGGTTCAACTACGGAGGCGACAAACTCTGGCCTTTGCCCGGAGGGCAACAACGACGAACAACATTGGGCCGGTGGGTCGGACGTGCTTGATGACGGTCCCTTCGCCTTTCGAACAATTTCGGAAGCGCAACAGTGCGAGATAGAACTACTAACAGGCCCGCTAGATCCTCAAACGGGAATTCAGTTTCTCCGCACGATTCGTATTGACTCCAATTCTCCGCGAATTCAGTTCCACGCCACCATGAAGAACGCGACCGGCGCGCCGTCTCGGTCGCCTGCGCCCTCATGGACGACACAGCAGCAACTCGTCCCCGTATCACCGGACGCATGGTCTGAGTTCTGAGCGGGTCAGCGCTCTGTGCTGCTCCCAAAGCAGCGAAACCGCATAGTGACACCAGCACCATTACGGTGCGACCGAGCAGTGTTAGCAACACGTAAACGCAAGTCTTAAAAAGAGAATTGGGGCTTCTAACGTTCCGGTCACCGCACAAGTATACTGCGCGGCCTTCAGCTCACCCTGAGTCCGCTAGGAACTAATGGCAGAGAACGCAAACGAATGCCTGTTACGCTAAAGATCGCATTCGCAATCGCTGGCGCAAGCCCGATCAGCGGGCACTCACCGGCACCAGCGGACGGCAGGTCTTTGCGATCAAGCAGGACTGTTTCGATTGCCGGTAAATCGCTGAATCGAGGCACACGATATCGCGACATTCTGCCGTTGAGAATTTTTCCATCCTCAAATTCGATGCCCTCGAAGAGCGCTCCACCGAGTCCTTGAATATTTGCGCCTTCAATCTGATTGCGCAAATTGTCCGGATTGACGATAGCGCCGCATTCGAACGCAGAAACGACGCGGACCACTTTCACCTCGCCAGATTTTCGGTCCACATTAACTTCGGCAAAGGTCGCAACATTCCCGAGTTTCTCGAAGCCGCCGCCCGTGCCGAATCCGCGCCCAGGCTTTTGTTCGCGCTTTGCCCAGCCAAACTTGTCGGCCGCCGCCTGAAACACAGCCCGCAATCTCTCGTTCTTCAGATTCTTCATGCGGAATTCCAGCGGATCCATCTTGAGCTCATGCGCCAGCTCATCCATGTGCGACTCGCGCGCAAAATGGTTAGCAGTCGCCGCCAGCGCACGATACGATCCCTGCCGAAGTGGCGACGTCGTCTCGTGAAACACAATGCGCTGGTTCGGAATTTCGTAATACGTGCGAATCCCCGCCGAACCCGAGTTGTAATTGTGAAAGTCCCAGGCCGTGATCGTTCCATCCGCGCTGGCGCCGCTCACAATGTCAATCACGCCTGCAGGACGGAAATACGCCCACGTAAATTCCTCTTCCCGTGTCCATACGACTTTAACCGGGCGCTTCGCTGCCCGCGCAAGGCGCGCCGCCTCGATCGCCGCCTCGCCCGTGTGTTTTCCGCCATACGCTGCCCCCGTGTCCGGCATCAGCACACGAACGCTGTTTTCAGGCACTCGAAACGCTTCCGCCAACTCACCGCGCACACCAAAAGGACGCTGCGTTCCCGTCCACACCGTTAAGTTATCGCCATCCCACTTCGCCAGCGCAGCGCGGGGCTCGAGCGGAACGTGTGCGATGTAAGCAACCGTGTACGTTTGCTTCAAGCGATGCGCAGCAGAAGCCAGCGCCTGTTCAACGTTTCCAGAATCGTATCGCTCGCCGTCATCGGCCGAATCCTCGGGATTCTTTCTCAGATACTCGAAAAGTTCGTTGCTGGAAGGCTGCTGTTCCTCCTTCCACTCCGTCTTGATCGCATCCACCGCTGCTTTTGCGAGGCTGGACTTCGGCGCCGCGACACCGACGAAATTTCCGTCTCGCACCGCGACGGCGCCCAGTTGCTCCGCCCGGCTCAAATCAGCCGCCACTAGTGTTGCTCCAAACGACGGCGGCCGCAGCACCTTGCCGTACCACATCTCCGGCAGCTTCTGGTCCGAAGGATAGCGATGTTTCCCTGTCACAAAATCTTGACCATCAATCTTCGCCGCCGATTGTCCCAACACCGTCCAGTCTGCAGCAGTAATCAACGGATCTTCCGCCGGCACAGATTGTGTCAGTTGCTGTCCCTTCAGCAGAACGGCATATTCAACACGCCGCTTGCGTTCACGATCCGTCACCTTGCCATCGCCGGCAACCAAATCTCGCCGATCCACTCGCCACTGTTCTGCCGCGAGTCCGATCAGTAGGTCCCGAGCTGCAGAGGCGACCTTGCGCAACTGCAAATTCATCGTGGGCGTCGTCCGGCTGCCGAACGTGCCCATGTCGAACGGCGTGAGCTGCGTATCTCCCATCACAAGTTCAATTTTTTCGATCTGTACTCGCAGCTCTTCCGCAACCGCTTGGCTCAGCGACGTCCGAATGTTTTGCCCCACCTCAACCTTGCCGGTGTACACGGTGACTTTCCCGTTTTCTCCGATGTGCAGCCAGGCATCAATTTCCTGAGGCAGCGATTCGCCCCTTCGCGCCCTCGCCCCGCCTGATTCCTGAGCACTGGCGACTGGTTTGAGAATTGAAAACACCAGAGCCCCCGCGCCTAGAAATTTGAAGAATTCCCGCCGATCCAGATCAAAGACGTAGGAAGGCGCACCTGTGAACTCATAGCGCTCGGGTTCGACGTGTGCCGGGATATGCTTCACCGCCCTGCCCCCTTGCCCCCGGTGGACTCGACAAGCATTGTTGCCGCTTTCTCAATCGCAGCGATAATCCGGGCATAGGTTCCGCACCGGCAGATGTTGCCCTCCATAAAGTCAGCGATCTCGCTTCGCGTGGGATGAGAGTTCTGCCTGAGCAGCCCCACAGCTGACATGATCATTCCCGGCGTGCAATACCCGCACTGCATGGCGCCTTCTTCAAGAAACGCGCGCTGCACAGGATGCAAATCGTCCCCAGTTGCTAGACCTTCAACTGTCGTGATTTTCTTTTGGGCAACCATCGCCACTCTCGTGATGCATGACCGCTGTGCCTTTCCGTCAATCAATACCGTGCACGCGCCGCACTGCCCTTCTCCGCACCCATACTTCGTGCCAGTGAGATCAAGTTGCTCGCGCAGGACTGTGAGGAGGCTCGTTTGAGGATCGGCATCAACCGTGAAAGCGCGGCCGTTGACGGTTAGCTGAACAGCAGACATGGGAACCGCACCCTGAGGACTATCCGCTCGTATGATAACTCTCCGTGATGTGCAATCGCAGGCGAGGAAGCGGGTCTCCGGGAGGCCGTGCAGCTAGCCAGGCAATAGATATAGATATTGTTCAGATCCCTACTCTTTGTTCGGCTCACCGACGCGTGCATCAGGGTACGGCTTCAGCCATGCCGGCACAGGAACAGGAACCACGAAACGCAAGCAAAGAGCGACCCCCGCATCTACTCACAAAATCGGTAAGCTTGAATTATGACGGTACAAATCGGCGCCAAGAGCCATCACTTCACCGAGCCGCTCGGGCTTCTCTCAGATTGCCATCGTCGGATTGAAATGTTCATGGGGTCGCTCTCCGCAATTGCGAAACTTAGCGGGCAGCCTCTGAACAAGGAAGGCTGGCAGGCGCTCGAAAATGCGCTCCGCTATTTCCGGGAAGCCGCCCCCAAGCACACAGCCGACGAAGAACAATCGCTCTTTCCGCGGTTGAAAACTCTGGAAACTGACGAATCTAACTCCGTATTCTCGAAAATGGACGAACTCGAGAACGATCATCACTGGGCCGAGTCGCTTCACATCGAAGCCGATCGTCTAGGCAGCAAATATCTACAAGATAGAGTCTTGTCTGAGAGCGACGCAGCCGAGTTCCTCAACGCTGTTGAATCTCTTGCCGCAATGTACCAGCGGCACATCCTAGTAGAAGACAACTTGCTATTCCCTTTCGCGGCCAAGGCACTATCAGAAACCGACAAGCTGACGATCGCCGAAGAAATGGCCACACGAAGGAGAGTGGGCGATAGAAACCTTCGCGGCAATCCTCGGGTACCTTCGTCACCTGTCGCTCCTCAAGTCAAATTGAGTAACATTGCTAAAGTTCGGGTTGAGGTGTTTTTGTGAAGAAGCTGAGATTTGTAGTTTCGCTCACCACGGACGACAACGACTATCAACAAGAGCAAGCAACCTCGGCGGTAGAAGCTGCCGCTCGTCAGGGTGTGGATATAGAACTCCTATACGCCGAGAACGATGCGATCTTGCAGAGTCAGCAATTACTCAAGGTCATCCAGGCGAGCCCCGAGTCACGCCCCAACGGCATCATCTTTGAACCCGTGGGCGGAACCGCCATGCCGCAAGTGGCCAAAGCCGCAGCGGCCGCAGGCATCGGCTGGGTGGTGCTGAATCGTGAGGTTGAATATCTTGCCGACCTCCGCCGCAGCTTCAAGGTACCTATCTTCTTAATCACATCCGACCACGAAGAAATCGGACGCATTCAGGGCAAACAGATTACGGCCTTGCTACCCAAGGGCGGATCAATCCTGCTGGTTCAGGGGCCGGCAGAGAGCCTTGCCGCAAGACAACGCGCCACGGGAATGCAGGAAACCAAGCCCGCCAATGTCCAGGTCAAAGCCATCAAGGCCAACTGGACCGAGGCGAGCGCGCACAAAGCTGTCAGCTCGTGGCTGAAACTTGCGACATCTCAACACTCTCTTCTTGACGCCATTGCCGCGCAAGATGACTCCATGGCACTCGGCGCCAGAAAAGCCTTCCAGGAAATTCATGATTCCGCAGTGCGCGAGCGGTGGCTGAAGGTTCCTTTTCTCGGGATTGACGGCATGCCGAGGACCGGGCAAACCGACGTTCACCGCGGATTGTTAGCTGCCACCATAATCGTCCCAACTAATACCGGAACGGGAATCGAAATGTTGGCCCGCGCTTTCAATAGCGGAGTTAATCCGCCGGAGAAGACGCTGACTGCAGCGCAATCTTTCCCCTCGATTGAGGAACTGGCCAGAAAACGAAGCCAGAAGGCGCAAGCTTCCGGAGCCACTAAATAATTCCTGAGCCATTGTGCGTCAGAGCGAAGCCCCACCTGGTTCCGGGCTCTCTGGCTGTGCGACCCCCTTCTTGATTGCATCATCCAGGAGCTGTTTCATTTCTCGTGTCGCTTTCTGCGCTAGTTCCCCCTGCTGGCGGCCGAGTTCCCCCTGCTGTTCACCTAGCTTGCCCTGCTGCTCTCCCAAAGCTCCCATTTCCTCTCCCAGTTTTCCCTGCTCGTCACCCGCATGAGACTGGATCTCGCCGACTCTGCTCTGAAGTTCTCCCATCTCCGACTGGATCCGACCTATCTGCTCGACCGTTGCATC
>WNFY01000059.1_pt1 | contig 75667 bp, 70 predicted proteins | sample 5400091 | NCBI WGS metagenome assembly WNFY01 (sample SAMN13153364, study PRJNA577476) | soil metagenome | isolation source: 60 cm soil or saprolite under grassland replicate 1 | place: USA:California | collected 2016-06-15
AGTGAGCTGGTGCGCGTCACGGTGAACACGGAGGCCGCGGCCGCCGCGGTACCCGAGATCGTCGCCGCGGTGGACGTCCCGGTGATCGGGGACTTCCACTACAACGGCCACCTGCTGCTCACCAGGTATCCCAAGTGCGCGGCGGCCCTCGCCAAGTACCGCATCAACCCGGGGAACGTGGGGGCCAAGCGGCGCGACGAGCACTTCCGCACCATCATCGAGGTCGCGCTGGCGCACGGCAAGCCGGTGCGCATCGGTGTGAACTGGGGCAGTCTCGACCAGCAGCTCCTGACTGAGATGATGGACGAGAACGCCCGACGGCCCGATCCGCTGGACGCGCGCGAGGTGATGCTCGAGGCGATGGTGGCGAGCGCCACACGCTCGGCCGAGCTGGCGGAGGAGTGCGGACTGGCACACGACGCCATCATTCTCTCGGCCAAGGTGTCGGGCGTGCAGGATCTGGTCGAGGTGTACCGCCGGCTGGCCGAGCGGTGCGACTATCCGCTCCACCTGGGGCTCACCGAAGCCGGCATGGGCTCGAAGGGGATCATCGCGAGCACCGCCGGGCTGGCCATCCTGCTCCAGGAGGGCATCGGCGACACGATCCGCGTCTCACTCACGCCCCGCCCGGGCGGCGACCGGACGGAGGAAGTGCAGGTGGCCCAGCAGGTGCTGCAGTCGCTGGGACTGCGGCACTTCGCGCCCCAGGTCTCGGCGTGTCCGGGATGCGGCCGCACTACTTCGACGTTCTTTCAGGAAATGGCGGAGCAGATCCAGGCCCACCTAAAGGAGCAGATGCCCGCGTGGCGCGCCCGCTATCCGGGCGTGGAGACGCTGCGTGTCGCGGTCATGGGGTGCGTCGTGAACGGGCCCGGCGAGTCGAAGCACGCCGACATCGGCATTTCGCTGCCCGGCACGTTCGAGGAGCCGAAGGCACCCGTGTACGTGGACGGCCGGCTCAAGGTCACCCTGAAGGGCGAGACGATCGTCCCGGAGTTTTTGAAGATTCTCGAGGAGTACATCGAGGCCCGGTACTCCTCACCACTCGTTCCGGGCTAGCCGATCCGGCTCCCGAGTGGAACCTCACGCTCGGGATGCACCAGCACGATGTCGCCGTCTGCCAGTACCACGCCCAGCGTGAGCACTTCAGAGAAGAAGTTCGCGATCTGGCGCGGCGGGAAGTTGACCACCGCCAGTACCAGCTTCCCCACGAGATGGGTCTTGTCGTAGTACCTGGTGATCTGCGCGCTCGACGTCTTCACGCCGAGCTCTCCGAAATCGATCCGCAGCTGGTATGCAGGCTTCCGCGCCTTGGGGAAGTCCTCGGCCTCGACGATCCGGCCGACGCGGATGTCGACCTTGGCGAAGTCGTCCCAGGCGATTGGTGCCATGCGGCGTCGGTCCGGTCGGAGTCGATGAAGTCTACAGCCCGCCGATTGATTCCATCTTGACACGATGCGGACCGCGACGTCAATTGGCCGCGCGTAGCGTTTCCTGCGCTTGAACGGAGTGTGCGTGCGGCGGTTGAGCGGCGGGAGAAAGCGTTGTTGACGCATTTTCACCCTCTCGTGGGTAGGCTCGTCGGGGTACCCGGCCTGGCGCAGCGCGTCCATCACGAGGCGTTCTCGTACTACGCCCGCCTGTCGCCCGTGCTCCGGTTCGTCACCGCCAACGTCGCGATGCCGATCTCGCTCACCGCCGCCGCGAAGCTCGCCGGCCTGGAGCGAAAGTACTTCTCTGCCTTCTTCCATTCCAAGGTCGGCGCGACGTTCACCGAGTGGGTGCGAATCCTCCGCGTGAGTCGCGCGATGGAGTTGATGCGTATCCATGACAACTCGATCGTTCGGATCGCGTTCGCCGCGGGCTTTCAAGACGTCAGGACGGGCTTTCAAGACGTCAGGACATTCGAACGGGCCTTCAAGCGATATGTGGGCGTGAGCCCGAGGGCCTACCGAGCAAGCGTCAGACCAGAACACGACGGCTGTCGCGAACCTCACGACTAGCGCCGCGCCCAGTCCCTGCATCATACGGCACATTTGCTTTCAGCCAACTGGCGCCACGAAAGCGTCGTGCCGTGTCTTGCATAGGGGAGGACCAAATGGGCCGCCGACTGCATGTGATTCCACTGCTCGCCCTCGGGGCTGTTCTCACGGCCTGTCACAGCGAGCGGTCTCTCGCCCCCAGGTCCGACGAACCTCGGTTCAGCCTCTCGCCGACTGAAGGCCTCAAGGGTAGGATCGCCTTCCACAGCAGCCGCGATGGCGACTTCGATATCTACGTCATGAACGCGGACGGGAGTGGAGTCACTCAGCTCACGAAAAACGCCGTCAACGAATTCGATCCCATCTGGTCGCCCGACGGCAAGCAGATCGCGTTCGGCAGGTGTCTCGACGTGTGCGATGCCGTCGTGATCAACGCAGACGGAAGTGGTGAACGGGTGCTCTTCCATGACGGTTTCCCGCGAGCCTGGTCACCCGATGGCACGCGGATGGCATTCAGTACGAACGGCGAGGTCTACGTCATGAATGCGGACGGGACCGGGGTGACGCAGCTCACCCAAGGCGGCGGTTTCCCGACTGCCTGGTCGCCCGATGGCAGACAGATCGCCTTCAACAGCGACCGCGATGGCGACAACGATCTCTATGTGATGAACTCGGATGGGACCGGAATCACTCAGCTTACCAACGACCCCGCCAGCGATGAAGGCGATCACGCGGGCTGGTCACCGGACGGCAAGCGGTTCGTCTTTTCGAGCCGCCGCGACGGCGGCGACCTCGACATCTTCCTCATGAACTCCGACGGCAGCGGCGTCACCCAGCTCACGCGCAATTTCGACGACGACGACGATCCCTCGTGGTCCCCGGACGGCCAGCAAATCGCGTTCCACAGCACCCGCGACGGCGGCGACGAAGACATCTTCGTCATGAACGCGGACGGCACTGGGGTGACGCAACTGACCTTCAACGACGGTATCTTCGATGCCGTTCCCGTGTGGACCGGGGGGCACATCGCCACGCCCACCACCCAGGTCCACTTCGTGGCCAACGGGGATTTCGGAAATGCCAGCTGGTTCGAGGTCGATCCCGCCGGGGGCTTCACGTCTGGATCCATCTCCGTGAACCGCGGCGGACCCACTACTGATCCCCAGACATTCCTTAGTTATTCTGTGTTTCAGTGCGATCCATCCTTCTTCTGCAACACAATCCGGGAAGGCTCTGGGCTGATCCCGAACGGCGATCTCCGCAGTGGCGGCAACTCCCTGAGCCTGAGCACCAACACGACCGGCAATCCGAACTTCGTCGTCTCCGTGGGACCCACGGGAATCGCGTCCGCGGATTGGCGCGCCAATGGGCTCTTTACCCAGAGCTCGACCGGAACGAATCAAATCAGCTTCCCCAGCTTCACCGAGCGTTCGCAGGGCAGCTTGTCCTCGGCGTCCGCCAACACCACGGGCAACATCGCCGGCGTGGCGCTCTCCCCCACGGGCTCCGGCGAATTCGGGTCGAACCACCAAATGACGATCGACATCACGCGCACGAATGCCGCCGGTCTTGCAGCGACACGACTGGGGGGGGGCGTGGACGCGACGGCGCAGACTCAGTTGTCGTCCGCGGCCGGTGGCGTTCCGCTCCTGACGGCCGGGGCGACCAGCGCCACGGCAACCCAGGTCCACTTCGTGGCGAACGGGGATTTCGGAAGCCTCAGCTGGTTCACGTTCGATCCCGCGGGGGGTTTCACCTTCGGCTCCCTCTCCGTCAGCCGCGGCGGACCGACGACCGATCCGCAGACCTTCGTCAGCTACTTCGTGTTCCAGTGCGATCAGTTCTTCGTGTGCAACGCTGTCCGGGATGGCTCTGGGCTGATCCCGAACCGGGACTTGAGCGGCGGTGGCAATTCCCTGAGCTTGCGGACCAACACAATCGGCAATCCGAACTTCAACACCTTTGCGGGACCGACCGGACTGGTGACCGTGAATTGGCGCGCCAATGGGCTCTTCACACAGAGCTCGACTGGCACCAATGAATACAGTTTCCCCGGCTTCACCCATCGCTCCCAGGGGAGCGTCACCTCGGCCTCTGCCAACGCCACGGGCGGCATTGTCGACGTGCCGATCTCGCCTAGTGGCTCCGCCAACATCGGGACGAACCACCAGACGACCATCGACTTCATCAGGAGCCCGACGACAGGTGGCCGTGGCCCCTGCGTGGCGCCGCCCGACGGCCTGCGCGCGTGGTGGCCGGGTGATGGGGACACGCGTGACCTCATCGGAAGAAATCCCGCCAACGGCAATTTCAACGTCTTCGTCATGAGAGTGACTGGCTCCGGGGCAACGCAGCTCACGGACGTCCCAGGATACAACGCGCGTCCCAACTGGTCGCACGATGGACGCAGGATAACGTTCACAGCCTGTCGCGTGACTGATTCGAGCTGCGAGATCTACGTCATGAATGCGGACGGTTCGGGGCAGACCAAACTGACCGACGACTTCTCGGCCGACATCATGTCCGTGTGGTCGCCGGATGACAAGCGAATTGCCTTCGTAAGCGACCGCGACGGCCCCGAGCACATCTACGTCATGAATGCCGATGGCTCAAATGCCACTCGTCTGACCGATGGCGGTGCCGACGATGTGCTGCCTACGTGGTCGCCCGCCGGTACGAGGCTTGCCTTCCAGACGAATCGCGACGGCAACAACGAAGTCTATGTGATCAACGCCGACGGCTCGAATCCCGTCAACCTGACGCAGAGTCCCGCCTCCGAGACGTTCCCGGCTTGGTCGCCCGCCGGCGACAAGATCGCGTTCCAGAGCGATCGTGCCGGCAACGGCGAGATCTACGTGATGAACGTAGACGGCTCGCAGCCGACCCGCCTGACCAACAACCCGGCAGACGACTACTATCCCGCATGGTCACCCACGGGGAGCAGTATCGCCTTCGCAACCAACCGTGACGGCAACTACGAGATCTACGTGATGAGCCCGGACGGCTCGGGACTGAAGCGGGTGACCAACAATCCGGCCTGGGACGCGGATCCGGCCTGGGCGACCGATCAACTCCTCGCAATTGCCAGCGCCCAAGCGACGTTTGCACCGGCCAAGGTGCGCGAGGGATTCAGTTTTGAGCGCGCGGGCGAAGGGGTGTTCGCCCCTGGAGCAGGAATCGACGACTTGCAACAGCTGACCATCGATGCGTGGGTGAAGCATAATTCCCTGCCGCCTGGCAGAGTCCAGCGCTATGTGAGCCTCGGTAATGAGAAGGCGGTGCTGCGGTACGACGGAGCAGCGGGTTTTGCCCAGCTGCACTTCTACATGCGCATAAATGGGGAGCTACAGCACATCCGCGTCGATAATGTTCTGCGAGAGGGCGTATTTCATCATGTCGCGGGGTCGTATGACGGCAGCGTCATGCGCTTGTATCTGGATGGCGTTGAGGTTGGCAACAGGGCGATAACAGGAACAGTTGCTCCTGGAGATGGTTTGTTCTTCAGCTCGGGCGACGAGACTTTGGACGGCGTGCTGGACGAAATCGAGATCTTCGATCGCGCGCTGGATGCCTCAGCGGTTCGCGCGATCTTCGAGGCGGGCGCCGCCGGCCAGTGTAAGAACGGGTCCGGAACTAGAGGCACCCTAGCGCGTCGGGCTGATAGCTCAGGTCGGCCTCAAGGCTTACGGAAATACTCGCGTAGCGACGGTTGGACGAAAGCCGGCAAGAGCCCGTCGTCCTAACGGCGACTCGCCGAAGACGGAGGAGCCGCTCCTCAACTACCACACCCTGCCAAGGGATTGCAGCAATAAAGATTGCCGCTGCTGGCGGTAGCCTCGGGGAACGAGGTTGCGCCGGGTGCCCTTAAGCGCGTGGTGCGTTAACCGATAAGGGCGTCGAAAAGCTCTCCTTCCTGCCAGAAAAGCCTCTGGCTCAGTTGTTGCAGCCAAGGGCCCGCGGAGGAACTTATGGCCGCAACAAGCACTCCATCCAATTCGAACGCCCCTCTTTCCAACCTGCAAGAATGGGAGGACTTCCTCAAAGTCCGTTATCCTGAAGAGACAGCCGCCAGTTCAAAGCCCTTTCAGGCGACGGACCCGAATAAGGCCAAGGAGCAGTTTCGAAATTATGAAGCCGGCGCACGACCCAGCGTGCGCGCGTTCTACCGGCTCAATCACCGCCATCAGACTTACGATTTCGTACAGGCCAAGAAGAAAGAGTTTCTGTCGCTGTCGCGGCGCAGAATGGGAATCTGGGAAGCGATGGAGTTTTTGAACACGCTGGTCGATGATAGCGATCCCGATACCGATCGATCGCAGCTTGAGCATCTGCTTCAAACGGCCGAACAGATCCGCCGCGATGGACATCCGCGCTGGTTCATCCTGACGGGCCTTATTCACGATCTGGGAAAAATCCTATGTCTTTACGGAGAGCCACAGTGGGCCGTGGTGGGCGATACGTTTCCAGTAGGGTGCGCCTATTCGGACAAGATCGTCTTTCATCAGTTCTTCGCCGACAATCCCGACAGCCGCGAGCCGAAATACCAAACTCGAACCGGCATCTACTCTGAAGGCTGCGGCTTGGAAAACGTTCACCTCTCCTGGGGCCATGACGAATACCTGTATCACGTCGTCAAAGGTTCCCTGCCGCCGGAGGCCCTTTACATGATCCGCTATCACTCCTTCTATCCGGCGCACCGCGAAAGGGAATATCAGCACCTCATGAACGGTCGGGACAAGGAAATGTTCGAGTGGGTTCGAGCTTTCAATCCTTACGACCTTTATACCAAGCGTCTCGAGCGCCCGAATGTCCAGCAATTGCGGCCCTTCTATAACGAATTGATTTCGGAGTATTTTCCAACCGAGCTTCGCTGGTAGCGGCTGCCGACGATGCGCTGGTCCGCTGCTTAGCGGAGCCCACAAAGGACAGTTCCCACGTTTGTCACCATAGGCGGACTGGTGTTCACTGGTCCAGGCACGTCTGTATTTCCCTCCCTCAGGTATCGGGCAGCAAGCCGACTCGCGAGAGCGCCACGGCCGCTCTGCTTAGAGCACGTGCCTCGCCCTACCCGGCTCGTTGACCCAGGCCGTGCCCATGAACCCAAAGAACGGCACGACGGATTTCGCGTTAGTTACACCTTCACGGCCGACGATGCGTTGATCGGGAAGGTGACCTTCGAGGCCGTCGCCGTCATCAGCGACGCACGCGATGCGCTGCCGGCCGACAATGAGGCGATTGCTTCGCCGACGCGGGTGAGTCGGTAGGGGCGGCGAGACACGCCCTGAGCCCGGCCAGGGCCGCCGTCGCGCCGACACGACGGGCTTGACACGCAACGAGCACCCCGCATAGGCTCGAGAACAAACCTCTGTGGAGGTCCCCATGCGCAAGGCTTTGATGCTTTCGACCGTCGTGACCAGCGCGCTCGCGACCGGGGTATGGCAGGCCCCCGCTCCGATCTCGTTCGCCGCCGCCGAACGGATCCGCCTGCGGGCGCACTTCGACAGCGTCGAGCGGGAGTTGCGCGCCCGGGACGTGTCGGGATTGACGCCGGCCCAGCGAGCGGCCCGTGCCGGTGTCCTGAATATCCTCCACACCTACCAAGTCCGGGGCGTCTTTCCACGGAATAGTGGCTCGCCGCGGGGAGACTGCGCCGTCGCCGGCGCTGTATATCCGGCCAGCGACGGATACAAAGTGGCCACCGGTGTCAGCGTCGCCACCAACGTCGCGACGTTCACGCTCAATGTCCTTCACACTGGCCTCTCGCGTCAGGCAAGCGGGATCGCTTCTGTGGGCGCAGGAACGATCGGCATCATCGCCGGCGCGTCGAACCTGGGAACGTCGGGGCCTCGTGGCACGCTGGGCCTCCTGAACACCGGCATCGGCGCGGCATCGCTGGCGCTCGGCGCCGTCCGCCTGATCGGGACCGGCCACGCCGGGACGCCGTCACCCGTGAGCCTGGCCCCGTGGTTCGGGACGCGGTCAACCGGGCTCGCGGCGCGGGTGGAGTTCTGAGGGCTCGCAACAAGAAGACCTGCCGTGCGCTGATTGGGTGACACTCCCGCGGGCGCGGGTTGCATGGTTCGCCATGCTTGCCCGCGTCCGCTCCGCTGCGGTGTTCGGCATCGACGCCTACCTCGTCGACGTCGAGACCGACATCGCCAACGGGATCCCCACGTTCGCCACCGTCGGCTTGCCTCAGGGGGCGGTGAAAGAGGGCAGGGAGCGGGTGTACGCTGCCCTCGCGAACACGGGCTTCACCTTCCCGTTGAAGCGCATCACCGTCAATCTCGCGCCTGCCGACATCCGAAAAGACGGCTCGGCCTTTGACCTCCCCATTGCCGTGGGGATCCTCGCGGCCACCGAGCAGATCTCCCCCGAGCGGCTCGGGCGCGTCGCCGTGCTGGGGGAGCTCGGGCTCGAGGGCGCGATCCGGCCGGTGCGCGGCGCCCTGCCCGTGGCGCTCGCGACCCGCGCCGCGGGGCTCGAGGCGCTGGTGCTGCCGCGCGAGAACCTGCCCGAGGCGGGCGTCGTCTCGGGCGTGCGGGTGCTCGGCGCGGGCAATCTCGCCGAGCTCGCCGATTTCCTCGACGGTAAGGCGGAGCTGACGGAGGCGAGTGTCGACCTGACCGCGCTGTTCGCGGAGCGCACGCGCGACGACGTCGACTTCGCCGAGGTGAAGGGGCAGGCGCACGCCAAGCGGGCGCTCGAGGTCGCCGCGGCGGGCGGGCACAACATCCTGATGATCGGTCCACCCGGGAGCGGCAAGACAATGCTGGCGCGCCGCATCCCTACCATCCTCCCCAAGATGAGCCTCGAGGAGGCGCTCGAGACGACCAAGATCCACTCCGTGGCAGGCGTGCTGCCGCTGGGCGAGTCGCTGGTCGCGCGGCGTCCGTTCCGGGCCCCGCACCACACGATCTCGGACGCCGGCCTGATCGGGGGCGGCTCTTACCCGCGGCCCGGCGAGGTGAGCCTGGCCCATAGTGGTGTCCTGTTCCTCGACGAGCTCCCCGAGTTCCGCAAGAACGTGCTCGAAGTGCTGCGCCAGCCGATGGAGGACGGCGTGGTGACCATCGCCCGCGCCGTCATGAGTCTCACCTATCCGGCGCGCTTCATGTTGGCGGCGGCCATGAACCCCTGTCCCTGCGGCTACTTCGGCGACACCCAGCACAACTGCGTCTGCGGGCCGCTCGGCGTCGAGCGCTACCTCGCGCGCGTCTCGGGACCGCTGCTCGACCGGATCGACCTCCATCTGGAAGTGCCGGCCGTGAAGTACCGCGCCCTCGCGGACCAGGGCGGGGGAGAGCCGAGCGAGGCGGTACGGGAGCGGGTCGACCGGGCGCGGGCGGTGCAGCGCGAGCGGTTCGCCACTCGTCCGGGTGTGTACGCCAATGCGCACATGGCGGCGCGAGACATCCGCACGTTCTGCAGCGTGTCGGACGGGGCGGATGCGCTGTTACGCACGGCGATCACGCGGCTCGCGCTCTCGGCGCGGGCGTATCACCGCATTCTCAAGATCGCACGCACCATCGCCGATCTCGCGGGAGCGGCCTCGCTCGAATCGCGGCACGTGAGCGAGGCGATCCAGTACCGCAGCCTGGACCGCCGGGGATTGGCGTAAGAAAGGAGGAGGGAACGTGGAAGCTTCGCATCGCGACCGCATCTTTTCCGAGCCCAAGCGCTCGGATTATCTCTGGTGTCTGCACTGTGAGCGCACGTACGAGCGTGGCAAGTGGCGTACGTCGCGCGGATTTCAGATGTGTCCCTACCTGGATTGCGATGGGGACGCCGTCATCGACGCGCTGGATTGGGCCGCGATACGGGACGAGCATCCGGAGTATCCCCAGCGCCCCAAATGGGGCGCGGTGTACCACTGGGAGTAGGGTCGGCGCGGGGTTGAAGCGTATGCAAAGATCGAGCACTTTCACGCATATGCGGACTACACTATACCTCGATGACGGCTTGCTACAGGAGGCCCAGCGTCTCACAGGCATCCGAGAGAAGACGGCGATCGTGCGCGCCGCATTGGAGGCTCTGATCGCTCGCGAGAGCGCCAGGTTGCTGGCCGCGCTCGGCGGCACCGAGCCCGCGCCGCGCTTGGTGTCACGTCGACGCTCCCTTGCGGGCCGCCAGCGGGTGCGCTGATCCTCGCCGCTACCCCGACGCTCATCGGCCTCCCCTACGACGCGAGCTCGTCGTTCTTACTCCCTGGGTGTGTCTCGGTAAAGCAGATCCTTCGCGCCTGCGGCGCTCAGGATGACACGCTCGCTCGCTTCGCGAAGTCCTCACCCCCTGTCCCCCTCTCCAAGGGAACGATGCTGGCGCGGAGCTAGTTCGGCGGTATGGTCAGGTGAATCACGTCCCCGGGCCGCACCGAGATCGTCTCGCTCAGGGGATTGCCTCGACCGCCGATCGGGTGGAGCTCAAACCGCACTTCCGTCCCGTAGCCGATCAGCTCCGGCCGGACCATGAGAATGCGTGACGAGAGCCCCGGCACCATGCCGAGGCGGACGCGCTGCCCACCCTGGATGAGGAAGACATCCATGTCGAGGAAGTTCTGGTTCTCGACGGTGACGGCGACCTCGGCCCTGGGATTGAGCGGCGCGGCGCCGGGGCGGTGACAGGCCCCGGCCAACAGGACCAGCAGCAGCGCGCGGGGAAGTGTAGACATCGCGGGATAATCTACGCGGTTCCCGCTGGCGCGCTGCCAGGCAGGTCCCTAGTTTCCCGTCGCTCCCCATGATCGACTGGCTTCAGTCACACCTCGGCATGAGCCCCCAGCTCCAGACGCGGCTGCTCGTGACCGTGGGGACGATCGTCGGGCTCTGGCTCGTCCGCCACTTCGTGCTGGGGTTCGTCTACAGCCGCGTGAAGGACCCGTGGGGCCGGTATCGCTGGCGCAAGGGCGTGACCTACGCGCTGGTCGCGGTGGGCGTGATCCTCGTGAGCCAAACGTGGTTCGTCGGAACCAGCGCGCTCACGACCTACCTGGGGCTGGTGTCCGCGGGGCTGGCGATTGCCCTCAAGGAGCCATTATCCAACGTCGCCGGCTGGGCGTTCATCATCTGGCGCCGCCCGTTCGAGGTGGGCGACCGCGTGCAGATCGGCCCGCACGCGGGCGACGTGATCGACCTCGGCCTGTTCCAGTTCACCCTCAACGAGATCGGCGGCTGGGTCGACGCCGACCAGTCGAGCGGACGGATCATTCACATCCCGAACGGCAAGGTGTTCAGCGATCCGGTGGCCAATTACAACAAGGGCTTCCGCTACATCTGGAACGAGGTGCCCGTAGTGGTCACCTTCGAGAGCGACTGGAAGAAAGCGAAGCAGATCCTCGGCAAGATCGCCGTCAAGCACGCGGAGCACCTTACCGCGCAGGCCGAGCAGGAGCTGCTCGCGGCTTCCCAGCAGTACCTCATCAACTACCGCAAGCTCACGCCCATCGTGTACACCAAGGTGGTGAACGACGGGGTACAGCTGACCATCCGCTACCTGATCGAGCCCCGCAAGCGTCGCGGCACGGAGCACGCCATCTGGGAAGAGATCCTCACCGAGTTCGCCGCCGCCCCCGACATCGACCTGGCGTACCACACCACGCGGGGATTCAAGTACACGGATGAAGGAAAGCCGGCGCTGCGGGCGCCGACGATGACGCCCCTGCCGAGCGAGATTCCCGTCGACGACGACTGACGCTAGCGCTCCAGCACCTCGTAGTGCGTGACCGTGGGCTCGAGCTCGAGCAGATACTCGCTGTCTTCGGAGTAGTAGTGCGCCCGCTCGACGTCGTCGCCCGCGAACGTCCGGATCGCCTCCATCGAATCCCACAACGAGATGAACAGGAAATGCGTCTCGCCGCCGGCGGTGCGGCGCAGCACTTGGACGCCCAGGTTTCCGGGCGTGGCCCGGCACTCGGTCACGCCCGTCTTGCGCAAGTAGGCGGCGTAGGCGTCGCCCTTGGCGGCCGGGACGGCGCCGTGCCACAGCCGGGCGATCATCCGGCGCTCAGATCCGGTCGAGCTCGCTGACCGTGCGCTCATTGCGGACGTTCCCCGTGTTGAGCGTGGACTTCGGCTCGAGCAGCATCACGTGCGTCTCCTCGGCCGCGACGGGCAGGTGCTCGACGCCCCGGGGAACGATCACGAATTCCCCCTCTTCCACCCATACGTCGCGATCGCGGAACTTGAGCAGCAGCCGGCCCTTCACCACGAAGAACAGCTCGTCCTCCGTCTCGTGGTGGTGCCACACGAACTCGCCCTTGACCTTGACGAGCTTGACGTAGGCGTCGTTGAGCTCGCCCACGATCTTGGGGCTCCAGTACTCGTCGAACAGGCGGAACTTCGCCGCGAGATTCACGCTGCGCACGTTACGACGACTCCTGTTGGACGGCTGCCGTGGTCTCAGGCCGTCCGTTCGTGTGCCCGGCCGACCGCCCGATCTTGTGTGAGAATTGAATCCACACGACGGCGCCGAGGATCAGCGCCATCGCGAGGAAGGTGCGTGCCGTCACCGGCTCCGCCAGGATGAGCCAGCCCAGGAGCACGGCGATCACGGGGTTCACATAGGCGTACGTGCCGACGATGGTGGGCGAGGCGTGCCGCAGCGCGTAGGTGTAGGCGCTGTAGCCCAGGATCGATCCGAAGACCACCAGGTACGCCATGGCGCCCGTGCCCTTCGCGCTCAAATGCCACCGGCTCCATTCGCCGAGGGCGGTACCGAGTACGATCACGGCGCCGCCGCCGGCGATCATCTGGAGCGCCGCCCCGACGTACGGACTGGTCTCCGTCTTGTGCCGCTTGCCGTACACCGAGCCGAGCGACCACGAGGCGCTCGCCGCCGTGAGCGCGATCGGACCGCGCAGGTCGGCGTGCAGGATCTCTGCCGGGCTCGCGCCCACGAGCAGCGCGGTACCGATGAATCCGATCGCCAGACCCGCCACGACGCGCCAGTTGAGATCTCCCGTCCCGCCCGGAATGACGGCGTCGAAGAACGCCATCCACAGGGCCACGGTCACCACGAAGATGCTCGCGATGCCCGAGGGCGTATACTGCTCGGCCCACACCACGAACGCATTCCCGCCGGCGAGCAGCAGCAGGCCCACGATCGCTTGAGTGCGCCAGTCCACCAGCCGCGGCGGCAGCCGGTCGCCCAGCGCGAGCACGATGCCAAGCAGCAGCACCCCCGCCGTCAGGAACCGGATGCCCGCGAACAGGAACGGCGGGAGCACTCCCACCCCGACGCGGATCGCGAGGTAAGTCGACCCCCAGAACACGCACACCACCAGATACGCGATCAGCGCCTTGCCACGCAGCCCGGCCATCAGTCCGGCTCCACCGGGATGAATCCCGGCTTCTCGAACACCGTGCCCAGCACGATGGTGGTCCGCGTGCTCATCTGGGTCTTGGACGAGCCGCGCAGGTCTTTCAGCACACCCTGCAGGCTCTCGAGGTCCGGTGCCGCGACCTTGAGGATGTAGCAATCCTCTCCCGCCACATGGTGACATTCGAGCACTTCCGGATGCTTCTCCATGTCCCGCATCCGCGGCTCGTCGCCGACGTAGTCGGAGTTGGCGTAGCGCACGGCGACGAAGGCGGTCACCGGAAAGCCGGACTTGGCACGGTCCACCCGCGCCCCATAGCCGGTGATGTAGCCCGCCTCCTCCAGCCGCTTGACGCGCTCCATCACGGCTGGCCGCGACAGTCCCACTTCGTCCGCGATCGCCTGATAGCTGGCGCGCCCGTCGGTCGCGAGCTGCCGCAAGATCTTGCGATCCACGGCGTCCAGCTCGGTCTTGTGTGCCATTTCGAAAGCCTCGATACCTGTAGACCTACTAGACGTAAACCACAGCTGCTTCGTGACAACGTATGATAAGAATAAACGGTTCCGGGGCTACGATCTATCCACTGGTCGCCCTGGAAATGTCCTTTGATGGAGACAGTGTAAGTCATTAGTATTCCGCCGTGTCCGGCTCCCTTCCGGCGTTGCGCGCCCTCGCCCGCCGCATTCCTTCCACCCTGGTGGGGTATTCGGGCGGGGTCGATTCGGCCCTGCTCGCCGTGGTGCTCCGCCAGGAGCTCGGGCGGGAGCGGGTCCTCGCGGCGGTGGGCCGGAGTCCGTCCTATCCCGCCGCCCAGTGGGCTGCGGCCCGCGCCGTGGCCGAGCGCTTCGATGTGCCGCTCGTCGAACTACACACACACGAGCTCGACGACCCCAGCTACCTCGCCAATCCCACCAACCGCTGCTTCTTCTGTAAGACGGAGCTGTGGCGCCGGCTGGTCCCCGAGGCACGGGCGCGTGGCCTCGCCGTGGTGTGCGACGGCACCAACGCGGACGATCTGAGCGAGCATCGCCCGGGGTATGCCGCGGGGGTGGCGGCTGGCGTCCGCTCGCCGCTCGCGGAGGCGGGCTTCACGAAGGCGAACGTGCGCGCCGCGGCGCGCGAGCTGGGGGTCCCCATATGGGATGCGCCCGCGGCGCCGTGCCTCTCGAGCCGCGTCGCGTACGGCATCGCGATCACGCCGGGCCGGCTCGCCCAGGTGGAGCAGGGGGAGGCGTACCTGCGGGAGCTGGGTATCACGGGGGATCTGCGCTTGCGCCACCACGGTGAGCGCGCCCGCATTGAGGTGGAGCCGCGCTGGATCCCGTGGCTCGCCGAGCGCATGCCCGCCGTGGTGCGGCGGCTGAGCGAGCTGGGATTCACCGCAGTCGAGCTCGATCCAAAGGGGTACCGCCGCGGCAGCCTGCTTGCCGGCCGCACCTCCGCTCCTGGCGCGTGAGGCTGTTCGTCGCGTTGAATCTTCCTCCCGCCGTGCGCGAAGCACTGTGGGCTGCCACGGCACCGCTGCGCGAGCTGGGACTCCCCGTGAATTGGGTGCGCGGCGACGGCATCCACCTGACGCTCAAGTTTCTTGGCGAGGTCGGGGACGACCGGGAGGCGGAGATCGCGGCGGCACTCGGGCGTGCGGCGGCGGGAGCGCGCACCCTGGCGCTCGCGCTGCAAGGGTTCGGCGTGTTTCCCGATTTCCGCCGGCCGCGCGTGGTGTGGGCGGGAATCGCGCCGGAGCCGGGGCTCGAGATCCTGCAGCATCGGGTGGAGCAGGAATTCGCGCCGCTCGGGTTCCCCTCTGAGGCGCGGCCGTTTCGGCCTCACGTGACGCTGGGGCGCGCGCGGCGGGAGGCCCGACCCCGCGACTTCGCGGGGCTCGAGTCCGGGTTGGCGCGGCTCGAGTTCGCGCAGACGGCCGTGGTGAGCGGGCTCGACCTGATGCAGAGCACGCTCCGATCGGGCGGGGCGGTGTACAACGTGAGACACAGTGAACGGCTGCCTTAAGGGACTCTTCCGGCTCGCGCTCTTCACCACCGCCCTGGTGGTGGCGCTCGTGGCGTGGTGGTTCCGCGAGCCGCTCCTGCGCGGCGCCTCTCGCTGGCTCGGGCCCCATTCGACCAAGCTCCCGCCCGTCGCCGATACGGCGGTCGGCGCCCCCACCCCCAAGGCACTCTCGTCCAGCCAGACCAAGGTCGAGCGCCTCAGGCATGACGAAGGTCCCGACTCGGTGGTGCTCTCGCCCAACGAGATCGCCGCGATGATCGGTAGCGGGATCGACTGGTCGGTGCGCAAGAGTTTCGACTCGCTGCGCGTGGAGCTGCTCGAGGGTACCCTCGCCGTGTACTGCCGTCTCGACACGCGCGTCATCCCGCCCGACGCGCTGGGGCCGCTCGCCGGGATGCTGCGCCCGATGGAGCCGCTGCGCATCGCCGGCCCGCTCGCGATCGAGCGGCCCGGCGTCGGCCGTTTCACGGTCGCCGAGCTGTCGCTGCGCGGCTTCCCGTTCCCGGGGCCGCTGGTGAAGCAGCTGGCGCAGCGCGTGGCGGGGGCCGATTCGAGCGGCGCCGTGCCGCTGCGGGTCTCCCCGACGTTCACCGATGTCGCCATCCATCCGACGGGGGTGGTGCTGTACCGCTACAAGCGGAGGAAGACGTGAGCCGGCGGGTCCTGGTCGTGGACGACGAGAAGGGCATCCGTGAAGCCCTGACCCAGCTGCTCGAGTACGAGGACATCGACGTGCGGGCGTGCGTCTCCGGCGCCGAGGCGCTGAGCCTCTACCCCGAGTTCCGGCCCCACCTCGTGTTGCTCGACGTGAAGATGCAGGGCATGGACGGCCTCGAGACGCTGCGCAAGCTGCGCGAGCTCGACTCGCGCGCGCAGGTCGTGATGATTTCGGGCCACGGCACCATCCAGACCGCCGTCGAAGCGACCCAGCTCGGCGCCTACGACTTCCTCGAGAAGCCGCTCGACACGGACCGCATCCTCCTCACGCTGCGCAACGCCCTCGAGCACGTGGACCTCGCCAGCGAGAACGTGCGGCTCAAAGCCGAGGTGCACGCCCAGTACGAGATCGTGGGCTCGAGCCGGGCCGTGAAGGGTGTGATCGAGCGCATCGAGAAGGTGGCGCCGACCGCAGCGCGCGTCCTCATCACCGGCGAAAACGGCACCGGCAAGGAGCTCGTCGCCCGCGCCATCCATACGCTCTCCCCCCGCGCCGACCAGCCGTTCGTGGAGGTGAACTGCGCGGCGATCCCGACGGAGCTGATCGAGAGCGAGCTGTTCGGGCACATGAAGGGCAGCTTCACCGGCGCATTCGCCGACCGCGCCGGCAAGTTCGAGCTGGCCGATGGAGGAACGCTGTTCCTCGACGAGGTCGGCGACATGAGCCTCTCGGCCCAGGCCAAGGTGCTGCGCGCGCTGGAGGAGGCCGTCATCTCCCGCGTGGGGTCGGGCAAGACGCTGGCGGTGGACGTGCGGGTCGTCGCCGCCACCAACAAGGATCTGCGCGCCGAAATCGCCGCGGGTCGGTTCCGGGAGGATCTGCTCTACCGGCTCAACGTCGTGCCGATCGAGGTGCCGCCGCTGCGCGCCCGCCGGGCCGACGTGCCGCAGCTGGTCGAGCACTTCACCGCTCGCTTGACCGAGCGCGGCGGGCTCCAGGCCAAGGGCGTCGACCCCGACGCCCTGAAACGGCTCGCCGCGTACGACTGGCCCGGCAACATCCGCGAGCTGCGCAATGCCGTCGAGCGCCTCCTCATTCTCGCCCCCGGTCCGACGGTCACCGTATCGGATGTGGAGCGGATCGCGGGCGTCGGGACGGGGGACGGGGGACGGGGGACGGGGCCCGTCGACGTGTCCGCGGCGCCGTGGATGCGGGCGGCGACGTTCGAGGAGTTCAAGCAGGTGGCGGAGCGGACCTACATTCTCGCCAAGCTGCAGGAAAACGACTGGAATGTGTCGGAGACGGCGCGCACATTGGATATGCCGCGCAGTAATCTCTACAAGAAGATCGAGCGCTACCGGCTGGCGCGGGACGGGGGGGCGTAGTGGCGGGAAGCGATAAAGAGCGGGACTGGGACAAAGAGATGGCCGAGGTCGACCGGCTGCTCAAGAAGCTCCCCGACGCGGACCCGACGCTGGGCCGCCGGGCTGGCTACGAGCCGACCGCCAAAAAGCCGTCGCTCTCCACCGTGACGCCGCGCGGCGGCGTCGCACCCCCGAGCGGCTCCGGGCGACTCGGCACGTGGGCCAAGGTGGCGCTCGGCGTGCTCGTCGGCATCGGGGTCGCCCCCGGCGTCTGGCCGTATTCGCACGGCTGCGGGTTGCGGCTGATCTTCTATCTCCTGGGCGTGACCACCGTGGTGGCCGCCGCCGTGTGGGCCAGCCTCTCGTCCTGGAAACGACGCCTCGGCTTCGCCCATGTGATCGCGCAGGGCCTCATCGTCTGGGGCATCCTCCTGATGACACGGGAAGTCCTGCCGCGCGTCGGCAGCCACGCGGCCGCGCTCTGGCTCTGCCCCGACGTGTCACCGCCTACGTTGGCGCCGAAGCGCTGACACCCTGGCACCCGACCCCTGACCCCTGATCCCTCCCATGTCCGAGACCTTCAAGAACTTCATCGGTGGCCAATGGGTCGCCCCCGCGACCGGCGCCTACTTCGAGAACCGCAACCCCGCCGACCGGGACGACATCATCGGCTGCTTCCCGCGCTCCGGGCCGGACGACGTGGCCCGCGCCGTCGCGTCGGCCCAGCGCGGGTTCGCTCTCTGGTCCAAGACACCCGCGCCGGTCCGGGGCGAGGTGCTGCACCGCGTGGGGGACCTGCTGGTCGAGCGCAAGGAAACGATCGCGCGCGCCATGACGCGCGAGATGGGCAAGGTGCTGGCCGAGACCCGTGGGGACGTGCAGGAGGGGATCGACACCGCGCACTACGCTCACACGGAAGGGAGGCGGCTGTTCGGCCGCACCGTGCCCTCGGAGCTGCGCAACAAGTGGGCGATGAGCTTCCGCCGGCCGATCGGCGTCGCCGGCCTCATCACGCCGTTCAATTTCCCGCTCGCCATTCCGACGTGGAAGATGTTTCCGGCCCTGTTGTGCGGGAACGCGGTGATCTTCAAACCGGCCGAGGACGTGCCCCACACGGCGCACCTGTTGGTCGAGCTGCTTCTCGAAGCGGGCCTGCCCCCCGAGGTGGTGCAGCTGGTACACGGGGAGGGGTCGGTCGTGGGGCGGGCGATGGTCGAGCACCCGGACGTGCCGGTGATCTCGTTCACCGGCTCGACCGAAACCGGCGCGATCATCGGCGCCACGTGCGGCCGGATGCACAAGCGCCTGTCGCTCGAAATGGGCGGCAAAAACGCCATGATCGTGATGGACGATGCGGATCTCGACCTGGCGCTGGAAGGCGTGCTGTGGGGGGCGTTCGGTACCACCGGCCAACGCTGCACCGCGACCAGCCGCCTGGTCGTGCACGAGCGGGTGCACGACCGGCTGCTGCAGATGCTGTGCGATCGCGCCGGCCGGCTGCGGCTCGGGCCCGGCCTGGACGAGCGGACCGACGTCGGACCCCTCATCAACGAGGACGCCCTGAAGAAGGTCGAGTACTACGTCGGCGTCGCTCGCCAGGACGGCGCGCGCGTGCTGATCGGCGGCGAGCGGGCCACGGGCGCGGGGCTCGAGCGCGGCTGGTTCTACCAGCCGACCGTGGTGTCGGGCGTCGCGCCCGGCATGCGGGTCGAGCAGCAGGAGATCTTCGGCCCGGTGCTCGCGGTGATCAAGGTGGCCTCGCTCGACGAGGCGATTCGCGTCAACAACGATGTGCCCTACGGACTCTCCAGCTCGCTCTACACGCGAGACGTGAACGCCGCGTTCCGGGCGATGGGTGAGCTCGATACGGGCATCACCTACGTCAACGCCCCGACCATCGGCGCCGAGGCGCACCTGCCGTTTGGCGGCGTCAAGCAGACAGGCAACGGGCACCGCGAGGGCGGGTGGGAAGTGTACGATTTCTATTCGGAGACCAAAGTCGTCTACGTCGACTTCTCCGGGAAGCTGCAGCGCGCCCAAATCGACACCGAGGCCTAGTGTAGCGCGCAGGATTGATCCGCACCGCAAGAAGACGGTGACGCCCCTCACGCCGGACGCGTTACCGTGCGTCCGGTGGATCACGAATCGCTGCTGATCATTCTGTCGCTCGGCGGCTCGCCGCTCGAGCGGACGGCGCTCGGCGCCCTGACCGACGTGTTGGTGACGTGGGTCCGCGTCGAGCGCGAGGGCGAGACGGCCTGCCTGGCGGCGCGGGTAATGCATCGCGAGCCGCCGGACGCGTTCCGCGATCGCGTGCGACGCTGGGGAGCGGCCCGCGGATGGGCGATTACGGTTGCGTCCAGCGGGCGGCGTGGGTAAAGTAAATGGCATGCTTGACTTGGGGGGATCGCGGGCAGGTACGGGCGCGCGCACCGCGCCGCTCCCTGTCGCCCCCGTCGAGAAGCGCCAGTCGCGCCTCGGTCGTTGGTTCGACAACTGGCTGCGCTCGGTCGGCATGGCCGTCATCCTGTTCGTCATCATCAAGACCTTCCTCGTCGAAGCGTTCCAGATCCCGTCGGGCAGTATGGAGCGAACTCTGCTGGCGGGGGACTTCCTGTTCGTGAACAAAGCCGTGTACGGTGCGCAGATTCCCGGCACCAAGGCACGACTGCCGGGCTTCGAGTCCCCGCGGCGCGGCGACGTGGTCGTGTTCGCCTACCCCAAGAATCCCGAGCTGAACTACGTCAAGCGTGTGATCGGCCTCCCGGGCGACACCGTGGAGATGCGCGGCGGGGAAGTGCGTGTGAACGGCGACCCCCTCGCCGAGCGCTACGTGCAGCGGGTGGACCCGGGGCACGACGTGTACGATCCGGAGTTCAACTGGCAGCGGGACTATCTGCTCGGTGGTGGCAGCGTGGCCCGCAATTATCACCCGACCCGCGACACGTGGGGTCCGCTGGTCGTCCCCGCCGGAAGGTATTTCGTGCTGGGGGACAACCGCGACAACTCGGCGGATTCCCGCTACTGGGGCTTCGTCGACGCCGCGGCGATCAAGGGACGACCGCTCGTCGTGTATTTCAGCTACGACCGGGAGGCGCATGATGCGCTGCCCTGGTTGACCGATATTCGCTGGCACCGGCTCGGCTCGATCATCCGCTAGAGCCGTCGTCGGGGAGTCCCGGCCCCGGGGCCGCGCCGTCGGCCGGGGCGGGCATCGTGCGGCGTTGTTCGCGCCTGGAGGGACTAGGCCATGCAACTCAACACCGCGAAGCGCGCCTCGTTCGACGAGGGATCGCTCGATCAGTACCTGCGCGAGATCAGCCAGTATCCCCTGATCACGCGCGAGGAAGAGGTCACGCTGGCCCAGCGCATCAAACGCGGCGACGAGGAGGCGTTGGACAAGCTGGTCCGCTCCAACCTCCGGTTCGTCGTCTCCGTCGCCAAGAAATACCAGAACCAGGGCGTCTCCCTCTCGGATCTGATCAACGAGGGCAACCTCGGGCTGATCCGGGCGGCCCACAAGTTCGACGAGACCAAGGGGATCAAATTCATCTCCTACGCCGTGTGGTGGATCCGCCAGGCGATCCTCCAGGCGCTCGCCGAGCAGTCACGCATCGTGCGCGTGCCGCTCAACCGGGCGGGCACGCTGCATCGCATCGGCAAGCGCTCGGCCTCGCTCCTGCAAGAGCTCGGCCGCGAGCCGACCGTGGAAGAGATCGCCGAAGGCATGGATATCTCCGAGGAAGAAGTCGCCAAGACGCTGTCCATCTCGCAGGCACATCTCTCCCTCGACGCGCCCCTCACCCCCGGTGAGGACAACAAGCTGCTCGACTACCTCCCCGACACCACGAACCCCGGACCCGACGATCAGATCTTCGAGCACGCCCTCACCGAGTCCATCGAAGAAGTGCTGGCGACGCTCAAGGAGCGCGAGGCCAAGATCCTCAGGCTGTATTTCGGCCTCGAGGGGCAGGAGCCCATGACGCTCGAGGAGATCGGCTCGCTGCTCGGCATCACGCGCGAGCGGGTGCGACAGATCAAAGAGAAGGCGCTGGCGCGCCTCCGCCACGTCTCGAGAGCCAGGGCGCTGGAAAGCTTCCTGTTCTAGGTCCGGGGCGGGTACATTACCGCCCTATGGCCGCCGTAGCCTCGTTCGACATTTCCACCGGCGCCGACCTCCAAGAGGTCGACAACGCGGTGAATCAAGCCACCAAAGAGGTCGCCCAGCGCTACGACTTCAAGGGCTCGAAGGCGTCCATCGCGTTCGATCGCCCCAAGGCGACGCTCACGCTCGTGGCGGACGACGACTTCAAAATGAAGGCGCTGCTCGACGTGCTGCAGACGAAGCTCGTCAAGCGCGGCGTCCCGGTGAAGAACCTCGAGCTCGGAGTCGTCACGCCGGCGGCCAACGATACCGTGCGCCGCGAGATCAAGCTCACCCAGGGCATCCCCCAGGAGAAAGCCAAAGCGATCGTCAAGGCGATCAAAGACAGGAAATTCAAGAAAGCCCAGGCATCGATCCAAGGCGAGGAGATCCGCGTGCAGGCGCCGTCCAAGGACGAGCTCCAGGAAGTGATCGCGTTTCTCCGCTCCCAGGACTGGGGCATCGAGCTCAAGTTCGGGAATTATCGCGGATGAAGCTCGGCGTGGTCTCGCTCGGCTGCGACAAAGCGACCGTCGACTCCGAGCGCCTGGTCGGCGACCTGGTGGGTCACGGCGCGGTCGTGACCGCGGACCTCCAACACGCCGACGTGATTCTCGTCAACACCTGCGGGTTCATCGACGCCGCCAAGCAGGAATCGATCGATGCACTCCTTTCAGCCGCCAGCCTCAAGGCGCAAGGTGACGTGAAAGCGGTGGTGGCGGTCGGCTGCTTGGTCGAGCGCTACAAGCGGGAGCTGGCGCAGGAGATCCCCGAGGTCGACCTGTTTCTCGGATTCTCGGACCTCCACCACCTCGTACCCGCCCTGGCCGAACGCGGCTTGATCGACGACCCCGTTGCGACTCACCCCGGCGTGCGTCAGTTCCTCGGCGAGCAGCCGCATGTGCGCTACCTCAAGATCTCCGAAGGCTGCGACCACACGTGCGCGTTCTGCGCCATCCCGCTGATGCGCGGGAAACACCGCTCCGAGCCGTTGGAGCGCCTGGTGCGCGAGGCCCAACTGCTCGAGGCGCAGGGAGCGAAGGAGATCAACCTAGTGGCGCAGGATCTGGGGCACTACGGCCGGGATGCGGGGCGGGGCGCGCCCACGCTGCCCGATCTGCTCGAGGCGCTGCTCGCCGGAACCGCCGTCCCCTGGTACCGCCTGCTGTATGTCTACTCCGCGGGTCTGACTGATCGCCTGGTCGAGCTGATCGCGCGGGAGTCCCGGATCGTTCCTTACTTGGACATCCCAATCCAGCACGCCTCCGACCGGATGCTCGAGCGGATGCGCCGTCCCGAGCGCCGGCACACGCTGCGCGAAAAGCTCGGCTGGCTGCGCGGGACCATCCCCGATCTCGCGGTCCGGACCACCTGCCTCGTGGGATTCCCGGGCGAGACCGAGGAGGACTTCCGGCAGCTGCTCGAGTTCCTCGAGGAGGCGCAGTTCGACCGACTGGGCGCCTTCGCCTACTCGCCGCAGGAGGGGACCCGCGCCGCCGCGTACCCGGACGACGTCCCCGAGGGAGTGAAGCGCGACCGGCTGGAGGAGCTGCTCGAAGTGCAGCGCGCCATCTCGGGCGAGCGGCTCGGCCGGTTCGTCGGGCGCGACGTAGCGGTGCTGGTGGACCGGTTGGCGGATCCCGACGACGAGGCGGGGTCGACCCACGTCGGACGCGTTCCCTGGCAGGCGGATGACGTCGACGGCGTGACCTACCTCGCGCAGGGTGGCTGGGCCCGCCCTGGGAGCTTCCTGTCGGCGCGATTGGTCGCAAGCGAGGATTACGACTTCAAGGCCGTCGCCCTGACGTGAGCCGCTCGGAGGAGCTCTTCGCCCGGGCGCAAGCGGTGCTTCCCGGGGGAGTGAATTCACCGGTGCGGGCGTTCCGGGCGGTCGGCGGGACGCCCTTTTTCGTGGCGCGGGCTGAGGGCGCGCGCCTCACCGACGTGGACGGCAAGACCTATGTCGACTACGTCTGCTCCTGGGGCCCGCTCATTCTCGGCCACCGGCACCCCGCGGTGCTCGCAGCGATCCAGGCGGCGGCGGCGCAGGGCTGGACCTACGGGGCGCCGTGCGAGGCGGAGGTCGAGCTCGCGGAGCTGGTGCGCCGGCGCATGCCGTCGGTCGAGCTGGTGCGGTTCGTCAATTCCGGGACGGAAGCGACCATGGCGGCGGTGCGGCTCGCGCGCGCCGCGACCCGGCGTGACCTCATCCTCAAGTTCGAGGGCTGCTACCACGGGCACGCCGACGGCTTCCTCGTGAAGGCGGGGAGCGGCGTGGCCACGCTCGGGCTTCCCGATAGTCCGGGCGTCCCGCCCGCTCTGGCCGAGTTGACGGCGACCCTGCCGTTCAACGACGGCGCCGCGGTGGAGGACGTGTTCCGGCAGCGCGGGTCGGATCTCGCGGCCGTCATCGTCGAGCCCTACATGGGCAACGCGGGCTTCATCGCGCCGGAGCCCGATTTCCACGCGACGCTGCGCCGGCTGTGCGACCGCCACGGTGCGCTGCTGATCTTCGACGAAGTGATGACCGGATTCCGGGTGGCGGCGGGGGGCGCGCAGCAGCGGCTGCACATCCGCCCCGACTTGACCACGCTGGGAAAGATCATCGGCGGCGGGATGCCCGTGGGCGCGTACGGCGGGCGTGCCGACCTGATGCGGCTGATCGCGCCGGACGGCCCGGTGTACCAGGCCGGGACCCTGTCGGGAAACCCGGTGGCGATGGCGGCGGGACTCGTCACGCTGCGCGAGACCGAGCGGCCGGGTTTCTATGAGACGCTCGAGCGGCGAACCGCGCGACTGGTCGCGGGTATAGGGGACGCCGCGCGCCGGCGCGGGGTCCCCCTCACGAGCGGCCACGCGGGCTCGATGTGGGGGCTGTATGTCACCCCCGGCCCCGTGCGCAACTTCGCGCAGGCGAAGGCCGCGGATACGGCGGTGTTCGCGCGCTGGCACCGGGCCGCGCTCGCGCGCGGCGTGTTCCTCGCCCCCTCGGCGTTCGAGGCCGGCTTCGTCTCCAGCGCACACACCGATGCCGATATCGACTTCACCATCGCACAACTGGACGCGGCACTGGGCGAGGCGCGGGCTCGTTAGCCTGCTCGCCGCGGCGGGGAGCGCCTGTGCCCGGCCGCAACCGGTCACTCCCGGCACCGAGCCGGAGTTACGCATCGGTCTTGCGGCCGGCGCGCCCGGCGTCACCCTGGGCGGCGACGGCGAGCTGTTCGTGAGCGACGACGCGAACGGCGAGCCGCTGGGCTCGATCCCGGTGGGCCTGACGTGGACGGTGGTGGTCGACACCCCTGGGTTGCGGCTCGTCAAGCCCGACGGATCGAGGGGCGAGCGGCGGCTCGGCATCTCCGCGGTGAGCGTCACCGAGGGGCGGTTCGCCATGGCGAATGGGCGCCGCTACCGCGGCCGTGTGAACGTGATCCGCGACCCGGCCGGGCTCACCCTGATGAACCGGGTGCCGGTCGAGAGCTACCTCGCGGGCGTGATCGGCGGCGAGATGGGCCCGCGCCGGCGCGACGAGCGCCAGGCCTTGCTCGCCCAGGCCGTCGTGTCGCGCACCTTCGCCCTCAAGAGCCGGGGCCGCTGGGAGGGACAGGGGTTCGACGCCTGGGCCGACGTGCGCGATCAGGTGTACACGGGCGTGGCGGGAGAAACCGGAGAGGTGTGGGACGCCCTGCGCGCCACGCGCGGGGAGGTCGTGTGGTACGGGGACGCGTTGATCGAGGCCTACTTCCATTCCACGTGCGGATCCCGTACCGCGGGCGTCGACGAAGCGTTCCGGACCGCGCGCGGCCGACCCTACCTGCGGTCGGTCTCGGACGAGTCCGGCGGCGGCCACGCCTACTGCGACATCTCGCCCCGGTTTCGCTGGCGCGAGGAATGGGATGCCGCCACCCTGCGCGCTATATTGTCGCGGACGCTGCCGGCGGTGATGAACGTGGGCGGCGGCGGTCTGCAGCGCATCACCGACGTCGCCGTGACGGGGACGACGCCCTCGGGACGCGTGAGCGAGCTGCGGATCGCATTCGAGCACGGCGACGTGCGGGTGCCGGGGTCCGATGTGCGGGCCGTGCTGCGGCCCCGGCCCGATCAGCTGCTGGGGAGCGCGGCGTTTCAACTTTCCGTGACGAAGGACGGTGGTCAGGTCACGCGCGTGATCGCGGCCGGCGCGGGGTGGGGCCATGGCGTGGGCTTGTGTCAGTGGGGCGCGGTGGGCCGCGCCCGGGCGGGCCAGGACTACCGTACGATTCTCACCACTTACTTCCCGGGGACCCATGTCGAGCGCCTCTATTAAGGCGGTCGCGCGGAGGGGCGGACGGGCGGTCGGTCTGCTCGCGCTGCTGCTGTCCGTCAGTCCGCCTGTCCGCCTGTCCGCCCAAGGTCTGCTCTCCCAGTTCTCCTACGACAACCTGAAGCCCAGTGCGCTCCAGCTCGACGTCGGGCCGCTCGGCGGCAACAACATCCGGGGTGCGTTCACCGGCGGCGTGCGGCTCGACTACGGGTTCATCGCGCCGCACGTGCGCGTGCTGCTCGGCGTGTCCTACTTCAAGGCCGACTTCGGGTCGGCCGCCCGCGCGCGCTTCGAGCAGCGCCTCAAGAGCGTCGTGGTCGATCCCTCGGGCGACGATACCATCAAGCTGGGCGGCATTACCTGGAGCGACGTGACCGGCGATGTGGACTTGCAGTACGTGCTCCCGCAGGGGCACGCGGTCACGGCCTACATGGGGATCGGGCTCGGCGCCCACTTCCGTCACGGCAGCGGCGCTGCCATCAACGGCACCTTCGTGCAGGACGCCCTGAACGAGATCACGGCCGGGTTGAACGGCACGGTCGGCGCTGAATTCGGCGCCAAACGCTGGCGCTTCACGCTCGAGGCGCGCGGCGTGCTCTCGAGCGGGCTCTCGACCGCGTCGCTCCGCTCGGGCGTCATGTATCGCTGGGCCGGGAAGTGAGCGACCCGATCCGCATCGCCGTCGTTGGCGCAGGAGCGATCGCGCAGGTCGCCCATTTGCCGTCGTTGCGGCGGCTCCCCGGCGTCGAGGTGGCGGCGATCTGCGACAACGATCTCAGCAAGGCGCAGGCCCTGGCGGCCCGGTTCGAAGTCAAGGAGACGTTCGACGACATCGAAGAGGTACTCAAGTACGCCCGCGCGGACGCGGTGGCGATCTGCACGCCCAACCACCTGCACGAGATCCATGTCGTCTCGGCGCTCGCGGCGGGGGTGCATGTGCTGTGCGAGCGCCCGCTCGCGCTCACCCTGGCGGGCGTCGAGCGGGTGCTGCAGGCGAGCGAGAAATACGGCAAGCGCGTCATGGTGGGCATGAACCACCGGTTCCGCTCGGACGTGCAGGCGGTACGGGGGTTCCTGGCAGGCGGGGACATCGGCGTGCTGCAGGCGATCCGGGGCGGCTGGTACACGTTCCAACCGAGCCGCCAGGTCATCGGCTGGCGGCTGCGGCGCCAGGAGGCGGGGGGCGGCGCGTTTCTCGACCTCGGGCTCCAGCTGCTCGACCTCGGCCTGTGGCTCGCGGGCTGGCCCGCCGCCAAGCGCGTCGCCGCGCATGCCATCCGACCATCGAAGGACGGCGTGGAGGACATGGCGACGGCGCTCGTGGTGTGCGAGAACGGGGTGTCGCTGTCGATCGACGTGAGCTGGCGCCACATGGGGGAGGCCGAGCGCTTCTGGTTCGACCTGGTGGGGACGAAAGGGTCGGCCAGCGTGCAGCCGCTGCGCATCTTCAAGGAGATCCACGGTAACGTAAGCGACGTGACGCCGACCGGCGCGAGCGGGCGGGAGACTGCGTTCGCGCAATCCTACCGCGCCGAATGGACGTATTTCCTGGCGGTCATCAAGGGTGACGTGAACGCGCCCCCGCCGCGCGACCAGCTGGCCCTGCACCGCGTGCTCGAGGCCGTCTATCGGTCTGCCGACGAAGGACGTGACGTGCTGCTGTGACCCTCCCCCCGGCGAGCCGGCGGTCCGCGGCGCTGGTCGCGATCGGCGCCGCCCTCCTCGTCGCCAGCTACCCTCCCTTTCGCCTTCCCCTGCTGAGCTTCGTCGCGGTCGCCCCGGCGGTCGTGCTGCTGCGCCGGCTGGAGCAGGAGTGCCACCCGCGCGACGCGTTGCGCTGGGGATTCGCGTACGGCTTCGTGACGCAGGGAGCCGTCCTGTATTGGCTGGTCGTCGCGCTGTGGCATTTTACGCCGTTGTCGGCCCTCGGCTACCTCGCCACGATCGCCATCTTCGGACTGTGGCACGGCCTGCTCTTCTGGTTCGTGCTGCGCGTGCGCCGCCGCCTCCCGGCGGTGCCGCTCGCCCTCGTGTTTCCGCTCGCCTGGACCGCCGTCGAATGGGCGGTGGGACATCAGGGAGATATCCGGTTTCCCTGGCTCGGGCTGGGCACGTCGCTCGGCGACGCGCCCGTGCTCGTGCAATGGGCCGACCTCGCCGGCGCGCGTGGAGTGACGTTGTGGCTCGCCTGGTGCAACGTGATGATCGTGGACGCGGTGGGAAGAGGCTCGATTCGGTGGCGACCGGTGATTGCCGTGCTCGCGACGGTCGTCGCGGCCTGGGCCTACGGTGCCTGGCGCACGCGCACACTGCCGCTGCGCGAGCTGGGCACGGTCGGCCTGGTGCAGCCGAACGAGGGCTTCCACGAAAAATGGGATCCTGCGCACGCCGACAGCGTCGTGGCGAAGCTGCTCAGCCTGTCGCGCCAGCTCGAGTCCGGCGGCCGGCTCGACCTCCTCGTGTGGCCCGAGGCCGCCGTGCCCGGCTGGCTGGCGGAGACGCCGACGTGGGACGCACAGATCGCCGCACTGGCGCGTGAGCGGCACACGCCGATCCTCACGGGAGGTCTGCATGCGGTGACGCGGGACGCCTACTACAACGCCGCCTTTTTCTACGATTCGACCGGCCAGTGGCGGGCGTATCCCGTGTACGGCAAGCACTATCTCGTGCCCGTGGTCGAGCGGGTCCCATTCGTCCCGGTGCGCCTGTTTCGCAGCGTCCCCGGTCTGGGAAACTGGTCCGGCGGGTTCTCGCCGGGGTCCACCTTGCCGCTCTACCCCAGTCCCTTGGGACGCTTCGGGGTGGTCATCTGCTACGAGTCGGCGTTCGAAGATCTGGCGCGCCGCTATCGCGCGGCGGGCGCCGACTTTCTCGTGAACATCACTAACGACGCCTGGTACGGCCGCACCGCCGGTCCCTATCAACACGCCACGCACCTCGTGATGCGGGCGATCGAGACGCGGACGGGGATCGCCCGCGCCGCGAACGACGGCATCTCCGAGTTCGTTGATCCGCTGGGCCAGACCTACGCGGCCACCGGTCTCGAGGTCGAAGCGGCGGTCTCCGGCCGGCTGCGCTCGAGCGACGTGATCCCGCCGTACGTGCGGCTGGGAGATTGGGTGGGAACGCTCTGTGTGCTCGCGACCTTGGGGTTCGCCGGGGCGCTGGTGGTGCTGCACTGGAGACGGAGCGCGTGAGAAACGCGGAACGCGGAACGCGGAATGCGGAACAGATCGCGCGGAGTTCGATCCCGGACACGAGGTTGGGCGAACGAACTGGGTACGCTCTGTTCCGCGTTCCGCCTTCCGCGTTCGGCGTTGGAGCGGGGAGGGGGGTGGTGGAGCGGTGAGGGTCGGGGTGGATGTGGGGGGAACGTTCACCGACCTGGTCGCGCTCACGCCCGACGGCGCGATCGAGGTCCGTAAGGTCGCCACTACGCCGGAGGACCCGGCGGTCGGGATGTTTCGGGCGCTAGATACGCTGGAGACGAGGGACGAGGGACGGGGGACGAGTGCGGCGACATCCCCACCCGTCCCTCTTCCCTCGTCCCCCGTCCCCATAGACATGCTGATCCACGGTACAACCATCGCGACGAACGCATTGCTCGAGCGGCGCGGCGCCCGCGTGGTGCTCGTCACCACCCGGGGATTCGAGGACTTGCTGTGGCTGCGCCGGCAGGACCGCGCCGCGCTCTACGACCTGGCGCGCGACCACCCGCCACCGCTCGTCGCCCGGGGAGACGTGGTGGGGGTCGCGGAGCGCATCGGCCCAGCCGGGGTGCTCGAGCCGCTCACGGAGGGGGAGGTCGCGCGCGTGGTCGCCGCTGTGCGGGGGCTCGCCCCGGAAGCCGTCGCCATCGCGCTGCTGTTCGCGTTTCGCGACCCGACGCACGAGCGGCGGCTCGCCGCCGCCCTGCGCGACGCGCTGCCGCGCGTGGCGGTCGCGGCGAGCCACGAGGTGCTCCCCGCGTTTCGTGAGTTCGAGCGCACCAGCACGACCACCGTCGAAGCATACCTCCGTCCCAGGGTCTCGACCTACATCGAGCGGCTGGACGGCGGCCTGCGCGAGCGCGCGATCGGCGCGCTGCGGGTGATGACGTCGAGCGGGGGCACGCGCACGCCCGCCGCCGCCGCCGCGCACGCGGCATCGCTCGCGCTCTCGGGCCCCGCGGGTGGTGTGGTCGGGGCCCGTCTGATCGGCGCCGCCGTGGGCCTCTCGGATCTGCTCACCCTGGACATGGGCGGCACGAGCGCCGACGCGAGCCTCGTGGTCGGGGGTGCTCCGCTCGCCGACGGTGCGGGCAGCGTCGGCGGCGTCCCGCTCGCCTTGCCGGCGGTGCTGATCGAGACCGTGAGCGCGGGCGGCGGCAGCATCGCGCGCCTGGACGAGGGTGGCGCCCTGCGCGTCGGGCCGGAGAGCGCCGGAGCGGTGCCGGGGCCGGCGTGCTACGGGCGCGGCGGCGAGCGACCCACCGTGACCGATGCCTGTGTCGCGCTGGGATGGCTCGACGCGGACAGCCCGCTCGCCGACGGCGTGCGGCTCGACCCTCGCGCCGCCGAGCGGGCCCTGCGCCGGCTCGGCCCCACGGTCGGGAGCGACGCCGCACGGGTCGCCGCTGGAGTCGTCGCGGTCGCCGGTGCCGTGATGGCGCGCGCCCTGAAGCGGGTGAGCGTCGCGCGTGGCCTCGACCCGCGCCGCATGACGCTGTTGCCGTTCGGGGGCGCGGGGGCGCTGTTCGGCTGCCAGCTGGCCGAAGCGCTGGGGATGGGCACGATCGTCATCCCGCCGCATCCCGGAGCGCTGTCCGCGCTGGGGCTCGCGTCGGCGCCCGAGCGGGCCGATCTGCTCGCATCGTTTCACCGTCCCGTGGACGGCCTCGAGCCGCGGGCGCTGGCCCAAGCCTTCGCACCGATCGTCGCGGAGGGTGCTCGCCAGATCCCCGGCGCGGCGCTGCTCCGTTATGCTGACTGTCGCTTCGCGGGACAGGGCTACGAGGTAACGGTCCCGGTCGAAGGAGACGAGCCCGAGCGGATTCGTGCCGCCTTCGTGGCGGCACACCGCGCGCGCTACGGACACGGGGGCGGCCTGGCGGTCGAGATTGTGAACCTGCGCGTCGTGGTGCTGCGCGAGGGACCGCTGCCGCGCTTCGCGGGCGAACACCGCAGTGGGCGACGCCCGCTGGGACGGCGTCCTTTCGTCGTGCGTGGGGAGCGGATCACCGGCTCGGTGTGGGCGCTCGACCAGCTCGCCACGGGAGTGACGCTGCAGGGTCCGGCGATCCTGGCCGGCGGCGACGCGACCGCCCTCGTGGAGCCCGGCTGGTGTGGCACCGTGCACCCCTCGGGCGCGGTGCTGCTGGCGCGCACATGAGCCTCGACGCGGTGGGCCTCGAGGTGATGGGGCATGCCTTCGCCTCCATCGCGGAGGAGATGGGGCTCGTGCTGATTCACTCGGCCGTCTCCCCCAACATCCGGGAGCGACGCGACTGCTCCGCGGCCCTGTTCGACGCCGCCGGCGAGATGATCGCTCAGGCGGCGCACATTCCCGTACATCTGGGCGCGCTGCATGAGTCCGTCGCGGCCGTGCGGGCCCTGGCCCCCGCGCCAGGCGACGTCTTCATCTTGAACGATCCCTACGCCGGCGGGTCGCACCTCCCGGACATCACGCTCGTCGGTGCCGTGGAGGTGGAGGGCGCGGTGGGCGGCTATGGCGTGGTGCGCGCGCACCATTCCGACGTGGGCGGGATGCAGGCGGGGAGCATGCCCGCGGGCGCGCGCGAGATCTTTGCGGAGGGGGTGGTGGTGCCGCCGCTGCGGCTCACGCCGGAGGTCGAGCGCTTCCTGCTCGCGAACGTCCGCACCCCCGAGGCGCGCCGCGCCGATCTCGCGGCCCAGCGCGCCGCCGTGGAGCGCGGCGCCGACGGGCTACGGGCGCTCGCGGCGCGCCACGGCTGGGCCGCGCTGTGCGACGCCGCCCGCGACCTCCAGGCGTACGCCGAGCGGCGCGCCCGCGAGGCCCTGGCACGTTTCGAGGCGACCGGGCTCACCGCGACCGACTGGCTGGAAGGCGACGGCGTCGACGACCGAGACCTGGCGATTCGCGTCCGCGTGGACATCCGGGACGGCATGTTCCACGCGGATTTCACCGGCACCGCCCCTGCCGCGCACGGCAACGTCAACTGCCCGCTCGCCGTGGCGCGCTCGGCGGTGCTGTTCGTGGTGCGCACGCTGTTGCCTGAGGACGTGCCGACGAACGGCGGCGTGACCCGGGTCGTGCGGGTCACGGCGCCCGAGGGCTGCCTCGTGCATGCCCGCTTCCCCAGTGCCGTGGCGGCGGGGAACGTCGAGACGTCGCAGCGCATCGCGGACACGGTGTTCCGGGCGCTCGCGACCGGCAGTCTCCCGGTCCCGGCGCAGGGGCAGGGCACAATGAACAACGTGACGTTCGGGGGACTCGGGGTTCGGGACTCGGGGCTCGAAACCGGCTGGACCTACTATGAGACGATCGGGGGTGGCCAGGGGGCGAGCTCCGGCGCTCACGGACCGTCGGGCGTGCACGTGGGGATGTCGAACACGCGGAACACGCCGGTCGAGGTGCTCGAGATGGAGTATCCCTTGCGGCTCAAGGCGTACGGCTTACGACGGGGCAGCGGCGGGGTTGGGCGGTGGTCGGGCGGGGACGGCGTGATTCGGGAATTCGAAGCGCTCGCCCCGATGGACGCGAGCGTTCTCGCGGAGCGGCGGCGCCACGCCCCGTGCGGAGTCGGTGGCGGCGGCGCGGGCGCTCCCGGGCGTACGCTCGTGAACGGGGCCCCGCTCCCGTCCAAGGTGAGCACACGACTCGCGGCCGGCGACGTGGTCCGCATCGAGACACCGGGCGGGGGCGGATGGGGACAACCTGAACCAGGAGGCGAGCGATGATGTGGGTGCTCGTGGCGCTGATCGGTCTCGTGGCCGGTGTGGTGTCGGGCCTGTTCGGCGTGGGCGGAGCGATCGTGATCATCCCGGGGCTGGTGCTCGTCGCCAAGCTGCCCCAGCACACCGCGAACGGCACGTCGCTCGCGGCGCTGCTACTCCCCGTCGGCTTGCTCGGGGCGTGGGAGTACTACCGACGCGGCCAGGTGAACGTCCCGTACGCGGGCGTCATTGCGGTGGGGCTGTTCGTCGGCGCCCTGCTCGGCGCCACCCTGGCGGGGAGGCTGTCCGACGCCACGCTGCAGCGGGCGTTCGGCGTGTTCCTGATGATCGTGGCGGTCCGGCTGCTGATTCGCTAGGTGTTCGCCTCGAACACCTTGGCATCCACGAACAGCCGGAACAGCTCCTGGTCGAGCTGGCCGGCGCGCACCTCCTCAACCATGATGTCGAGCGCCCGCGCGGGCGCCACCGCGGACTTGTAGGGGCGGTCGGCGGCGGTGAGCGCGTCGTAGATGTCGCTGATCGTCATCATGCGGGTCTGAATCGGGATCGCCTCACCCGTCACACGGCGGGGATAGCCTCCGCCGTCGAGCTTTTCGTGGTGCCCGTACGCGATCAGGGGCACGTGCTGCAGCTCGCGGGTCCAGGGGATTTGCTGCAGGAAGCGGTAGGTGTTGGTGACGTGGCTCTCGATCTCCAGCCGCTCGCTCTCGTCGAGCGACCCTTTGGGAATCGTGAGGTAGCGCATCTCCTCGTCGCTCAGGTAGGGGCGCAGCTCGCCGGACAGATCCTCATAGGTGCAGCGGGCCACGGAGAGCAGCTCCTCGAACCGCTCCGCCGGCAGGACCGTCGGCTCGTTCGCCCGCAGCACGGCGTTCAGAAAGCGGTCCAGCGTTTCGATCTCGCCGGCGTGCTCGGCCGCGAGCCGCGTGAGAAACTCTTCGTACCCCTGGCGTCCGTGCGCCTCGAGAAACTCGGCGCGTCGGCGCCAGAACTCCCGCTCCGCCGTGCGCCGCACGAAGTCGTGGCGCTGCCGAATGAGCTCCAGCTGCAGCGGATACAGCTTCTTCGCTTTGACGAGCACCTGCTCGCGCACGCCCACCTTCCCGAAGTCGTGCAGCAGTCCGGCGTAGCGGAGCTCGCGGATCTGCTCGCGCGTGAAACGCACACCCTGGTAGGCGCCGTCGCCGGCGCGGTCCACCACGACGGCGAGGCCCACGGTCATGTTGGCGACCCGCCCCGAGTGGCCGAAGGTGGTCGGATCGCGCTGCTCGATCGCGTGCACGGCCGCCTTCACGAACCCCTCGAACAGGCGCTCGATCTCCTCGTACAGGCGGCTGTTTTCGATGGCGACCGCCGCCTGGCCGGCGAGCGCGGTGACCAGCTCCACCGTGCGCTTCGAGTACGGCACGACCTGTGCCTCGACGTCCGCGGGCGTCGCGAGCACCGCTTCGGGGTTGCGCTTGCGGTTGATCAGCTGCAGCACCCCGATCACGTCTTCCTTATGATCCTTCATGGGGATGACCAGCATGGACTTGGTGCGGTAGCCGTACCGCTCGTCGAACGAGCGGTTGATGCTGTACTCCACGTCGGGCGGCAGGAAGTACGCGTCGTCGATCACGAGCGGCTCACCCGTCACGGCGGCGTAGCCTGCGAGGCTCGAGCGGTCGACGGGTATCGTGAACTCGATGAACGGCGCTTCCGGCTTGGAATAGGTTTGGGCCAGCCGGAAGCGCAGGCGCTTCTGACCCTGATCGCCCGTTTCCACGAGGTAGAGGCTGCCCGCGTCGGAGGACGTGATGCGGCGTGCCTGCGTGAGGATGAGGTCGAGCAGGGACTTCACGTCGCGCTCGGTGCCGAGCGCGACGCCGATGCGGGTGAGCTCGCCGATCTCGCGGCTGCGGCTCGCCGCCTCGGCCCGGGCCCGGGCGGTCTCCACGCGGGCGGCGGCCTCGCGATACCCCGCCCGCACCGCCACCAGCAGCTGCCGGGTGCCGACCGGCTGGCGCACGAACCCCGAGAGCAGCTCGGCCGGCATCTCCGGCGGGACGTCCACCTCGCCGTTGCGGCCCAGGGCCACGATCGCGCCCCCCGCGTCGACGAAGGCGCGCAACACATCGAGTGGAAACGTGGAGCGGCTTTCGGAGTCGAGCATGAAGACGGTCGGCCGCTCGTCCACCGCGAGGTCCCGCGGCAGACGCGCCGGGCGCGTTTCGATCTGCGCGCGCTCGAGCGCGGGGCCGACACTGGTCGGATCCCACGCGGAGGTGTGCAGCAGCAAGTACCTCATGGCGTGGAGCCCGCGCGCCCGGTCACCCGGCCGTCACGAGGTCTTGACGCGCTGCAGCCCCTGCTGCGCTTCGCTGTACTCCGGGAACACGGCCAGCGCCTTCTGGTACATCTCGACCGCCTTGTCGCGTTGCCCGCGGTCCTGATACAGCAGCGCTTTGGAGTAGAAAGTCAGCGCTTCGGTCGGCACCTGGCGGCCCATCCGCTGGTCGGAGGCTTGCTTCGGGAGCGGCGGCAGGTTGGCGTCCTTCATCAGGCGCCCCGACACGTTGCGAATCAGGTCGAACAGGTGGTCCCGCTGCATGCGGTCGGATTCGACCTTGACGATCTCGCTCGTCTCGACGTTGATCATCCGCGCGTCGAGGCGGAAGTCGCCGTAGAAATCGATGAACGCGCCCGTGATCACATACCGCGCGCCCACCAGCTTCCCTACCTTGGCGGCGGTCTCCGGGGTCACCTTGCCCGAGGCGCCCAGGTTTTGCTCCGCGATGAGCTTCTCGATCTGCTCGCGCTCCACCACCCGGGCCGAAGGGTTCGCGGCCAGCTCGGAAATCATCATGCCGGCGATCCCCTTCTCGAGCGCCTCGAAGTTCTCCTTGTCCTGGCCGTAGGAGCCGCTGTTGTCGAACGGCAGGACGGCGATGCCCGGCCGCGTGTCCTGACCGCGTCCCTGGGCGGAGAGCCCCGCTCCCACGGGCGCCAACAGCACGAGCGACACGACGATGCCTAGCGAACGCATATGATCAGCTCCCGAATCAGAATGGGTCAGAGGGTCAACGTCATCCCTTCCTGAGCCGCCACCACCTCGGCCGGCAGCCCCTTCACCCGGGCCTGGCGGCGGGCCGCGGCGACCAGCGCATCGATGGCCTCGTCGCCGTGCTCCGGCTCGTGGTGGAACAGGGCCAAGCGCTGCACCCCCGCTTCGCCGGCGAGGGCGACCGCTTCTTCGAACGTCGAATGGCCCCAGCCGCGATGCTCTTCCAGCTCCTCGGGGGTGTACATGGCGTCGTGAATCAACAGGTGTACCCCATCGAGAAAGGCCACGAACTCCTTGCGCCACGACGCGGGCGTGCTGTAGCGGCCCCCCGCGCCCAGCTCGTTGTCCGTGATGTAGGCCATGCTCGGGCCCCCTGCGGCCGGGGTCAGGCGGTAGCCGAGCGTCGTGCCCGGATGGCGCAGCCGTATGGCCTGGACACGGAACGAGCCGACCGTGAACTCCCCCGGCTCGACCTGCTGGACCGTGAGCTTCGCCGACAGCGCATCGAGCGGTACCGGAAACACTGCCGGGTCCATCTGCTGGCGCAGGATCGCCTCGAGCGAGGTCGTGCCCTGGCGCGAGCCCCAGATGCGTACCGCGTTCCCCGGGGCGAAAAACGGCTTGAAGTGCGGGAGACCCTGGATGTGGTCCCAGTGCGCGTGCGACAGCAGGATCTCCGCCTGCACCGCGCCGTTCTGGTGCTCCACCAGCTCGCGCCCCAGCGGTCGGATCCCCGTGCCGGCGTCGAGGATTACCAGCTGGCCGTGGCCGTCGCCTCTCCCGCCCCCCGTGCCCTCCACCGCGACGCAGGGCGTGTTGCCGCCGTAGCGAGCGGTGTGGGCCCCAGGGGTCGGGATCGACCCTCGCGTTCCCCAGAAGGTCACCGTGTAGGCCATGCGTCCCGGCACCGCCGCACCTGTCGCTAAGTTATGGAAAATTCGAGAGCTAGGAGGTGATGCACCTCACGACGAGGTGATGCACCTCACGACCGTCCGGCTGAGGCTTCCAGCGCGGCGCGGTCGCGAATCAGGATCTCGCGACGGCTGATTTCGATGAAGCCCTTGTCCACCAGCTCGCGCATGGTGCGGCTCACCGTCTCGCGGGAGGACCCGATCATCTGCGCGATGGTGTGGTGGGTGAGTCGGCGCGTGATGCGGTCGGAGCGAGCCTCGTCGGCGAGATCGAGCAGCAGCTGCGCCACGCGCCCGTTCACGTCGAGCAGCACCAGCGATCCGACCTTCTCGTCCACGCGCCGCAGGCGGCGCGACAGCTCGCGCAACAGCCCCATCGCGATGCCCGGCGACTGCTGCAGGATGGCCTGAAAGTCCTCGCGCCGGATCACCAGGAGGTTGGAGTCCTCCATCGCGATCACGTGCGCCGAGCGGGGCTCCTCGTCGATGAGCGACATCTCGCCGAAGAAGTCGCCCTCCCCCAAGACCGACAGAATGACCTCGCGCCCGTCTTCGCCGATCAGCACCACCTTCACCTGACCGGTGGCCACGACGTACAGGGCGTCCCCTGGGTCGTCTTCGAACAGGATCACGGAGTTGCGGGGGTAACTGCGCTCGCGGGTGATCTCGGCCACCCGGTCGAGCTCCGTGGTGGCCAACTGGCTGAACAGCGGCACCTTCTGGAGGATGGCCGTTACCGACACGATGGGCTTCCCCTTACGCGTGGAGGGGTGAAATGGTCGGGCAAGCTTACGTACAAGCCTAGCCGCTGTCAATTCGGCGCGTCGCCCAGCGCTTGCCGCCAACTTGTGGCGCCAGTTATATTTCCACACTTCGTGCCGTTCGACTTCCAGTCAAGGATCGTGTGCTGTGAAAGCCGGAATCCACCCCGCCTACCACCGAGCGACCGTGCAGTGCGCCTGCGGCAACAGCTTCGTGACGCGCTCCACGGTGCCCGTGATTCACGTCGAAGTCTGCGCCAAGTGCCATCCGTACTTCACCGGCAAGCAGAAGCTGATGGACACCGCCGGCCGCGTGGAGCGCTTCCGCCAGAAATACGGGACGGAGAAGGCCGCCGGGTAAGCCGTGGAGGCCCGACTCCGCCAGGCGCTCGCACGGGCGGAGGAGGTCGCCCGGGAGCTGGCCGACCCCGAGACGGCGCGGAATCCGGCCAAGCTGAGGCAGCTGGGCCGGGAGCACGCCCGCCTCGACCAGATCCGACAGGTGTACGACAGGCTGGACAGGCTCGAGCGGGAGCTCGCCCAGGCGCGTGAAGTGCTCCAGGACCGGGATCCCGAGCTATCGCAGCTGGCGCGGGCCGACGTCGAGCGCCTGCGCCCTGAGATCACGCCGCTCCAGAACCGGCTGAACGAGCTCCTCACGCCGGTCGATCCCCTCGCCGACCGCGACGCGATCGTAGAGATCCGTGCCGGCACGGGGGGCGACGAGGCGGCCCTGTTCGCCGCCGAGCTGTTTCGTATGTACACGCGGTTCGCGGAGCGCCGGGGGTGGAAGGTCGAGGTCCTGTCGCACTCTGAAGGGAGTCTCGGCGGCCTCAAGGAGGCGATCTTTGCCGCCCGGGGCCCGGGGGTCTACGGGACGCTACGGTACGAGTCGGGCGTCCACCGTGTCCAGCGCGTGCCCGTCACGGAGGCGCAGGGTCGCATCCACACGTCCGCTGCCACCGTGGCGGTGCTCCCCGAGGCGGAGGAGGTCGACGTGAAGATCGAAGACAAAGATCTCCGGATCGACGTGTTCCGCTCGCAGGGGCCGGGCGGCCAGAGCGTCAACACGACCGACAGCGCGGTGCGCATCACCCACTTGCCTACGAATCTCGTGGTCCAGTGCCAGGACCAGAAGAGCCAACTTCAGAACAAGATCAAGGCGCTCGAAGTGCTGCGCTCGCGCCTGCTCGACAAGATGATCGCCGAGCAGGAAGCGGCCCGCGCTCGCGAGCGGCGGTCCCAGGTGGGCACCGGCGACCGATCCCAGAAGATCCGCACCTACAACTTCCCCCAGAATCGCGTCACCGATCACCGCATTCACTACACCGTTCACAACCTTCAAGAGGTGATGGGCGGCAACCTCGACGACCTGGTCAACGCCTTGCGGGTGGCGGGTGAGAACGAGCGACTCAGTGCCTGAGCCTGCCGCGCACCCGAGCTCGATCGGCGCTGCCCTGAACGACGCCGCCGAGCGCCTGGCAGCGTCCGGCCTGCCTCGCTCGCGGCGCGAAGCGACGATGCTCTGGGCAGCCGTGCGCGGTGCGGGGACCAAACCGGGTGACGTGTGGTTGCAACGCGACCAGGAGGCCGCGGCGGCGCTGGTAGAGCGGTTCTATCGGGCCGTAGAGCGGCGTGCGAGCGGCGTCCCCTTCGCGTACGCTGTCGGCCGGGTGGGCTTCCGCACACTCGATCTGACGCTCGACGCGCGCGCCCTGATTCCGCGACCCGAGACCGAGGGACTGGTCGAGCTGGTACTTCGGGAAGTCGGGAAAGGGGAAACGGGAAACGGGAAACGTGGCGTGGGGGCGGACATCGGGACCGGATGCGGGTGCATCGCACTGTCACTTGCCGTGGAAGGTGCGTTCGAGCGCGTGATTGCCGTGGATTCCTCGTGCGAGGCGGCGGCGCTGGCACGTGAGAACGTCGCGCTGGTGCGACCGCCGGTACCGGTCGACGTGCGCGAGGGCGACCTGCTCACCCCGCTCGCGGGCGAGCGGTGTCGTGCCATCGTCTCCAACCCGCCGTACCTGACCGAGGCCGAGTACCTGGGCCTCGACCCGGCCGTGCGGCTGTTCGAGCCGCGCGACGCGTTGGTGAGCGGTCCGGACGGGCTCGCCGCGACGCGGGCCCTGCTCGCGGGCGCCCGCGGCCTGCTCGAGCCGGGCGGGCTGCTCGCGCTGGAGGTGGACGAGCGGCGCGCCGAGCGTGTCGCGTGGCTCGCGCGCGAGCTGGCGTGGTCGCGGGTGAACGTGCACGACGACTTGTTCGGCCGGGCGCGGTACGTGCTGGCCATCCTCGAGGAGGGCGCGTGATCGACGAGAAGGCGCAGGAGCTGGGGCGGCTGCTGGGGCAGAGCGACGAGTACAAGATCCTGCTCCGGGCCAGCGACCGGATGAAGGCGGATGCAACCTGCAAGCAGCTGCTGGCCGACGTCGAGCGCATCGCCCAGGAGATCGAGCGGGCGACTCAGGAAGGCCGCGAGCCCTCGAAAGACCAGGTGGAGCGCTACGACCGCGCGCTCCAGAGCGTCCAGGCGAATGCGGTGTACCAGCAAGTCGTGGCTGCGCAGGCCAACTTCGAGAAGCTGATGGCGAAGGTCAACGCGCGCATCTACGACGGCATGAAGCAGGGCGCGGCCAGCCCGATTATCACCTTGGGATGACGGACTCGAGCGTGCTCATCGTGGTGGAGGGCCCCGAAGGCGCGGGGAAGTCGACTCTGGTGCGCGCTCTGGCTGACCGGCTGCAGGCGGAGGGGCGCCCGAGGATCACAGTGCGTGAGCCGGGAGGGACACCGGTGGCGGAGGCGGCGCGGGAGGTGGCGCTCAAGTTCCCTCACGACATGGCTCCGGCTGCGGAGCTGTTCCTGTTTCTGGCGGCTCGTGCCGATCTGGTACATCGGGTCATCCGTCCCGCGCTCGAGGCGGGTGACGTGGTGGTGGCGGACCGCTTCGACCTGTCCACGCTGGCCTACCAGGTGGCGGGGGCGGGGTTACCATACGAGGACGTGGCGCAGGCCATCCGCCTGGCGACGGGGGGTCTCGTGCCGGACGTCACGCTGGTGCTCGACATCCCGGTGGAGGTGGGGCGAGAGCGGCAGCGGGCGGCGCACAAAGTGCAGGACCGGTTCGAACGGCAGGACGATGCGTTTCATCGGCGGGTGCTCGAGGCGTACCGCCAGGCCCGGGGTCCCGGCGTCGTCCATCTCGACGCCACGCAGTCGAAAAAGGCCGTGCTCGACGCCGCCTGGAAGGAAGTGCTGGCGGCGATGGCCCTTCCAACACGAGGCTCGTCATGAAGCTCCGCAAAATCGTGATCGTCACGGCGGTGGCCGGCCTGGCACTCGCCACGGGTGGGTGGCTGTTGCAGCACGAGGCGGCGCCCGCGGGAACGGTGTACCAGCAGGCCCGTCTGTTCGAAGACGTGCTCGCGCACGTGGCCGATTACTACGTCGATTCGATCGACGAGCGGCGACTCTATCAGCTGGCCATCGACGGCATGCTCGACCAGCTGCACGACCCGTACTCGGTGTTCCTGAAGCGCGACGACTTCAAGGCGCTGAACGAAGCCACCACGGGCAACTACGGCGGTCTCGGGATCCAGATCGAGGTCCGCGACGGCTGGATCACCGTCGTGGCACCCCTGCCGGACACGCCGGCGGAGCGCGCCGGCATCCAGACGGGCGATCAGATCGTGGGGCTCGACGGTCGCTCGACCGAAGGCTGGAAGCAGGATCAGGCGGTCAAGGAGCTGCGGGGGGAGGCGGGGTCGGTGGTCGAGCTCAAGGTGCACCGGGTGGGGATCGAGCAGGCGCTCACGTTCAAGCTCACCCGCGCCATGATCCACGTCCGCTCGGTGCAGGTCTCGATGATGCTCGACGACAAGGTCGGCTACGTGCTGCTCACCCCCGTGAGCGAGACGTCGGCGTCGGAGCTCACCGACGCGGTGACCGGGCTGCTGCAGAAGGGCATGAAGTCCATGATCCTCGACCTGCGCGGCAATCCGGGCGGGCTCCTGGACCAGGGGGTCGCGGTGAGCGAGCTGTTCCTCGACCCGGGCGAAGAGGTCGTCGCCACGCGCGGCCGGGCGCCCAACAGCACGCGGACGTATCGCGACGCCAAGCCGCAGCCCTGGCCCAACCTCCCGGTGGTCGTGCTGGCGAACGGTGGCACCGCCAGCGCCGCCGAGATCATCACAGGGGCGCTCCAGGACCACGACCGAGCGGTGGTGGTCGGCACGCCGACGTTCGGGAAAGGGCTGGTGCAGTCGCTGTGGCAGCTCACGCCGGAGACGGCCCTCAAGCTGACCACGGCTCGCTGGTACACGCCCAGCGGGCGCACCATCCAGCGCAAGAGCAAGAACGAAGACGATCAGGTGGCGCAGGCCGAGGCGGCCGAGCTCGGGCGCGACACCACGAAGGTCGATTCGTCATTGGTGTTCCACACCGATCACGGACGCACGGTGCTGGGCGGCGGCGGCATTCGCCCCGACGTGTTCATCAAGCCGGATACGTTTACGACCGCGGAGCGGGCCTTCATGAAGGCGTTGGGCAGCAAGATCCCGACGTATCAGGACGTGCGGGCCAGCTACGCGCTCGAGGTAAAGGGCTCGGGGCGGGTGAAGAGCGCCGCGTTCAGCGTCACCCCCGACATGGTGGACGAAGTGCTGCGGCGGCTGCGCGCCCGGAGCGTCGCCGTGCCGGACAGTGTGGTGGCCGGGGCCCGGACGCTGATCGCGGACGATCTCGGGCACGAGATCACGCGCTACGTGTTCGGGAGGCCGTCGGAGGTCCGGCGCCGGATGGACGAGGACCGTCAGGTCCAGGCCGCGTTGGCGATGGCGCGCCGCGCCAAGTCGCCCCAGGATCTGCTGTCGCTCGCCGCCGCGCAGGCGCCGGCCACGCCGCGCAACTGAACGCTTCGGTCGGCATCATCGGGCCGGGCCGGGCGGGGGTGGGGCTCGGACTCGCCCTGGTTGGGGCCGGCTACACGGTCCGGCTCCACGGCCGCACCAAGAAGGGCGTGCCGCGGCCACTCACCCTGAGCGTCGGCCCGGGCGACGAGCCGCCTCCCTGGATCGCCCAGCCGGCCGTCATCCTCCTCGCCGTGCGCGACGACGCCATTCGCCCGCTTGCCGGGGTACTGGCCGACGCCGGCGCGATCGGCTCGCAGCAGGTGGTGCTGCACCTCTCCGGCGTGCACGGTCAGGAAGCGCTCGGGCCCCTGGTCGGATCGCGCGCGGCGTTGGGCTCGCTGCACCCGCTCCAGACCATCTCCGAGCCCGAGCGCGCGGCGGAGCGCCTGAAGGGCGCCTGGGCCGCCGTGGAAGGGATGCCGCGCGCCGTGGAAGCCGCGGAACGGCTGGCGCAGGACGTGGGGCTGCGCCCGTTCCGGATCGCGTCGCAGGCGAAGCCGATGTATCACGCCGGCGCTGTCTTCGCGTCCAACTACTTCGTGGTGGTGGAAGCGGTGGCGCAGCGGCTGCTGCGACACGCCGGGCTCACGGACGCGGAGGCGTGGCAGGCGCTGCGGCCGCTGGTGGAAGGGACGCTCGAGAATCTCGGGCGACTGGGGCCGTTGGGCGCGCTCACGGGTCCGGTGGTGCGGGGCGACGAGGCCACCATTCGCCGCCACGTCGAGGCGCTCACGCAGGACGATGCGGCGTTGTACCGCGTGCTGGGGAGGGCCGCGCTCGAGCTGGCGCAGAAGCGGGGGATGGACGAGGCCACGGCGGCGCGTGTCGCCGGTGCGCTCGCTACTGATCTACCACCCGTACTCCGGCCGGGGGCGAAAACGTGAGCTCGCGGCCCGGCACGCCGCCGTTCACCTTGATGTCCCGCAGCAGCACCGTGCGCCGCTGGCCCGACGCCTCCACGATGTCGAGGCGGCGGACCAGGCCGTCGTCACGGCCCACCCAGATCGTCACCTCGCTGTAGGGCTGGTCGCCCGCCTTGGGCACGAGCACCACGACATCCGCCACGCCGTCCGGGAGCGAGTCGGCCCGGACGGAGCGCGCCGTGTAGCGGTCGCGGGGATGCTCGACGAACTGTCCGATCAGGTTGGGGCCGGTCGAGCCGTACTCCGGGATGCGGGAGCGCAGCACCTGGCCCGGCGTAGTACTCGGCGTGTAGAGCCAGAGAAAGCGCCCGTCCGCCACGATCCGGTCGCCTTTGGGATCGGTGAACCGCATGGCAAAGCGGCTGGGGCGCATCTGGTACAACCGGCCGCGGGTCGTGTCGGGCGCGCCGAGCATCGGATTGATCACCACCTGCGTGAACTCGGCCGACAGGCTGGTGATGGTCTGGTAGACGGCGCCGGCGTGGTCGAGGGTCGGCCAGGGGTCGGGGGATTGGAGCGCGAGGGAGAGGCCGATCGCCGCGAACGCGGAACGCGGAAGGCGGAACGCGGAACAGACGTACGCCATTCTGCGCGCCAGATTCGGCTTCTCCCCCGGATGCCTGCGCCTCTGCTCCGCGTTCCGCGTTCCGCGTTCCGCGTTGCTCACGCCCCCACCCCCGCCGGCTCCGCCACCCGCCTCCCGATCACGTCCGCGATCACCCGGATTTCCCGCATCAGCTGGGCGAACTGGTCGGGATAGAGCGTCTGCGCGCCGTCCGAGAGAGCTTGCTCGGGATTGGGATGCACCTCGACCATGATCCCGTCGGCTCCCGCGGCCACCGCGGCGCGGGCCATGGGGATCACCTTGTCCCGCAGCCCCGTGCCGTGCGAGGGATCGGCGATGATGGGCAGGTGCGACAGCTTGTGCACCACGGGGATGGCGGTGAGGTCGAACACGTTCCGGGTGGCCGTGTCGAACCCGCGGATGCCGCGCTCGCACAGGATCACGTCGTGATTCCCCTCGGCGAGCAGGTACTCGGCCGACAACAGCAGCTCCTCGATCGTCGCGGACATGCCGCGCTTCAAGAGCACCGGCTTCTTGGCCCGTCCCGCGATCTTGAGCAGCGAGAAATTCTGCATGTTGCGGGCGCCGATCTGGATCAGGTCGGCCACTTCGGCGACGTAGCCGATCCCGTCGGGATCCATCGCCTCGGTGCAGATCAGCAGACCGGTTTCCTCGCGCGCCTTGGCCAGGAGCTTGAGCCCGGGTCGGCCCAGGCCCTGGAACGCGTACGGCGAGGTGCGCGGCTTCCAGGCGCCGCCCCGGAGAATCACGGCGCCCGCGTCCTTCACGAGCCGGGCCGCTTCGATGATCTGTCGCTCGCTCTCGACCGAGCACGGCCCCGCGATCGTCACGACTTCGGTCCCGCCCACGGTCACCCCCCCGCCCCCCCCGAGCCGGACCACCGTGTTCTCGCTCTTCCACTCGCGGCTCACCTGCTTGTAGGGCTTGGAGACGTGGATCACGTCCTGCACACCGGGGAGGCCTTCCAGGCGCGACGCGTCCACCCGCCCGTCGTTGCCGACCAGGCCCACGGCGGTGCGCTGCGCGCCCGGCATGGGCCGCGCCTTGTAGCCCATCTCTTCGATCACCGCGATCACGCGCCGAACTTCTTCCTCGGTCGCGCCGTGTCGCATCACGATCAGCACTGCTACGCACCCCCCCCTCCCGCTCCGATGGTGAACCGGTCGCCGTCGCGCGCGGCGGTCACCGGTCCGCCGAAGTGCGTGGCGGCGGTGCGCGCCGGGTCCGAATTCTCTACCGGCGGATAGAAGTGCGTCAAGACGAGCCGCCGGGCGCCGGCCTCACGGCCCAGGTCGCCCGCCTGCTCGGGCGTCAAGTGAATCTCCATCGCCAGCTGGGCGGGGAGCGAGCACTCGGCGAGCAGCAGGTCGGCCCCGGCGGCCCAGCGCGCCAGCTTGGTCGAGGGACCCGTGTCACCGGTATACACGAGCCTCCCTTCCGGCGCGGTGAGGGACAGGGCGACGCTCTCCTGGGTGTGCGGCACGGGGAACGTCTCGAGGCTCACGTCCTTGTCGAGCGGGAACGGCTCGCCCGCCTGGACGTCGAGAATGCCGATGGGGAACCCCGGGTCGAGCAGCCACGCGCCATAGCCCTCGGCGAGCTTCTTGAGGAGCCGCACCACGCCCGGTGGCCCCAGGATCACGAAGGGTTCCTGGCGTGGCGGCTCGGTGGTGTACTTGAGCGCGTACACCAGCATCGGGAGCTCGCCCCAGTGGTCGGGGTGGAAATGCGACAGCACGACGTGCGTGATCTGGTGCCACGGCAGGCCGAATTGCGCCAGGCGGTGCAGGGCGCCCGCGCCGCAGTCGAGCAGGATCTTCAAGTTGCCGCGGTCGACCCAGTGGCACGCGGAGGTCCGGCTTCCGGACGGCGCGACGGTGCCGGTCCCCACGGTGACGAGCTCCACTCAGGCCGGTTCCATCTGACCCAGCCGGACGCCCACGATGGTCGAGACGCCGGGCTCCTGCATGGTGACGCCGTAGACGGCGTCGGCGGCCTGCATAGTACGGGGGTTGTGCGTGATGACGATGAACTGGGTCAAGTCCTTGAACTCGGCCAGCAGGCGCACGTAGCGCCCGACGTTGGCGTCGTCGAGCGGCGCATCCACTTCGTCGAGCAGGCAGAACGGGCTGGGCTTGGTCAGGAAGATCGCGAACAGGAGCGACACGGCCACGAGCGTCCGCTCACCCGACGAGAGCAGGTGAATGCGCTGTGTGCGCTTGCCGCGGGGGGCCGCGTGGATCTCGATCTCGCTCTCGAGCGGCTCGGCTTCGTTCGCCAGCCGCACGTCGCATTCCCCTCCGCCGAACAGCGTCTGGAACACGGTGCGGAAGTTCTCGCGCACCTTGCCGAACGACTCCAGAAACAGCGCCTTCGCCGTCTGGTCGATCTCACGCGCGGCCTGCTGCAACGAGTGGCGCGCGGCCACGAGGTCATCGCGCTGCGTCATCAGGAACTCGAGCCGTTTCGTCTCCTCGGCGTGCTCGTCGACCGCGAGCGCGTTCACCGGCCCCACCGCGTCGATCGCCGCCCGCAGCCGCTCGTTCTCCTGGCGCAGCCACTCCAGGTCTCCCGCCACTTCGGGCGCTTCGGCGAGCAGCTGGTCGAGCGGCTTGCGCCACTCGGCCTCGACCTGCGCCACGAGACCGCGCCGGCGGCCGAGAATCTCGGTCCGCTCGAGCTCGAGCTTGTGCTCTTCGGCGCCCCGGGCCTCGAGCGCGGCGCGGGCGACTTCGAGTGCGGCTTCCGCCCGGGCGAGTTGCGCGTCCGCCTCTCCCACCTGTGTTTCGGCGTCGCGCGCGGCGGCCTCGAGCGCGCCCACCGCGAGACGGCGCTCCTTCAGGGTGTCTTCCCACTGCGCCTGCTGGGCGGTGAGCGTCGCGGTATCGTGGTCCAGGGCCGCGATCTCCTCCACGAGGGTCGCGACCTGGCGGCGAGCTTCCTCGGTTTCGGCGGCGGCGCGAGTCGCGCGCTCCCGCGCAGCGGCGAAGCGCGCGTCCACCTGGGCCGTATCCACCTGCCATTTCACGCGCTGCTCCCGCGCCGCTTCCTGTTCGGTCTCGAGCTCGACCAGGCGCTGCCGCTCACCGCCCAGGCGCTCGTCGAGCCGCACCCGCTCCACGTCGTGGGTTTCGATCTCGCCGCGCAGCGCGCCGAGCCGGGCCTCCACTTCCGACAGGCGCGTCGACAGGCGCTCGACCTGGGCAGTCGCGTCGGCGGCCTCTCGCTGCGCGTGAGCCGCGACGCGCTCGGCGTCGCCCTTCAACGCTCCCGCCTCGAGCTCGTGATGGCGGGCCCGCTCCGACGCCTCGCCGGCCGCCGCGAACGCGGCTTCCGCCGCGGCGAGGTCGGCGAGCGTGCGCTCGAGCGCGGCCGTGGCGACCGCGCGGGCCGCTTCCCCGTCGCCGACGTCCTGCGCCAGCGCCTCGAGGTCGGCGCGGCGCTGCAGCGGTCCGCCGCGGCTGCCTTTCCCCGACGTCCGACCCGCGAGGAACACGGCGCCGTTGGCGCGGCGCAGCGCGCGGCTGCCGCGCCCGTCGCCGTCCAGCACTTCGTGTCCCGCCAGCAGGGCACGCACCCACGCCGCCGCCGGCCCGTCCACGCGAAGACCTTCTTCCAGGGGATGCCCATCGGCGGCCAGCGCCGGGCCGGGCACGCTGGGGAGCAGCACCAGGGGGCCCGGCTGCGCCTGCTCGTGCCAGCGGCGGATCGCGTCCACCGCCGCCGCGTCCCGGACGAGCACCGCGTGCAGCCATTCGCCCAGGAGCTGTTCCGCGAGCTCCGCGTCGCGTCGCCCGGTGCGCACGAAATCCGACAGCGGGCCGATCACCGCGTCGCCGAACTGCGCCTTCTCCTTGAGCAACGCCTGCACCGCGGGGGCGAGGCCCACCCGCTGGCGCTCGAGCTCCGCGAGCGCGTCGCGCCGGGCCGCTACCTGCGCCAGTGCCTCCTCAGCCTGACGCCGCGTCGCGCGCTCGTGCGTCTCCCGCTCCTTGAGCTCCGCGACCTGGCGCCGGGTCCGCTCCAGCTGCTCCGCGGCCTCCGCCGCGGCCAGCTCGAGCGCCGCGGCCTGCTGCGCCCGCGTGCCCACCGCGGCCGTCGCCGCCCACTCGGCTTCCGCGCGCGCGGCGCGCTCCTGCGAGGCGTTGGCCAGCTGCTGGCCCAGCTCGCCGCGCTCCCGCTCGAGCGCCGCGCGCTCGACCTCGAGCGCCCGGAACGCCTCCGCCCGGCGCTGGACCGCCTCCTCCAGCTCTCGCACGGCGTTGCGCTGCGCCACCAACCGGTCGCGCACTTTCTGCTCGAGCGCCGTCCGACCCGCCAGCTCCTGGCCCACCGACCCGAGGTCGCGCTCCGCAGCCGCGCGCTCAGCCTCGGCGGCCGCCCGCTCACGCTCGGTCTGCTCCGCGCGCCCGGCCTCCTGCTCGCGCCGTCGGCCCGCGGTGGCGCGGCGCTGGCCCGCGTTGCGCATCCGCTCGGCGGCGAGCGCGAGATCGCCTTCGAGGCGGCCCACCTCGAGCCGCGCCTCGTTCAAGCGGCGCTCCACGTCCGTACGCCGCGCCTCGGCGGTGTGCCGGGCCTGGACCTCCGCCTCGCGCGCCTGCTCCGCGTCCGCCAACTTCGCCCGCTCCGCCGGGAGCGCCGCCGCCAGCTGGTCCGCCCGCTGCCCCAGTCCTCCCAGCGCGAGATCGAAGTCCTCCAGCTCGCGCCGCACCAGTGTGAGCGCGATCGCGAAGCGCTCCTCGATCATCTTGCCGTAGCGCTCCGCCTTGCCGCGCTGGCGCGCCAAGCTGCGCACCTGGGTCTGCACTTCGCTCACCAGGTCCTCGAGCCGGGCGAGGTCCGCCGCCGTCTCTTCCAGCCGGCGCTCGGTGCTCGTCTTGCGGTCGCGGTACAGCCCGATTCCCGCGGCTTCTTCGAACAGGGCACGCCGCTCCTCGGCCTTCTCCGACAGGAGCGCCTCGATCATCCTGGCTTCCATCACGACCGCGGCGTCCGCACCCAGGCCCGTGCCGCGGAGCAAGTCCTGGATGTCCCGCAGCCGCACCGGCGATCGGTTCAGCAGATACTCGCTCTGACCCGAGCGCGATAGCCGGCGCGTCACGAGCACTTCCTGGTACGCGATCGGCAGGGTGCCGTCCGTGTTGTCGAACACGAGCGAGACTTCCGCCACGTTCACCGGGCGGCGGCCGGTCGAGCCCTGGAAGATCACGTCCTCCATTTTCCCGCCGCGCAACAGGCGTGGTGATTGCTCGCCCAGCACCCAGCGCACGGCGTCGGAGATGTTCGACTTGCCGCAGCCGTTCGGCCCCACGATCGCCGTCACCCCGGTCTCGAACGGCAACTCGACCGCGCCGGCGAACGACTTGAAGCCCGACAGCTCCAGCCGGGTCAATCTCATGGTGTGGCCCCCATCCGGGTGACGAGCTTGGCGCGAACGCCGGCACGCTTGAGGCGCGCTTCGAGCACGCCGCCCTGCTCGGGGGTCTCGAGCGCGCCCACGAGCAGGCGGCCGTCGCCGTCCCGCCCCACGGCGGGGATGCCGCGTGCCCGCAGCTCGTCCGGCGTGGTGGTGCCGCTCACGGCGTACGAGTAGGGCGCCCGCAGCACGTCGCCCTGTCCGCGTTGGGCGAGCCGGCGACTCCACAGCGTGGCCCGCACGGCGACCGCCGAGTCGCGCGTGCGATACCCGCCCGCCAGCACGCGATACCACACGGTGCCACCGCGCCGCGGGCCGAGCGTGACCGGCGTGACGAACGGCGTGATGCCGTCGGCCGTGAGCCGGTCGGCGAGCGCCAGCGCGCGGTCGAGGCGTGCGTAGGCCGCAAGCTGCACGGTCCACGCGAGGGAATCGACGCGCGGCTGCGGGGGGGCGGGCGGAGCTGGAGCCGGTGCGGCGGTGGGGGCGGCGCGTACGGCGGTGCTCGGGGCGCGGTGTTCCGCGCCGCGGGCCAGCAGCGCCCACCCGCCGGCCGTGCCGGCGACGAGCGTCGCGGCGATGACTACGGGCCGGGTCCGGCGGTGCGACACGCCCGCCCGCAGGCCCGGACGCACCGCCGCCGAGATCCGGCCGGGCGGCGGCGCCATGGCTCGCGGATCGGGGGCCGGTGTCGCGAGCGGCGTCCAGCGCTCGCGCACCACGCCGAGCAGGGGGATGCCGCGCTCCATCGCGGCGGTGATCCCCTGGCCGATCGACGATTCGGGCTCGTAGCCGTCGGCCGAGAGCACGATCAGCCCGTCCGGAACGGACGACAAGCGCGCCAGCGCGCCGGCGGAGAGGTACAACAGCAGCAAGGCGTCTTCCGAACGGAAGCCGCCGTGCAGCTTGCGCCAGCGGGGATTGGCGAACAGGTCGCCCGCGTGTGCGGTGACCGTCCCGGCGGCGATGAAAAACACGCGGTCAACCTCATGCGCCGCCTTGGTGAGAGACACGTCGTACTCGAACGCGTCCACGATGCCCTCGGCGGGGCTGAGGCCGACCACTTCGTGGAGCGTGGGACGCTCGAGCCACAGGTCCACGAGCGCGACGCGGCGGTCACCCCGGGCCGCCGCGCGCGCCACGTCCCACGCCGCCCCCGCGGCCCACGCGTGGTCCCCGGTCGCCGGCACGAGGGCCACGAGCGCCTGTCCGGTCAGGAGCGAGGGCACCAGGGCGTCGAGCCGCGAGCGCGGCAGGGGACGACCGCTCACGGCGTCGGCTGGTAAATCCAGAACGGGCGGCCGAGCTTGCGCCCGATCGCCTCGGCCTGCGCGCGCGTGGGGTAGGGTCCGAGCACCACGCGGTAGCCGTCGTCGGGATTCTTGGGCTGGAGCACGCGGGCCCCGAGCCCAGCGCGCGTGAGCTGCTGCGCCATCTCCGACGACCAGGCCTCGTTCTGCGATGTCGAAACCTGTACGTACATCGGACCCTCGGGCCCCGCCGTGTCGGCGGCGGTCGCCTGATCTGCGGGGGCGGCGGCGCCGGCATCCGCATCGGCGAACGCGCCCCGGTAGCTGCCCCGGGGCCGCCACGCCGTGAGCATCCAGACGTCCGAGGCCCCGCCCTTCACACGCCCCGTCTCCGTGAGGGAATCGGGTCGGTAGGAGACGATGTCGTCGCCCCGCGGCACGAGCAGCGCACCGTCCGGCCCGATCGCCGGGAGGTCCACACGCCACCTGGACGGCACCGACCCCACCAGCCGCTTCACGGGAAGATCCACCACCCACACCGAGTCTCCACCGGTCGGCTTGGCCAGGAGCCAGCGCCCCAGCGGGTCGAGCCGGATCGTCTCGGCGGGCAGCGGCAGCGCGACGCCGTCGATCTCTTCCCGGTCGAACCGATCGATCGCGGCGAGCCCCGGCTCGGTGCGCCGGGCCACGTAGATGCGGTGGCCCGACGGCGAGAACACCAGCGCGCGCGGGTGATCGCTCAAGGCGATGAACGTGGCGTCGCGCCGGCCCAACGGATCCATCAGGAGCACGCCCGAGTCGGTCGCCACGGCCACCACGTCACCCCAGCGGGTCGCGGCGACGTCGCTGCCCGCCGGCAGGGGCCGGCTCGTTGGGGGCTGATCGGCGGCGGCGGTGATGAGCTTGGGCGGGTCGACGGCGACGAGCCGTTGGTCGGCGGCCCCGAACAGCTGCAGGGGCACGGCGGGCAGGGGCTGCGGCCATGCGACTCGCACGCGCCGCGCCAACGACACCACCCGGCCTTTCCCGTCCACCGTGTACAGGGTTCCGTCCGGGCCGAGTGTCGCCTGCTCAATCGCCGTCGCGACCGTGTCCACGCGTGCGCTGCCAAGATCGAGCGCGAGCACGTCGCTCTTGAGCGTCGTATCGCTCTTCGCCCGCGCGCCCTTCTTTCTGGTTGTGTCCCTCTGGGGCGTGGTGACGTAGAGGAACTCCGCCTCCGGGTCGAGCCCGATCACGCGCCGCACCTGGGGCAGCCGGCCTCGGATCGCGCTCGGGATCTCCGCCAGGCTCGGCAGGCGGTAAACTCGGGCGACCCCCCCCTTGGCGGGGATGCGGATCGCGACGCCGGCGGTGCGGGCCGCTCCGGCGGCAGCCTTGCTAACTGCTTGTTTTGCTTGTGGTTGGGACGATGCCGCGGCGGGCGCCCGGGACCGGCAGCCCCAGAGCGTCAGGCTGATGAGGACGAGGTACGATCCGCGGATACGCAAATGGCCTCGCCGGACAAGATAGGCAACCGGCGAGGCCAGGACAAGTGTTTTAGCCGTGCGGAGTTAGAACGTCGGCCCGAGGCTCACCGTCCAGTAGGCGCCGGGGTGGTCCTGCCGATTGAGCGGCTTGGTGATGTCGAACCGCAGCACCACGAAGCCCAGGAAGTTCATGCGGATCGAGCCGCCCCAGCTGCGCAGGGGCGTCCGGTAGACCTCGGGATCCTGGCTTCCGCGGTTCCACACGACGCACGAGCCGATGGAGCCGCTGCACGACGTGCCGTTCCAGGCGAGCCCCATGTCGTAGAACAGTGCGCCTTCGATAGGCGGCAGTCCCACGGGCAGGAAACCGAGCACGAGACTCCGGGTGAGGGGGAAGCGCAGCTCCGCGTTGACTACGGCGATCTTCGACCCAATGAGCTGATCCAGATTGCTGCAGCCGGTGAGGCCGTTGCTGCTGCTGGATGGATTCAGACATTCGTTGTTGAGGATCGAGCCCGCGGTGTAGCCGCGCAGCAGCTCCGTGCTCCCGAGGAATTGGGGGAACAGGTCGGCGTCGCGCCCGTAGCGACCGAAGAACAGCCCGCGGACCGCGAGGGTGAAGGGACGGGCGAAGAAGTAGCGGCGCCAGTCGACGAGACCTTGGGTGAACCGCCAGTCGCCGAGGGTCGGCGAAAGCTCTAACCGCCAGCGGGAACCCGCGAACGGGCCCACGAAGCCGAAGAGGGAGTTGTCGTGCACGAGCGCGGCCTGCGGGCCGTAATAGGTGACCGATGGGCCGGCCACGGTGAAGGGATCCGTGTAGTAGCCGCCCCCGCCCAGCGCGGGACTGTACTGCACGAGGCTCTGCTTCAGCGTGTCGACACTGATGTTCGAGAAGTGACCGCCGAGCTCGACGCGTGTGAAGCGACTCAACGGATAGAAGCTCTGTGCGAACACATCGCGAATGACGAACCGCACGAGTTGCTGCGTCTGGTATACCGAGTCCAAGACGGGTTTGCCGCCGGTGCCCGGGTGACTGAAGCCTTGCACGGCGGTCGGCAGGTAGAAGTAGAGCGGCTCCTGCGACCCGCCGAACGCCCAGTTGAGCCGGTGCGCCTGGTTGATGTACGCGGCCAGCACCTGTGCCTCGCTCAGCCGCCCGTTCAGCGAGCCCGAGAATATCATCGTGTGGTTGCCGAGAATATCCGAGAGGGAGATCGCGGTGCCGCCGAAGAAGCCGCGTCCAAAGTTATTGCGCTCGTACCCCACGGTCGGCCGCGCCACGTAATCAGGCGTGAAGCGCGTATGGTAATCCTTGAACGTGAACTCGGTCGTGTCCGGGAGGGCGGGTGAGGAGTCGAGCAGCGCCTTCACCGACACGGGGGCGGGTCCCGCGCCCGAGTCGGAGCTCTGCGGCGCGCTCCCGGACGCACGGAATCCCGTCGGGGACCGGTACACGGAGGCGCCGCCGCGCTGCTCCTCCGCGGGCGCGGGCGCGGCCGCCTCAGCGGGCGGCTTCGCCGCCTGCCTGGCCTCGCGCTGCTGGGCGGCGAGCAACGACGTCACCGGCATCGTCGCGGGCGGCTGATAGGGCTGGCGCCGCAGCGAGCGCGGGTTGTCCACGGCGTAGACGTTGTACTCGCCCTCTTCGTAATACGCGAAGGCGAGCCGGTCGGCCTCGTGCGCCCAGGAGAGGCAGGGCGAGAGCGGTGTGATGCCCGACACGCCGGTGTACACGTCGGTGAGCTGGTAGATCTTGGCGTCGCCCAAGTCGTAGAGGAAGACGTTGCTGATGCCGGAGCGGTCGGAGACGAACGCGAGCGACCGGCCGTCGGGCGCCCAGGCGGGGTCGATGTTCTTCCCCTGATCCATGTGTCCCAGCAGCTCGATCGTACCCTTGTCGAGATGGAACAGGGCGATCCGCATGTTCCCGAACTTGAGGGCGTCGAAGTCGGTCTTGGGCCCGCGGTCCGTCGCGAAGGCGATCGTCTTGCCGTCGGGGGCCCAGGACGGCTGCAGGTCGGCGTACTTGTCGTTCGTGAGCCGGTGCAGGCCCGAGCCGTCCGCGTTGACGACGAACAGGTCCGAAATACCGCCGTCATAGCCGCTGAACGCGAGCTCCTTCCCGTCGGGAGACCAGGACGGCGTCGTGAGCCCGTTCAAGGGCAGCGGGATGCGGCGCACCTCCTCGTCCTTTTTCACGTCGAGGATCACGAGGTCGTCGCGGTCCCGATGCTTGGCCGCGATGGCGAAGTAGCGGCCGTCGGGCGAGAACGAGCCCGCCGAGTTGATGAAGCGCAGGCTCTCGTAGTTGCTCGACAGGGTGGACTTCACCAGGCGCCGCAGCACCTTGCCCGTCTCCGCGTCGGCGAGATAGAGATCGACGAAGAACGAGTTCTTCTCGCTGAAGTAGGCGATCTGCCGCCCGTCGGGCGTGAGCGCGGGGGCAATGTGCAGCGTCCCCTCCGAGCGTTTGCGCGTGAGCAACGGCTGCGCGATGCGGCGGGCGCGGTAGTGGTCGGCGAGCTGTGGCAGGTACGTGGTTTGCACCGCGTCGCGCCAGCCGCTGATCAGCTCGTCCAACGTCACGCCGATGATGCGCTTGAACGCGCCCTCGACGCCCGCGGTGGTGGACGCCTGCAGGATCTGGCCGACCGCCTCGTCGCCCCACTTTTCCCCGATGTAGGCCCAGATCGCGTGCCCGAAGTAATAGGGGAACACCTCGTCATAGCTCAGCTGCTGCAGCGTCGGGAGGTGGCCTTCCACCGACGCGTCCCGCAGCCACATGGCGGTGTGGTTGTCGATCGGTCCGACCGAGAGATACTCCGCCATGCCTTCCATGAACCACAAGGGCGGGTTGATGTTCACGTAGGTCTGGATGCCGGCGCCGATGCGACCCCGGCTGAACACGTCGTACTGGAACTGGTGCACCATTTCGTGGCCGACGACGTGCTCCAGCTCTTCGTACGCGCCCGTGAACGGCAGCACCATGCGGTGCTTGAAGAACTCGGTGAAGCCGCCCGTCTCCTCGCCCACGTCCCCCGACGTGGTGTTGGTCTGCTGGAAGTCGGACTGCGATGCGTAGAAAATGATGGGCTTGCGGCCCTGGAACTGGTGGTGCAGCACCCGCGACAGCCGGGCGTACCACCGCTCGGCGATGCGCGCGCCGTCCAGTGCCGCCGCCCGCTCGGCCGGATAGTAATAGACTTCGAAGTGCTCGGTCTGAATGATGTGGAAGTCGAAGGACTGGTACTGCACCTTGTTCTGCCCGAAGTACTGCGCCACGAGCGGCGCCGCGCCGACCAGCGCGAGCGCCGCCACGATCCCACCGATGCGTCGCATGACCATCATCCTTTCGACCCGCCCTCGGGTGCGCCCGCCGCGAGCACCGGGGCGTCACCCCACAGGCGCTCGAGCTGATAGAACTCCCGCAATTCCGGATGAAAAACGTGCACCACGAAATCCACGTAGTCGAGCAGCACCCACCGCCCCTGTCCCAGGCCTTCCACGTGATGCGGCACGATGCCGCGCGGCTCGAGCGCGGTCATCAGGTGCTCCGCCATCCCCCGCACGTGCGCATCCGATGTTCCCGACACGATCACGAAGAAATCTGCGGCGGCCGTCAAGCCACGCAGGTCGAGCACCATCAGGTCGATGCCCTTGCGGTCGACGAGGGCCGCCGTCACGCGCCGCAGCGCCGCCAGCGCATCGCCACCGGGGCGCCCCGCGGGGCGCCCGCTGCGCCTGCTAGTCATAGCGCCCCGAGCGCGTGTTTGTTCCGTCCGCCCGTGAGCATCCCGCGCCCGCATATCAGTAGTATGGCCATCCTCGTCCGGACGTTGAGCGGGCGGCTATTCCTTGACTACCGTCACCTGGATTTCGGGACGCACGTCGGGGTGCAGCTTGATGCCGACGCGGAACTCGCCCAGCTCGCGGATCGGCTCGGGGAGATCGACCTTGCGCTTGTCCACCTTGATCCCGAGCTCCTCGAGCTTGCGCTGCACGTCGCCCGCCGTGACCGAGCCGTACAGCTTGTCCTCCTCGCCGACCTTGACGGCGAAGCTGAGCCGGACCTCGGCGATGCGCGTGGCCTCGGTCTCGGCGGCGCTCTTCTCGTCGGCGCGCTGCCGCGCGATCCGCTCCGCCTCGTACGCGATCTTCTTCTTGTTCGCCTCGGTGGCCGGGTAGGCGAGTCCCTTCGGCAGCAGGTAGTTGCGGGCGTAGCCGTCCTTGACCTTCACGACGTCGCCCGCGGCGCCCAGGTGCTGCACGGCTTCACGCAGAATCACTTCCATGGTTCGCGTTCCTTAAGAAAGAATTACGCGGAAAAGGTTCACGCCGGGGCGGCGAGCGGCGTGCGCGCCAACGCCCGCGTGGCCCGCCAGGCGAGCGCGAGTGCGACGAGCGTCTCGAGCACGAGCCACACGGGCCAGCCGGCCGCGAGCAGCCGCACCGTGGGCTCGAACGCCGGGTACAGGCCCGGGGCGACCTCGATCACGCGCCGCATGGCACCGCTCGCGTCGCGCGTCGCCTCCCAGTGGGCTTCCTGCCACACCGACGGTCCCACGGTGAGCGGCCCGAGGACCCCCACACCGGCCGCCGTGTAGAGACACGCCCGCAGCGCGAGCGGCCAGAAGCGCGCGCCGGCCGGGCGTGCGGCGACGCCGGCGGCGAACGCTACCGACACCAGCACGATCCAGGCCCGGTCCAGGGCGCCCAGCAATCCGGCCGCGGGCCCGAGCAGCAGCGCCACGCCGGCTCCGGCGGCGCCGGCCAGCACGAGCCACTGGGCCCGCGATCCCGGTCGCGCCGCCAGCCGCAGCGCGGCGAACGACAGCGCCACGAGGCCGAGCCAGCGCCCCACCGTCAGCCGACGTATCCCTTGATGTAGGGCAGCAGCGCCAGCTGGCGCGCGCGCTTGATCGCGGTGGCGAGCTGGCGCTGGTGCCGCGCGCACATGCCCGACAGCCGGCTGGGGAGAATCTTGCCGCGCTCGGTCAGGAAGCGGCCGAGCGTGCGGTCGTCCTTGTAGTCGAGCACCCGCACCCCGGACTCGCACACGGGACACGTCTTGGCGGGCCGTCTCATGCGTCGTCCTCCTCGATCTCGTCCACGACGTCGGCCGCGATGACCGCGGGAGCGGCCGCGGGCTTGGCCGGCAGGCCTTCGGACACGACCACGAGGAACCGCAGCACGCCCTCGTCGAGCTTCACGGCCCGCTCGTACTCGGGGAGCAGCGCCCCCGCGGTCTCGTACTGTGCGACCACATAGTAGCCGGAGTCTTTCTTCTTGATGGGGAACGCGAGGGAACGCTTGCCCCACTGCGCGACGTTGGTAATGGTGCCCTTACCGTCTTTGGTGAGGAGGGCGTGAAACCGCTCCAGCTTTTCGCTGATCGCGGGCTCTTCCAATGCGGGATCGAAGATGTAGACGGTCTCGTAGCGACGAGCCATGCCACCTCCCTTTGGTCATAGGCGACCCGACGCAGGTGCCGCGCCGAGTAGGGATCGCAACAGGCGGAAAGATAGAACCGCGGCGCCGGGTGTGGAAGGGCGCGTCGCGCGCGTGATGTCGCTCACGTATGCCGTCGCGCAATGCGGGGTTTTTGAGGCCGCGGCGACACGGTGTGACGACCATCACGATACGCGACGCCCCGCTCAATCATCCTTTCGATAAGGAGTTGCGACGGGGCGCGGTGTTGAGCGCGAATTGGCACCGCTCTTGCTTTACTACGATGACGAACACGCACCAGGAAGCGACGCATGCAAGCAGCGGGTCTCTGGCTTCGCGCGCGCGCCACACGCGCCGTCGGGGCGGCAGCAGGGTTGATCACCCTGTTGGCGCTGCAGCCGGAGCCTGCGCGCTTCAGCGCCGTTGCGGCGACGCGGGTTTCGCACGCGCGGGCGCTGGTGCTGTCCGAGCAGGCGCGCCGCTACTTGATGCTGCAGTATCGGTCCTTTCCGACCGAGTTCATGGGCTGCATGATCGGTGAGATGCACGGGAACGCCGTGATCGTGCATCGCATCGCGCCCGCCGACGTGGATCCGAAGCAGTCCACGGAGACGCGCGTCGTGCCGAAACAGACGTGTGAAGACGCCGGCTGGACGGGGACCGTGGGGGTGATTCACAGTCACCCCAGTGGCGAGCGCTGCTGGTACTTCTTCCCGGGCACGCAGGTGGCCACGTCGGATGCCCAGTCGTTCGGCCGCCAGCCCTATCCGGTGGACGCCATCATGTGCGGTGACCGCGTGGTCTGGATCAGCCGCGACATGGCCCAACAGCAGGTGCGGCTGATCGAGCCGGACCCGCAACAGGTCGCGCCGCGGCTCCAGCGGGGCAACCCCCTCCAGGGCGGTTCCAGCGCGCCGTAGGCCGCTTCCCGCAGTAGATTCCGGTGTGTGAAGCCCGCTGCACTGAGCAGCCTGCTCATCCTGTGCGTGGGCGCGTCCCGTTTGCCGGGGCAGGCCCAGCGCGACACGACCGCCCGGATCGTGGGCACGGCGCGGTCGTCCACCAATGGCCTCCCCATCCCCGGCGTAATGGTCGCCGTGCGCGGGGCCCGTGCGTTCGGCGTGAGCGATAGCGCCGGGGTTTTCGCCCTTGCCGGCCTGCCGCCCGGACGGCAGACGCTCCGCATCCTCTACCGCGACAGCCTGTCGTACGACAGCGAGGTCACGCTGAAGCGCGGCAAGACACTGGCGCTGTCGGTGCTGCTCGACGTCGACGCGGTGGAGTTGAGCCCGATCGTGGTCGAGGCACGCAGCTGGCGCGCCGACCGCAGCCTGGCCGGGTTCTACGACCGCAAGAAGTGGCGCTTCGGCCGGTTCTACACGTTGGCCGACCTCGAGCGCCGCAGCGGGCTTTCGCTCCGGAGCCTGATGAGTGAATCGGGGGTGCAAGTCCGGTGCGGCATCGGACCCTGCCTGCCCATCGGTGGAGAGCTGTGGCGGCGCTGCGTCCTCACGCTGTTCCTCGACGGGATGCAGCTGCCGGCCGATTTCCTCGAGACGATACGGGTCGACGAGCTCGCCGGGGTCGAGGTGTACAAGCGCGGGTTCGACGTGCCCATCGAGTTCCAGACCGGCTTCGGCGGGGGCTGTGGGGCCGTGCTGTTGTGGAGCCGGTACTGATGCGACGGCTGCTCGCCCGACTCACCGTGCCGGCGTTTCTGCTCGGCGCCTGTCGCGGACCGAGCAGGGAGCCCGGGCACAGCGTCATCCAAGATAGGATCGCCCTCCCGGGCCTTTCCCCTGCTGCGCTCGCGCTGTCGGAGTTTCGACCCCGGGTGCGCGCTGATGTCGATACCGGGGGGCGGTGCCGCGAGGATTTCTATTGGAGCGCACGCGGGTATCGGGCGGTCGTGTGGCGGCGTGACGGTGAAAACCGTCGGTTCTGGACGATTCAAGTCGCCACGGACAGCGCCGGTGTGGTACGGCGCTATTACGAGGACCGGTACGGCTACACGGCCGGCCGCACGATCATTCTGGTCGACTTCGACGCGGGCCGGGGCTCGGTGGAGAACGACATCCCCGATCTACCGGCCCAGACCGCCGCCGCCGATGCGGCAACCGTGTTTCACGCGCCGCAGCTCGACGATCCCTCTCTCCAGGCCGCCCGTATCCTCGAACGCTGCCGCGCGTCGCTCGACCCGTGGGGCTCGCTCGCCCGCTTCCCCGACAGTTTGACCGCGCCGCCGCCGCCGCGCCCGCTCCCTCGCGCGCCGAGCGTTGATCGGTCCTTCCGGGATTCCACGCTCGGCGTAGGATACCTCGCGCCCGGCGCGGATGGTGTCAACAATTTCAGCGGCTTTGAATGGCTCGGCAACGTGATCGTGCCCGTGTACGACGGACCGGACACGCCCGTCGCGGGGTGGCTGGCGCGTGGGTGGATGGCGCGGCGGGGCGCGCCGCGCTGGAGCTGGGGCGAATGGACGGTCGGCGGGTGGATCGGCACGTCGTCCGAGGGCACCGCCCTTCCGGTCCTGGTGCTGCGTGACGACGGATGGCTCCGGTTCCGTTACGCGCCCCCGACGCCGGACGACGACGGAACCGTTTGGACGCACCGCTCATACCTTGCGCTGGGAGACATCCTGTTGGCGGTCACACGGTGGGAGGACCACTTTCTGCATCAGGACGTGCCGACGTACTTCCGGGAGCTCGGGCGACATCCGCTGCGCGGCGCGCGTGACGACACCAGCGCCGTGCTCGCGTGGCTCGAAGGGAGGGTCGGCACCGTGCCCGAGTACAGCGTCGCTCCCCTCGAGATCGACGGAGACTGGATGAGGGTGCGCGTGCATTGGCCGGGCGAATGGTGCGGGACCGCGCCGCAGCGTACGGCGGAGGGTTGGATTCGGTGGCGGCGGCCTGAGACGGGGCCGATGCTCGCGATTCGCGGGTTCATCTGCTGACGTTTTCGCCGCTCGTTCCCTACACGTTGAACCGGAACAGCAGGATGTCGCCGTCTTTGACCACGTAATCCCGGCCCTCGCTGCGCACCAGGCCCTGCTCCCGGGCCGCCTTGTAGGACCCCGCCCGCACGAAGTCCGCGAACGCCACGGTCTCGGCCCGGATGAAACCGCGCTGGAAATCGGAGTGGATCTCTCCCGCGGCCGCGAACGCGGTGTCGCCCCGATGCATGGTCCAGGCGCGGACTTCGTTCTCGCCCACCGTGAAGAACGTCTGCAGTCCGAGCAACCGGTACCCGGCGTGAATCAGGCGGTCGAGCCCCGGCTCCGTCACGCCGGCGCTCGCGAGATACTCACGCCGCTCGTCCCCCGCCAGCTCGCCCAGCTCGGCCTCGAGCTTGGCGGAGAACAGCACGATCTCCGCTTCTTCGTGGTGCGCCTGGACCGCGGCGCGCAGCTTGTCGAGCCAGGGTCCGCCGCCCGCGGCCAGGTCCGGCTCGTTGACGTTGGCCGCGTACAGGATCGGCTTCGCCGTGAGCAGGCCGAGCTGTCGCAGGAAGCGGACGGCCTCCTCACTCTCGCCGGCCTCGCGCGCGCCCCGACCTGCGTTCAGCTCCGCCATCACGCGCTCGAGCACCGCCAGCTCCGCCTGCGCCTCCTTGTCACCCGCCCGCGCGGTCTTGCGGGTCTTGTCGAGCCGCCGCTCCACCACCGCGAGATCGGCCAGGGCCAGCTCGCTGGTGATCACGTCGTGGTCGCGCACCGGATCCACCGGGCCCATCACGTGCACCACGTCGGGATCGTCGAAGCAGCGGATCACATGGACGACGGCGTCCACCTCGCGGATGTGGGACAGGAACTGATTGCCCAGGCCCTCGCCCTGGGACGCGCCTCGGACGAGCCCGGCGATGTCCACGAACTCGACCACCGCGGGGACCTTCTTTTTGGGCTTGACGAGCGCGTTCAGCTGCTCCAGCCGCGGGTCGGGGACTTCGACCACCCCGACGTTGGGCTCGACGGTGCAAAACGGATAGTTCTCCGCCGCCGCGGCCCTGGACGAGGTGAGCGCGTTGAAGAGCGTCGACTTACCGACGTTGGGAAGACCGACTATGCCGAGACGCAGCATGTCGTCACGTGCGTAGCCCTTGCTCGACTGCCGCGATCAGCTCGGGCTCGAGCGTCTCGAGCTGCTCGAGCTGCTCAGGATCGAACGGCGCGAGCACGTACTCGGACCAATCGCTCACGCCCTCGGGGAGCGGGCCCACGCCGATCCGCAGGCGCGGGTAGGCTTGCGACTGCAGCGCCGCCTCGATGCTCTTGAGGCCGTTGTGGCCGCCCGACGACCCCTCGCCCCGCAGCCGGAACGTGCCGCAGGGGATCTGAAAGTCGTCCACGAGGATGAGCAGGTCACGCGCCGGGTTGAAGGCCGGATTGGCGCGCAGCGAGGCGAGGGCGGCGCCGCTCGAGTTCATGTAGGTCGTGGGCTTGAGGATGCGGACCGGCACGCCGTCCACCTCACCCTCGGTGAAACGAGCGCGCTCGCCGCGGCGGAACGGAGGGAACCCCCAGTGCGCGACGAGCGCGTCGGCCAGCCAGAAGCCCGCATTGTGCCGCGTCGCCGCGTACTCTGGCCCCGGGTTGCCGAGGCCGACCACGGCGCGCAAACGTCAGCTCTCTTTGCCGCCCTTGGGCTTCTCCGCCTTCTCGGGCTTGGCCGGGGCTGCCGCCGCCCCCCCTCCCGCCCCACCCTTGGCTTCGGGCTTGGCGGGCGCGGCACCCTCGGCCGCTCCCTCGCCCTCTTCCTCTTCTCCTTCGCGCACCTTGCGGATCAGCTCGGGCTCGGCCACCTCGGTCGCGGCCTCGGGGCTGGGCGCCGCCACTTCCTCGGCGCGCGGCGGCACCACCGTCGCGATCGTGAGGTTCGCGTCGGTGAGGATCTTGGCGTTGGGGATGGTCAACTCTCGCACGTGCAGCGAGTCGCCGATCTTCAGCGCGGTGACGTCGAGCTCGACCCGATCGGGGATGTTCTCGGGCAGGACCTCGATCTCCACCTCGCGAGTGACCTGGTCGAGCACGCCGCCGGCGTTGCGCACGCCGTCGGGGTTGCCCACGAGGTGCACGGGGACCTTGAGCTTGACCTTCTCGGTGGCGTGGATCTCGTAAAAATCCACGTGGATGATGTCGGGCCGCAGGGGGTGCCGCTGGATCTCGCGGATCAGCGTCTTCACCGCCGCCTTGCCCTCCACCGCCAGCTCGACGATGGTGCTCGCGGGCTCGACTCCGGTGAGGGCTTTCTCGAGCGCTTTGGCCTCGAGCTCGAGCGACTGGGTATCGCGTCCGTGCCCGTAGATCACCGCGGGGACCTTGCCGCGGAAGCGGGCCTGGCGGGCGCCACCCTTGCCGGTCGCCTGCCGGGGGCTCGCCGCGAGAGAGATGGTCTGGGCCATGGAGTCAGTTACCCGTTATACGTTGCAGGTTGCACGATCAGTCGAACAGCGAGCTCACCGATTGATTGCTGTGCTCATACCCGATGGCCTTGGCTATCAGGCCCGCGATCGACAGCACCTTCAGTCTCTCGAAGTGGCGCTCTTCGGGGATCCGAATCGTGTTCGCCACGACGACCTCATCGATACACGACGCGCGCAGCCGCTCCACTGCCGGACCCGACAGCAGGGCGTGGGTCGCGAACGCGTAGATCTTGCGCGCGCCCAGCCGCTGCAGCGCCGCCGCCGCCTCGGTGACCGTCCCCGCCGTGTCGATCATGTCGTCGGGGACGAGGCAATCTTTGTCGGCCACGTCGCCGACTACGTTGACGACCTCGGCCACGTTCGCCGAGGGGCGCCGCTTGTCGATGATCGCCAGCGACGCGTTCAGGCGCTTCGCGAATCCACGGGCCATCTTGGCGGACCCGACGTCGGGCGCCACCACGACCGGATCGTGCAGCTGCTTCTGCCGGAAGTAGCTCACGAACACGGGCGCCGCATACAGGTGGTCCACCGGGATGTCGAAGAACCCCTGCAGCTGGTGGGAATGGAAGTCCATTCCCAGCACCCGATCCGCCCCGGCGTGCGTGATCAGGTTCGCCATCAGCTTGGCGCTGATCGCCACGCGCGGCTGATCCTTCCGGTCCTGGCGGGCGTAGCCGAAGTACGGCAGCACCGCCGTGGTGCGCGCCGCGCTCGCCCGGCGCGCCGCGTCGATCAGAAACAGCAATTCGACCCAATTCTCCGCCGGGGGGTTGGTCGGCTGGATGATGAACACATCCCGGCCGCGCACGTTCTCGTCGATCTTGACGAAAATCTCCCCGTCGGCGAACCGCCGGATCGTCACCGCACACAGCGGCTGCCCCAAGTGCTTGGCCATCTCCTCGGCGAGCGGCCGGTTGGCCGTCCCGGCGAGCAGCAACAGCTGGCTCCGCGAGAGCGAAAGGTCCGCCATGTGAGCCCTGCAAAATAGAAAGCAAACTGCACCAAGCCAAGGGGTTGGACTCGTGCTATTTCGGCTTGGCGGGCTCGAGCGAGCGGCTGGCGGGCGTGACGCCGTCCACGTCCCAGGTGTTCATGCGGTACACGGTGGTCCCCTCGCCGCCCACGCCGCCGAGGTGGCGCACCACAAAGCCGGTCGCGGTGGAGTCGAACGTGAGCGACAGGAGCAGGCCGCCACTCCCGCGCACGCTGAGGCGGCGCTGAGGACGGAGCGTCTTGGTCGAGTCCACTTCCTTGGGTGTCGCGAACCCCGCGGCCGCGATGGACTTGAGCCGATCGAGATAGCGGTGAACGGCCACCGAATCGGCGGCGCGGCCGTTGATCGTCCAGGTCCTGGCCGAGCGCCTCACGGCATAGCGGTCCTTCCCGCGCTCCACGTCCAGCGCGCTGATGCTGTCGGGCACGAGGGCGGCGATCCGCTTGTCACGCCAGTCGTCGGCGCGCCGCTCGGCCATCCCGACGAGCGTGCCGCGCCACAGATAGACGCGCGCGTCGCCCGGGCGGCGCAGGTAGACGCTTTGGTAATCGCTGCCGCGCCCGCCGACGATCACCTGGACCACGGGTTTGCCACCGCGGAACACCCACAGCCAGTGGCCCCCGGCGCTGTCCACCTGGAGGCGCGCGAACGACGAGACATCCTGCGCTACGACCTCGGGACGGACGGTGTCTTTGAGGGCCTGGAGCAGGGCCGTGACGTCCGCCGCCACGGCGCGGTGACCGTTCACGGTCCACGCCGTCGCCGACTGCTTCGCGAGCACCACCGAGTCGCTGCCGTGCAGCAACGCGATCGAGTCGACATCCGCTGGCGCGAGCGGCGGGAAGGCGAGCGACCCGGTGACCGTGTCCGAGCCGCGCGAGAAGAGCTCGCTCCCGCCCCACAGCAGCAGCAGCACGGCGAGGCCGAAGGCGACCATCTTCAGCTGCTTGGCGCTCATGCCGCCGCTCCCTCGGCGGCGAGCGGTCGATACACCCGCCGGGTGGTCCGGCGCCGGCGCAGCAGCCGCCCGATCCCGGCCGCCATCAGCAGTACCGGGACGCCGATGAGATTACCGTACTTCGCGGAGCCGCGCGCCACGCTGCTCGAGAACACCAGCGGCGGCGGGGATCGGTCCTTGGAGCGGATCGCGATCAGGGCGTCGTCCTGGGACAGCCAGTCGATCGCGTTCTGCACCAGCACGATGTTGGTCGGCGAATTGCGGGCGTAGCGGTCGCTCGCGAAGTCGCCACTGCCGATCACCACGACGCGGCCGCGCGGCGCGCCGCCGGACGTGGCCGGTTGGAGCGCCGCGAGCGCCGCGACGACTCGGGAGCGCAGGCTATCGCGGCTCAGCGGGCTGCCCGGCTGGATGAAGGCGGTGGCCTCCTGCACGCCCGCCGCCCGGCTGGTCACGAGGAGCGGCGTCACGCTCGCCGCGCCCTTGACCGTGTCGATCTGGCTCGCCCAGGGTAGCATCACCGGTCCCAGGTCCGCGTTCACCGGCGAGCGGCCGGTGCTGAGCGCCCGCAGCCAGAACGGATAAGGGACGAGCACCTGGCCGAACTGCGCCGGGATCCCCACCTGCGTGTTGGACGCAAGGTCGTACACCATGTCCGACGCGATCGAGAGGCCGTAGGGTTTGAGCAGCTCGTTCCAGCCCACACGCCGCGACATCGCGAGCGGCCCCTGGTCGGAGAGGGTCATGCCGCCCGCCATCACGAGCAGGCTGCCGCCGCGATCGAGGAACGCGTGCAGCCGCGCGAGCTGGGCGGGAATGAGCGAGTCGGGCGTGCCGGCGACGGCGAGCACCTTCACATCGGGCGCGATGGTCGTGTCGGTGAGCGCGAACGTGGTGACCGTGTGGTTCGCGCCGAGCTGCTCGCGCAGCTCCTCGAAGCTGCGGCGGCCGCGCGCCGCGGCGGCGTCGCTGATCTCACCGAAGGCGACCTTGGACCGCTCGGGATGCGTGAGCGCCTGGATGTCCGACGTGAGGCGGTACTCGAGGTCGTTGGTCTGCTGGATGAAGGGGATGGTCTTGACGGCGTCGGCGTACCGGACTGCCAGGCCCAGATACCCTTCTTTTACCTGCAGCTCGCCCTGTCCCAGGACGTTGAACTGCACCGGGGGGATGCCGCTCGAGCGGGCCTCGCGCATGGCGGCGCTATCCGCCGCCGGGTCCTCGATGACGAGTTTCACCTTGCCGCGCCCCGCCACGCGGTAGTCGCGCAGCAAGTCGTCCACGTCGCGCCGGGTGGACTCGATCTCCTTGGGCAGGGCGCTCGAGGCGAACAGCTTGATGGTGACGAGATCCGGCAGGGTGCGCAGCAGCAGCCGGGTGGTCGGTGCGAGCGTGAAGGCCCGGCCGGGCGTCAGGTCGATCCGGCCGCCGATGTTTCCGCCGAGCAGGTTCACGACGATGACGGCCAGCGCGAGCAGCACCGTGCCCAGGCGGAGGCGCTTGAGCGCCTCGCCGCGCGCGGTGAGTTTGCGCGAGAGCAGCGCGAAGTACGCGAGCACGAGGAACAGGGCCGCGAGCGTCACGAAGTAGACGGCGTCGCGCAGGTCGATCACACCGCGGGCGATCTGGCTGAAATGCGACAGCACGCCCAGCGCGCCGGCGATGGCGCCCAGGCGGGGCGGCAATCCCACGAGCAACTGGTCCAGTCCAACGAAGATCAGCAGGAACATCACGAAGACGCCGACGATGAATGCCGTGATCTGGTTCTGACTCACGCTCGACGCCCACACGCCCACGGCCGCCAATCCCGCGACGAGCAGGGCCGCTCCCACGTACTGGGCCACGATGATGCCGAGCTCCGGTGCGGTCCCGAGCGCGAGGCCGAGCGGGACCGTGAGGGTGATCGCGAGGGCGATGAGCAGGAACAGCAGCTGACCGAAGTACTTGCCGAGCAGCAGCTCGAGCTCCGTGATCGGCTGCGCCAGCACGACCTCGAGGGTGCCCGAGCGCAGGTCCTCCGCCAGGGCCCGCATCGTCACGGCCGGGACCAGGAACAGCAGCAGCCAGGGAAGGAAGTCGAGCATCGGCCGCAAGGAGGCGATGTTGTAGACCTCCGCCTCGCGGAAGAACAGCAGCGCGTTCACCCCGGTGAACACGACGAGCAGGATGTAGGCGATCGGCTGGTCGAACAACGCCTTCAGCTCGCGTCGCGCGATGGTACGGATCGGGCTCACGTCACCGCTCCGCCTGACTCGTCAGGTGGCTGACTCGTGAGCTGGTGGAACAGGTCCTCGAGGCTGCCGGCCGCCTGATGCAGCTCGTACAGCGTCCAGCCGCGGGCCTTGGCGAGTCCGAAGATCTCGGGCCGCAGGTCGGTGGAGCGATCGGCGGTGAGCGTCACCGCCACTCGGCCATTCGTGGCCGGGCCTGCCGGACTCACCCGGCGCACCCCGGGGAGCTGGCCCAGCGCTTCCGCGACGCCCGTGCCGGCGGCCTCGACGGCGATCTCGACCGCCCCTTCCGCCTGCTGGATGAGCCGCTCCACCGGTCCGTCGGCCACGATCTTACCGCGGCTGATGATGAGCAGGCGCGAGCAGGTGTGCTGCACCTCCGGGAGCACGTGCGTCGACAGGATCACGGTGCGGTCCTTGCCGAGCGCGCCGATCAGCCTGCGGATCTCCAGGCGCTGGTTGGGGTCGAGCCCTTCGGTGGGCTCGTCCAGGACCAGCAGATCGGGGCGGTGCAGGATCGCTTGCGCGAGGCCCACCCGCTGGCGGTACCCCTTCGACAACTCGGCGATGGGCCGGTAGTACACCGTCTCGATGCCCGTGCCGGTGACCGCCTCGTCGAGCGCTTGGCGGCGCCCGACACCGGCGAGCTCCCGCAGGTCGGCGATGAAGCCCAGGTAATCGCACACCAGCATGTCGCCATACAATGGATTGTTCTCAGCGAGGTAGCCGATGCGGCGCTTCGCCTGGCGCCCCACGTCGGCGAGCGGTACGCCGTCGAGCTTGATGCCACCCGTGTCCGGCTCGTAGTACTGGGTGATCATCCGCATGGTCGTGGATTTCCCGGCCCCGTTCGGGCCAAGGAATCCCACCACCTGACCGCGGTCCACGGCGAACGAGACCTGGTCGACGGCCGTCACGCCGTCGAACCGCTTGGAAACGCCTTCGACTGAGAGGAGAGGCATACCGACCAGCGAATGTGTGTATGGGCGGAGTGATGCTAATCACACCGGCCCGCCTTCATCAAGTCCCCCGGCAGTCCCCGGATTCCTCTTTAAAGGGACTTGAGAAACGCGACGATGGCGTTCCGGTCCGCGACGGGGAGGGCCTTGAAGCGGTCGCGGACGCCCGCGGCTTCCCCGCCGTGGCGCTCGACGGCCTGCTCCAGGGTGGCGGCCTGTCCGTCATGCAGGAAGGTCTTGGCGTCGCGCAGATCGAGCAGGGGCTCGGTGCGGAAATCCCGGGGGGTCGCGCTGCCGAGGCAGATGTCGGCCAGCTCCGCTCCCATATCGTGGAGCAGCAAGTCGGTGTAGGCGGGGAACTCGCGGTAGGCGAGCGCCGCAATGGGGCTCGCCCCCGTGCGCAGCGTCGGGATGTGGCAGGAGGCGCAGCCGATCTGCGAGAACAGGTCGCGCCCGCGCCGCCCGTCCTTGCCCAGCTTGGCGGGCGTGGGGGCGCCCAGGAAACGCACGAAATCGTCCGCCAGAGCGAGCCCCTCCTGTGTGATCTCGGGCTCGGCCACCGGATCGACGCCGGGCGGGATGGGCTTGCCGCCGATGTTCTCTTCGGTAGGCTGCTCGGGGTCGGTCACCCCCGTCTCGGTGGGGAACGCGCCGGCGTTGAACTCGCGCAACGTGGGAACCAAGGCCTTGCGGCCGAAGCGACCGATCCGCCCGTCCAGCGAGCGCCCCGGGCGCCCCCGGATGCCGTCGTGATTCCGGTCGTCCGGGTCGGCGTACGAAAGGATGGCCGAGTCCGGGACGAGATCGAGCAGTCCCCGGCCGAACACCACGGGCGAGGTGCGGTGAGCACGGGCCGTGGCGGACGGGGGGAAGGGCTCGCTGTCGATCCCGAGCGCCTGTTTGAGGGCCGGCGTGGTGTGCTGCTGCACCACCGGTCCGCCTTCCTGCACCAGGGGATCGCAGGCGGGGGCGTGGAACGCGGTGGCGTGCACCTCGATTTCGTCGCCGCGCCCGCCCGCCGCGGGGTCCTCATGGCACTCGCCGCACCCGGTCGAGTTGAAGAGCGGCCCGAGCCCGGTCGCCGGGGTGAACGTGCTGTCGAACACCACCTTGCCGCGGGCGAAGCGGTCGCGTTGGTCGCGGGTGAGGCCGGGCACGGGGTCGCCCGGCTTCACCGGCTTGGCGCAGCCAGCGAGCAAGAGCAGGAAGAGAGCCGCGACCCGCTGCCGGGTCACGGCTTCGGCACCTCGATCTTCTCGATGCGGTCCGCGACGAGTCCCGCGCCGGTGCGGTGGCCCTCGACCCGCACCACGTCTCCGGGCTTGAACTCGAGGCCCGCGAGGCGGGCGGCGGTTCCGCCGCCGGCGTGAGCCGCCGGCGCGACGCTGATCTGTACGATGCGCAAGGCCATGCCGACGCCGGTTATCAGCTCGAGTGATCCCGTCTTCGCCGTGAAGGCGCGCACGGTGCCCTGGTAGGTGTACGACGCGCCGGGTTGCGCGGCCGTCTGCGGGTGTCGATCGACCGGGGCGTACGTGGCGACGGGCAACAACAGGATGGCGCTGAACGCCACGGTGCGACTGCGGCTCTGCATGCGCTCCTCCGCGTACCTCGTGCCCAGCAAACTGGCGACGGGGACGACTGTCAGTCAACCCTCACGGCGCCGCCTTCTCCAGCTGCTCGGCCGCACGCCCGATCACGTCAGCGGTGGCCTGGAGCGCCTTGCCGGCGGCTTCGATTTGCGCGTCGCCCTCGGACCAGTTTTTCTGCTCGATCGCCTCGCGCACGCCTGGAAGTGTTTTCACGCCGTAGCCCGTGTAGAAGCCTGGCGCATAGACCGCGTGACGATACCACGGCCGGCGCGGCAGTCCGGCTGCGGTCGTCAGCGCCCGTTCCGAGCGGAGCAGGGTGGCGTTCACGGCCTGCACGTCCGGCTTGGCCAGCGCCGCGCCGCCGTTGGCCTGAGCGTGCCCCAGGGCTTTCTCGTAGCGCTCGGCCACGCGTGTCAGCGCGTCGGTCGCGTTGTCGAGCGGCGCGAAGTTGAGAAACGGCGGCAGCGCCTCGCGCGCCGGGGGCACGTCGGGCTCGCGCGGATCGGCGGTGGCCGTGAACAGGCCCTCGTCGAGCTCGCGGGTCCGCTCGCGGATCTCGTCCTGCTTGTCCTTCGCGAGCTTCTCCACCTCTTTGGTGTACTTCGCCACCGTCTCGGCCAGCCCGGTGAATTGATAGGGCAGGACTTCGGCGTCGGCCAGGCGCAACACCGCGGTGCCCACGGTCTGGGCCAGGGCGCGCCCGTACACGAACGACGTGTCGTCGAAGGTGGTGAACCACTTGAAGTCATCGTAGATCGAATGATAGATCCCGCCGCCGCCCTCCCCGCCGTAGCCGAGGTTCAACGTGGCGACGCCGACGTGCTGCAGGAACGGCGTGAAATCCGACCCGGACCCGAGGGCGTCGATGCGCAGGTCGGCACGCTGGCGCGCTTCCTGGCGGGCGTCCGTGGAGGTCGCGTCGGCAATGGCACGGAGCTGGGCCCGCTTCCATACGGTGAGCTTGGTTTCGGGATCTTCGATATCGCGCGCCACGTCGTTGATGAAATTCTCGAGCGAGTGCGAGCCGCCGATGTTCAGGTACCCGCGGTTGTTGGTGTCGCTGTTCAGGTACGCGACGGCCTTGGCGGCCAGCTCGTCGGCATGGGCCTCGACCCACTCGGTCGAGCCGAGCAACGCCGGCTCCTCGCCGTCCCAGGCGGCGTAGATGATGGTGCGGCGCGGCTTCCAGCCCTGCTTGAGCAGCTGCCCGTAGGCGCGCGCCTCTTCCAGCAGCGGCACCAGACCGGAGATCGGGTCTTCCGCGCCGTTCACCCAGGCGTCGTGATGATTGCCGCGGACCACCCACTCGTCCGGCGCGACCGCGCCTGGGATGCGCGCGATCACGTCGTACAGGGGCTTGAGATTCCAGTCGGACTTGACCCGCAGATGCACGCGGGCGGGCCCGGGACCGAGGCGGTAGGTGATGCCGAGGGCGCCGCGCCACTCGGCCGGCGCCACGCGACCGCGCAGCGCCGCCAGCAGCGGCTGCGCGTCGCCGTAGGAAATCGGCAGCACGGGAATCTTGGTGATCGTGGGGGCTTCACTCACCGCCAGGCGCTTGGCGTCCTTGGTCGCCCCGATCCCGGGGGTGAGCGGATCGCCGGGATAAAGCGGCATGTCCATCACGCTGCCGCGCTGCACGCCGTCCTTGGGCCGCCACGGACCCTGCGGGTACACCTCGCCATGGGCGTACCCATCCTCCCGCGGATCGGAGTAGATGATGCAGCCCACGGCCCCGTGCTCGGCCGCCACCTTGGGCTTGATGCCGCGCCACGATCCGAAATAGCGCGCGATCACGATGGCGCCCTTGACGGAGATGCCCATGCGCTCGAGCTGCTCATAATCCGCCGGCACGCCGTAATTCACGTACACCAGCGGGGCGGTGACGTCGCCGTCGATCGAGTAGGCGTTGTAGGTCGGCAGCTGCTCCGCCTGCTGACTCGAGGTGGGGTCGCCCACGACCGGGGGCTCCTGCAGCTTGGCGACGAACTTCGTGGGTGCCACCAGCTCCACGACGCGCTCCTTGGGCGTGGGGAACAGCACGTCGAACGTCTCGATCCGCGCGTCCAACCCGAAGCCCTTGAACTTGGCGAGGATCCACTCGGCGTTGTCCTTGTCGTACGGCGAGCCGACGTGGTGCGGCCGCGCCGAGAGGCGGCGCATGTACTCGCGCAACGAGTCGGGCGACGGGACAGCGCGGAGCTTGGCCTCCCAGTCCCGCTCGGCCTTCGCCGCGTCGGTGGAGTAGCCGCGCAGGTCGGCGGTGGGGGAAGGAGCGGCGGCGAGGAGCAGCGCGCCGAGGGCGGACGCAACGAGCGCGCGGGCGATCGTGTGCATGCGGGGCAGAACCTCGTGTGCAAGAAGGAACGGTGACGAGCGATGCTCGCGGGAAAGTTGCCGCCGGTTTCGCGTCTGCGCTACGGGTATTCCAGCTCGCGCCGGGTGTACGCCTCGCCCCGGTGAATGACGAGGGCGATGTCGCGCAGATGCCGAATGTCGGTGAGCGGGTCGGCGTCCAGGACGAGCAGGTCGGCCACGGCGCCGCCGGTGACCGTCCCCGTGCTGTCGAGGTCGAGCGCCCGCGCGGCGTTGCGCGTCGCGGCGACGAGCACATCACGCGGTGCGAGCCCCGACGCCTGCATCGCCTCGAGCTCCCGGAACACCGACGCGCCGTGCAGCGTGAGCGGGTTCCCGGCGTCGGTTCCGAGCGCCACGGGGATACCGGCGTCGAACACCCGCTTCAGGTTCAGGGCGCCCTGGTCGTGGCGCCGGGTGCTGCCGAGTCCGGGCGCAAGGGAGCGGACGATGCGGCCGAGCCGCTGGCGCAGCGACGGCGGCGGGCGCTGTGCGAGCGCGACCGTGTCGGTGGCGAACGCCTTGGCGCGCGTAGCGCGATCGACGCACCGCAGCGCCCCGCGGTCGGGCAGGAAGTGGCGCGCCGTCACCTGGCCATAGCCGTCCAGCACGGTGAGCGTGGGCACATAGATCGCCCCCGCGCGACGGGCGAGCGCGAGAAACTCGTCGTCCACCGGCCCGGACCACACCGAGTGCACCAGGACACGCGCCCCGGCGCGGAGCGCGTCCTTCGCCTCCCACAGGCCGGTGGCGTGGACGATCAGCGGCAGCCCGACCTTGCGGGCTTCGTCGCCGGCGGCATGCACCAGCGCCGACATGCGCGCGCTGTCCGGCGGCTGGGGCGGCATGATGTACCACACTTTGATGGCCGCGGCGCCCCACGCCTTGTGGGCGCGGACCGCCTGACGCACCGTGGCCTCGTCCGCCATGTAAACGAACTGGCGTTGATCGGGCAGGTTGAGCCAGGGGTCGATGGTCGAGAGCAGCGGCCCGGCGGCCACGACGCGCGGTGCGGTGGTCGAGCGCGCGGTGCGTTGTTGGAGGTCGAGCGTCCAGGGGTAGCCGCCGACGTCGAACACCGAGGTGACGCCGCTGCACAGGTAGGAGCGAAAGAATCGCTCCGGCCGCCGGTGCAGCTCAGCCTCCACCGTCTCGTACGCATAGGTGGCCCGCAGGTCGAGGGCGTCGGGTCGGCCGTCCACCCACCCGGTCTGGGAGAAATGCACGTGGGTGTCGATCAGGCCCGGGACGATCCACTTGCCGGCGGCGCGCAGCGTGTCGGCGTCGGCGGGAACGGGACAACTGGAGCGAGCCCCTGCGCAGGCAATGCGCCCGTTGCGCGTCACGACTACGGCATCGCGCACCGGGGCGGCGCCGCTGCCGTCCAGGAGCGTCGCCCCGACGATCGCCAAGGGCGGCGGCGTCGCGTCCGGCGTGGGAAACGCGGTCGTGACGGCGATCTTCCACCCCTCGGGCGTGTGAACGAAGACGCGCTCGCTCACGCCGCGTACGCCGCCGGTCGAGTCCACGGCGCGGTAGCGGTAGACGCCGTAGGCGACGTCCGGCGTGACCGGAACGATGCGCAACTGCGTGGCCACGAGCGTATCCGGCCACGCGGTACCGACCCCCGCGGCAAAGGAGTCATAGCCCTGGCGCAGACCGTCGGGGCCGACGCGCGCGAGTGCGGGGGTATGGAGGTAGTGCGAGAGATAGGCGGCGCGGTTGCGGGAATGAATGGCCGCGATGTTGCCGCGAAAGGCGTCGAGCGGCGTGGTCTGGGCCGCGAGCGGACCCACGGCGAGCAGCAGGCCGAGGGCGGCTCGGGTGATGCTCACTTCCCCTTCACGCTGGCGTACACCAGGCGCTGGAACCGCGCGTCCAGCGACCACGCGGGCGGGAGGTGCTGCGTCCACACCATTGCGACCAGATCGGCTCGGGGATCGACCCAGAAAAAGGTCGACGCGGCTCCCGCCCAGCGGAACGTGCCTGGTGATCCGGGGACCGCGGTGTCCGAATCCACGCGCACGGCGCCTCCGTACCCGAATCCGTTCCTGCCGGGAGGCCAGTCCCCGGTGATCGGGGGGATCGGCGTAAGCACGGGCGGCAGGTGGTTCTGCGTCATCAGGGCCACGGTCTCGCGCTCGAGCACCCGGTGCCCGTCCAGCTCACCGCCGTTCAGGAGCATTTGGGCGAAGCGGAGGTAGTCGCTAGCCGTCGAGAGCAGGCCGCCACCGCCGGAGAGCATCCTCCCCTCGGACGTAAACTCCGGTGCGATCGCGGGCGCGGTCGCCTGCAATTTCCCATCGGGTCCACGCATGTACGCCGTCGTCACATGCCCCTCCATCGCGGGCGTGACGTGGAAGGCGGTCATCGACATGCCGAGCGGCCGGAGCAGGGCGCTGTCGAGGTAGCGATCGAACGTCATGCCCGACACGACCTCGACGACCCGGGCGAGGACATCGATGGAGTAGCCGTAATTCCACCGTGACCCTGGTGAGAATGCCAGCGGGAGGTGCGCCAGGCTGTCGGACAGCTGGGCGAGAGTCCAGTGGGGGTCGTTGAGGCCCGCGCGGCGATAGATCGAATCCGCCGGCGTGTTGCCGATGAAGCCGTACGTCAGGCCCGAGGTGTGAGTGAGCAGATCGGCCAGGGTCATAGGCCGCTCGGGATCGTGCAGCACCGGCGTCGCGGCGCCGCCGCCAGCGTAGACCTTCACGCCCGCGAACGCGGGAATGTATTTCGAGACCGGGTCGTCGAGCCGCAGCTTGCCGCGCTCGTACAGCTGCATGACGGCTGCGCTGGCGATCGGCTTGGTCAAGGAGTAGATGCGAAACACCGCGTCGGGGCTCATGGGGCGCCGGTGTTCCACATCCATCCAGCCGACGGATGCGACGTACGCCAGCTTGCCGTGCCGGGCGACTACGGCGAGCAGGCCGGGAAACTGTCCGGAGTCCACAGCGGATTGCAGGGTTGGCGCGATGTGCTCCAGCGCGGCGGCCGAGAGGCCCACATCCTCGGGACGAGCGCGCGGCAGGCCCTGCGCGATGAGGGATTCGGTCAGGAGACAGCACGACACGAGCGTGAACAGGGTGGTGCGCGTCGGGTGAGGAGTCATGGGTCTTGTACGTGAAGGGGGATTGGCCCCGGTGGATTCGAACCACCATTCCCAGATCCAAAGTCTGGTGTCCTGCCGTTGGACGAGGGGCCAGCGGTGTTGCGGCGACTTAACTTAGCGGCGCCTCGGACCCCGCGGCAGGGGCCGACTGTCCCTTAACTGTATCGTTCGCGCCGAACTGCTTCGCCACGGCGCGCGCGAGATCGGCCTCGCCGATCACGTTGTAGCGGTCGAACATCGCCCGCGCGCGGCCGTGCGCCGCAGGTCGTGGAGGATCCGCTCGAGCGTGACCCTTCTTGGTCTCGGGATCCTTGGTGGCGAGCCCGGCCCGGAGGCAGGCGCGCTGCCACGGCGTGGCATAGGACGCAGCCGCGTGCAGTTGCGGGCCACCGCAGGGGCGTGCAATTCTTCCCCGTGCCCTCCGAGAGCTCGGTCCCGCCGGTCCCACCGTCGCCGATCCCGATGACCACGTTGCTGGAGGTCGTCTTGCCACTCGGTGTGGTCGCGACAGACGCTTCGTGGCAGTTCGTGGGCACGGCATTTGTTATCGGGATCCCTGAGCCAAAGAGTGCGCTCTTACTGACTGCGGCACACAACGTGGCGCGCATCCGAGCGCTTGAGTTG
>WNFY01000050.1_pt1 | contig 75400 bp, 77 predicted proteins | sample 5400091 | NCBI WGS metagenome assembly WNFY01 (sample SAMN13153364, study PRJNA577476) | soil metagenome | isolation source: 60 cm soil or saprolite under grassland replicate 1 | place: USA:California | collected 2016-06-15
CCCCACTGCGCCGGAACTCGCAGCCCGCGGCGTTCCGCACGGACAGGGCAATCTCCTGTTTGGCGGACAGATTGGCGGCGGTGTTGAAGTCCGCATCACGCCCAAGCTATCGATCGGCGCCGATTTCCGCCGCAACCAGGTGGAAGGCACGAACGCCAGCTTCAACACGTTTGCATTCAAACAAGGCCTGCACTGGTAAAGGAGCCGAGATGCTAAACCACAACCAGAAAACCTTGCCCACGCGTCGCAGCCTTCTCAAGGCTGGTGGCGCTTCGGCGGCAGCAGTTGGAGCGTTTGCCGCCGTTTCATCCCTCCCGGGCTGGGCCGTCAAGTACGAAGGCGACCTTGCCATACTGAATGTCGCACTCGGACTCGAACATCAGGCCATCGCCGCATACGATGCGGGCGCTCAAAGCAAATTGCTCAATGCTGATCAACTCAAGATGGCCGTGAGCTTTCAGAGTGACCATAAGAAGCATCGCGATGCGCTGATCGGATGGATCCATCGCCTGGGTGGGACACCGGTCTCGCCCAAGAGTACTTACGACTTCGGCGCCATCACTTCGGCGGCGGACATCGTGAAGCTTGCCCAGAGTCTCGAGGAAGGAGCGCAGAATGCGTATCTCGCGAACGCCGGCAATCTGGTCCATCGCGAGCTGCTCAATGATGCCGTTCCCATCCTTGAAGACGAAGTGCGCCACAACGTAGTGTTCAAACAACTGCTCGGAATGGATGTCGGCGAGCGGTTGAAATACTGACAGGCGAAAGGAGAAACATATGACAGACACGCCAAAACAGCCGTCTGGACGCCCGCCCGGAGCAAGTGAGAATCGCCGGGACTGGCTCTGCCTGGTCAGTCGCGCAAGTGCCGGAGCGATGGTTTATCTACTGACCGGGAACCCCAAACAATTAATGGCGCAGTCACTCGAGGGCGACCTCGGAATTCTGACGGCTGCCTTGTACCTTGAGCATGAAGCAGTGGTCGCCTACCAGGCAGGCGCTGAAAGCAAACTCCTGTCTCCGGGTGTGCTTAAGGCTGCCGTCGGCTTCCAAAGCGATCACAAGTACCACCGCGATGGAATCGCGGGAGTGCTGAAATCCCTGGGAGTCGAGCCAGACAGCCCGGAAAAGAAGTATGACTTTGGCCGCCTGGGCAGCGAAGGCGACATTCTTCGCCTGGCACGAGACCGCGAACATGGCGCTGTGCTTGCCTATGGCACGCTCGCGTCGAACATCAAAACTAAGGCCGTGCTGAATTTCGGAGCTAACGTGCTGGTGGACGAAGTGCGCCACCTCACGATTCTGAATTCAGTCTTAAGAATTCCGAACTATTGAATGTACGGGAGCCGGCCTTTCACTCTCCGGCTCCTTGGCCTTCATGAAGTGGAAAATCTGCCTGGTCTGTGAACTGGAGGTGAAACGTGGGAACCTTATCGATTGCCAACAACCCAGCCCGCAAGAAACCGGCGCCGCTGGTCTATTTTCTTGGATTCGTTTTTGTGCTGTTCATTGCGATTCTGGTCTTTTGCTACATCGTGACAAAACGCGCGAATCCAGTCATGCTCGATGAGCACGGGAAGCCGGTAAGCACTTCGTCCGGCGACAGTCATGCCCACTGAGTCAATCGCCGCTGTTTCGTGCGACTTGTGTGGCTTGGCGTGTGCCGGGCGTCCATACACGCAGAGGTTCGGCCAGCAGGCGCGATCCTTCTGCTGTATGGGCTGCATGAATGTGTATCTCATCCTGATGGAGAGCGCCGGCCCCGGTCAGGATTTTCGTGACACGGAGCTTTTCAAGCGCAGCCTTGCGCTCGGCATCATAGCCAAGCCCGAACCCTCCGGCGAAGTTCGCGCCGGTCCATCGCAGCCGGAAGGTCCAGTGGAAGAACTTCTGCTCCATGTTCGCGGGATGTGGTGTACCTCCTGCGCCTGGCTGATCGAACACGCGGTGCGCAAGGTCAAAGGTGTGGTAGACGTCGAGGCCTCCTTTGCTTCGGACCTGGTGAAGATCAAATATCAGCCGCAGCTAACGCCGCCCGGCAGGGTCCGCGAACGTATCCGCAGCCTCGGGTACGCGGCCGAGGAATTTCGTCCGGGACAGGAAATCGAAGACCAGGAAAAGCGCGACCTGCTCCTCCGTTTAGGGATCGCCGCGTTTCTATGGATGAATGTGATGTACCTCAGTTTCACCCTTTACACCAGCTTCTTCGAGCACATCGCCGACAGCATCCGCCAGTACATCCCCTTCGTGATCTGGGCGCTTGCCACCCCGGTGATTTTCTATTGCGGTTATCCGATTCTCCGCCTCGCATGGTTGGGCCTGAAGAACCGCGCCATTCGCGCCGAAGCGCTGTTAAGTCTCGGCATTCTGGCTGCATATTTCTACAGCATCGTACAGGCATTTCGCGGCGACCCACACATCTATTTCGACACCGCGTGCGTGATCGTCACATTGGTTCTGGCGGGCAAACTGATCGAGCGGAACGCGAAGCAGCGCGCATCCCATTGGATCACTTTTCTCCATCGCATGATGCCCAACAAGGTCCGCCTGCTGACCGACGGCCAGGAACGCTTTGCCAGCGTCGAAGCCCTACAGCCCGGCCAGGAATTTCTGGTCAAAGCAGGCGAGCAAATCCCGGCAGACGGCACGGTCGCTGCTGGTGAGTCGCATTGCGACGAATCCCTGCTAACCGGCGAATCGCTTCCCCTTGGCAAGGGTCCAGGGAACGAGGTCGTCGCCGGCAGTGTCAACCTCGATGGTGTGCTCCGAATCCGCGCCCTTCGCACCGCTCAGGATTCGACCCTGGCGCAGGTCCTGGCGCGGGTGGAACAGGCGCTCAGCCGGCGTTCGCCGTTGGAGCGCGCGGTGGATCGCATCTCGCGCGTCTTCGTGCCATCCATCATTGGGCTCGCTGTGGTGACATTCTCGGTCCTCGTCTTTGGCTTGCACGTGAACCTCGCTTCGGCGCTAATGCGCGCGATTACTGTGCTTGTGATTGCCTGCCCATGCGCACTCGGGCTGGCAACGCCGCTGGCGGTCACCGCTGCGATGGGGTCCGCTTCGCGGCGTGGGATTCTTTTCCGTGTTCGTGCTATGTCACCCAGAGCCTGAAGCTGTTCTGGCGGTCGCGGTCGCATCTCTAAACGCGGGAGATCATCAAGCGATTCCCATCGAAAAGAAGGAAAGCGTTTCTGAACTGGGCGCTCTTTCAAGGGTGGCTTCACTCGAGCAGTACTCGGAGCACCTTTTAGGCAAGGCCATCGTCGATTTTGCAAAGGCACAGGGCGCGCAGCTTTTCGAGGCGAGCGGCGTCGAGATTGCCAAGGGTTCAGGCATTATTGGCGATGTAGATGGCGAACGCGTGGCAATTGGCAGTCGCCGATTCATGCAGCACGAAGGTGTGTCAATTCGCCAACTCGAAGACCAGGCGTGCGGCTGGGAGAAAGAAGGCAAGACCGTTATGTTCTTCTCGTGGGCCAGCGAGGTGCGCGGGCTGATCGCGTGTGGCGATCGCATCCGGGAAGATGCAATCGGGCTGGTCACCGAGCTCAAAAACAAGGGCCTCTCAGTTCATCTGATCTCGGGCGACGCCCCCGCTACGACCCGCTACATCGCGAACGCCATCGGAATCGATCATTACAAATCCGAGATACGCCCTGAGATCAAAGCGGACCTGGTGCGCGAAATGCAATCGCGCGGAATCAAAGTCGCAATGGTCGGAGACGGAATCAACGACGCCCCCGCTCTCGCGCAAGCCGACCTGGGCATTGCTATGGGTTCGGGTACCAGCATCGCCATGAAAGCCGCGGCTGTTGTGCTCATGAAGAATTCTCTGGCCGGGATTCCTGAAATATTCGCACTGTCTGCAAAGACCATCGAAGTGGTACACCAAAACCTCTTCTGGGCCTTTTTCTACAACGGAGTTGGCATCGTGCTCGCCGTAACCGGAATTCTCAATCCAATTCTTGCCGCAGGCGCGATGCTGCTTTCGTCTATCTCCGTAGTTTGGAATTCGTTGCGACTCGCGCGACGTTAGGCCCCATCTCGTCTCCGTACAAGGCCAGGCTTATCGGCCGGGATCGGCTCGAACAACTCAGTCCCAGCCAGTGGCAATACCGCGAAGAACGGCATAGGATGTTTGATCATTCTTTCGAACCACGCTGATGGTTCGCCAAGAGCAAGTCACAGCTCAAGAGGTCGTGATGGGATCGAACACAAGCCCGACGCTGACTGAGACCAGGCAATCGCCCGCAGCATGCGGGTTGGCTGTGGTCCGTGTAACCATTGGCGCAATGTTCCTGTGGGTCTTTTTTGAGAATTTGGGGAAAGGCCTCTACTCGTCTGCGGGCTACGCAGGCCTGATCAACTATTACGTCAAGGCGAGTCACGCTCCGGCTATCTGGAAGTCAGTAATGGCGCTGGCGGCCAACCATGCCGCCATGGCTGCTCCCATGCAAGGCCTGACTGAGATCTCTCTCGGCATCCTGCTGCTGATCGGGTTGTTTACCCGGCCCGCAGCATTTGTGGCTTTTCTGTTTCTCGGCAGCCTTTGGATTTCGGAGTTTGGCACTTCGTGGATATGGGAGCTGCTGGTTCCGGTGATGGCATGCCTTGGGCTCGCAATCGGACGCGCTGGCAGAGCCTGGGGCGCTGATGCGTGGCTTGCGCAACGGTGGCCATCCGCTCCGTGGTGGTTGATTTAAGCTGATGCCCTGTGCGCGTGTCCGTCATCATCCCTACCCATAATGAAGCGCAGTCGATTGCGCTCGTTTTGGCGGATCTCCCATCCGCCCTCACCACCGAAGTCATCGTTGTCGACAGCAACTCGAATGACGGGACGCCCGAGATAGCGGCAAGAATGGGAGCCCGCGTGATTCAGGAACCCCGCCGCGGCTACGGGCGAGCTTGCCTGACAGGACTAGCTGCGGCAGACTCTCCCGATATCGTTGTGTTTCTGGATGGCGACTACAGCGATCGCCCCTCTGAATTGCCCATTCTTTTAGCGCCAATTATTGAGAAGCGCGCGGACATCACGCTCGGTTCCCGTTTACATGACCAGAATTCTGCTGGAGCGTTGCCCTGGCATCAGAGATTTGGCAATCGTCTCGCCGCCAGCTTGATCGGGGTTCTGTATGGACTGGAAATCAGCGACCTCGGCCCGTTTCGCGCTGGCCGCGCCGATGTACTGCGCGCGCTCGCACTCGAACAGACCACCTATGGCTGGGCGGTTGAGATGATCCTCAAAGGCGCCCTCGCCGGATTCCGGGTAGTGGAAGTGCCGGTGAGCTACTATCCGCGTATCGGAAGATCGAAGATCAGCGGAACCGTGAAGGGCACGGTCGGCGCCGCTTGGTTCATTGTCAGCTTGATCGTGCGCTATTATTTTCAGCGGAAAGCCGGGACGCCTAGCGCGAACGCAAATTAACAGCCGGGATGCACATTCTAAATTTCGCATTCCTTGCGAAAGTTAGAGCGGGGATGTTCGCACATCCTCAATCCGTGAACATCCCCACTCAAGTCAAACCGGGCCCTTCCACTAACTCACGGCGGGCGTTGACTTGGCCACCTGTCGTATATTATTTCCCCAACAATCTATGGAATCTTCACGGGAGACGGTATTGCGTTCATCAGCCGGTGACCGCACGCTGGTCGTCATGGCGAAAGCACCCAGGCCCGGCGCGGTCAAAACCCGCCTCGCGCGCAGCCTCTCTCCCCAGGCGGTCACCGATTTCTATTGCTGTCTTCTGCACGACACGCTGGCGCTGGCGCGATCATTGTGTGATGTGGAGGTCGCTATCATGTGCCCAGACACCGACGTAAACGCGCTGGCACAGTTGGCGGGCAGTGAAGTGAACGTAATTGCCCAGAACGGGGAAGGCCTGGCCGCAGGCCTCACTTCAGTGTTTGCGCACTTCACGTCAGATCGTCAACGGGACACCAATCCACGACGCATCATTGCTTTCAACAGTGACAGTCCACACCTGCCGCGTTCTGTTCTCGAAGACGCGTTCGAAACCCTGGCTGTTCATGATGTGGTCGTGGGACCAACCCATGATGGAGGCTACTATCTCGTCGGGGCCAAGGCTTCTCATCCTGCACTTTTCGCAAGCGACGGATTGGGCACCAGCAGCGCGCTGGAAAGACTCTTATCGCGCACGCGAACGCTTGCGCTCTCCGTGGGTTTCGCCGATCGTTCTTACGATATTGATGTAGCTGAGGACCTGACTCGCCTGGCAGAAGAGTTGCTTCAGGCTCCGGACAAAGCCCCCCGCACGGCGGCGTGGCTTAAACAGTGGGATTCAACCCCTCATTGACCCAGGGACGGACGGCCGATTCTCAATGAAGCTCTATGGCCCAATTTACAGCAATTGACGCCTTCCCTGCGATTCGTCCTACGGCGCCAAAAATCTTCTAAAGGTTTGCCTCACACTATAATTACGCCAATGGCCAGCGACCCCTTCCTCTCATGGGCGGACCGGACCCTGCTTCGCCCGGGGCCCGAACAGCCCTACCTTAGCATCCAGGACATCGTCGTTTTCGTCCGGGATCTGGAGGTGAGTAAGCGGTTCTATGTGGAGCAATTGGGCTTCGAACTTATCACCGAACAAAGCCTTCCTACCGGCGTACGCTGGGTAGAAGTGGCGCCTCCCGACGGCAGTTCGAATCTTGCCCTGGTCGAGCCAAAGCCCGACCGCCCCGAATACCAGCTGATTGGCGGCTACCGCTGGGTTCTTTTTATGACGGAAGATGTCCACGCCACGTACAAAGAATGGAGCCAACGCGGTGTGCGTTTCTCATTTGCGCCGGAAACGCCAGGGTGGGGCGGGACCTATACGCGGTTCGAAGATCCGGACGGGAACGCATTTGGACTGGAAGGGTTCGACGAGGTGAAGCGAAGCCTTGAATCGCGCCGGCGGGCGCACGCAGAAAAACTCGAAGCCGACCGCCGCGTTGCCCAGGAACTGGAAATCGCTAAGCAGGTGCAGGCCCGGTTGTTTCCGCAGATTCAACCGCAGTTGAAGACCGTGGACTATGCAGGGATCTGTGTGCAGGCGCGGCAAGTAGGAGGGGATTACTTCGACTTTCTGAATCTCGGACCGCAGCGGCTGGCGCTGATCATTGGCGACGTTTCCGGCAAGGGGATCGCCGCCGCCCTGCTGATGGCGAATTTGCAGGCCAGCCTGCGCAGCCAGTCGTCGTTGGCCTTCGATCAGCCTGAGGCATTACTCCGATCGGTGAACCGCCTGTTCTATGACAACACGAGCGACGGCGCCTACGCCTCGCTCTTGTTTGCCGAGTACGATGACGCGACGCGGCGATTGCGCTATGTCAATTGTGGACATTTGTCGGGCCTTTTGCTGAGAGCAGAAGGCAACGTTGAGAGGCTTGAGTCAACCAGCACTCTGCTGGGCCTGTTCAAGGAATGGGATTGCTCCGTGCGGGAGCAAGAGCTCTTTCCCGGCGACGTGCTTGCTTTCTACACGGATGGCGTCACCGAGGCCAGGAACGGTCAAGGAGAAGAATTTGGCGAGCAATTTCTGATTGAAGCGCTGCGGCAACATCGAGAACTGTCGTGTCAGGCTTTGCTGGCTGAAATCGTGGATGGGGTTCGGCGTTTCAGCCCTCAGGAACAGCACGATGACATAACCGCAATTGTCGCGAAGTTCAGGGCCAGTGAGTAAGAAAAGATCAAGAGACGGTAAGACGGGCATGGAAGACCTGTAAACGTGAATCTCACTCCCGTGCGGAGGGTGTACCTACTCGGCGCGACGTTGTGCGTGGCGCTCACTATCTGCTCCCGCTCCTTTGCCGATCGCGGCGGCCCATACTTCATGGCCTCCCTGGCGGTCGCGGGCATCGCGTACTTGTTAGCGATCCGTGAGTTTTTCGCCACGCCAAGATTTCCCAAGCATATTGTCGTCATTGGCCTTCTCCTCGCCGCTGTGTGGCACATCGAATTTCTTCGCCTGCCTCCGGGCGCCGACGATGACATTCATCGCTACGTTTGGGACGGCCGCCTGCAGCGGCTTGGCTACAACCCCTATCTTGTCATTCCCAGCGATCCTGCCGCCCAGCGCTTGCATACTCCGGAAACCCGCAACTTGAACAATCCCGATCTGCCCAGCCCATATCCGCCGGGAGCGCAGCTATTTTTCCGTGCCGTCACCGCCATTCACGAGTCTACATTTGCGCTGAAAGTTGCATTTGTGCTGTGCGATTTGACGATTGCTCTGGTTTTGCTTGATCTCCTGCGAACCAGCGGACGAGGCGCGCACCTGGTTCTGGCTTTCGCCTGGAACCCATTGTTGGGCATCGAGGTTGCGGGCAGCGGTCATATCGACATTGTTGGCGCGCTATTGCTGGTGGCGTCCGCCGCTGCTCTTGCGCGCCGATGGCGGGCGACTGCGGCCGTGGCGCGTGGGCTGGCGATAGCGGTGAAATTCCTGCCGATCGTACTCCTGCCTCTCTACTGGAAGCGGGTTCGCATTCGTGACGCGGTGCTGGCGGCAGTCGTGGTTGGACTCCTGTATGTGCCATTTCTTAGTCACGGCCGCATTCCGATCGGCTCGCTGGGCACATATGTGCAGAATTTTCGCTTTAATGGGCCCGTGTTTGCGATATTCGATCGAGTGGCGCCCCCGCAGTTGTTGGCTGGGCTGGCGGTGCTAGTCGGATTAGCCACGGCAACCTGGCTCAGAAGCGCAACTCGCAGGGGGTCTTCGGAAGTATTTGCCTGGCCGATGGCCGCATCTCTTGTCTGTGCGCCCGCGGTATTCCCCTGGTATCTGCTTTGGCTCTTGCCATTTCTGACCTCGGCCTCGACGCTGCTGATCATCCTCTGGACCGTGAGCGTTATCCCCGTTTACGTCCAATGGCACTTGCGCGCGCTTGGTCATCCGTGGGGAGCGCTCCCTGCCTGGGCCATGCTGCTGGAATATGGAGGGATTGTCGCAGTCGCGGCTGCGATTGCGTTGCGCCGAATCATGCGGCCAGCTGTGCCGCGTTCAACCAACCAGGTTGGGTGAGACAGATGCGCCCGATACCCGAATTTATGTATCTTTAATGTTGGCCTCTTCATCTCTGACGGTATTCTTTCCATTTCATCGAGGAGCGAACCCATGACAAGTGCGACCCGTGTGAAGATAATCCGTTTTCTGGCATTCGCAGTACCCCTCTTTGTTGCCACCTCCTGGGCGCAGCAGCGCGACCCTATTCTCGAAAAAGTCGCCAAGACCTACGGTGTCGATTCGTGGGACAAAGTTGAAGCCATCCGCTACACCTGGAACGGGGAGATTACAGGACTTTTCAAAGCTGCTCACAAGTGGGAATGGGAGCCCAAGAGCAATAAGGTCTCCTTTGAAGGGACGGATAAAGACGGCAAGCCCGTCAAGGTCAGCTACGTGCGAACCGACCCTAGCAGCCAATCCGATGCTGTGAAAAATCAAATTGACCCCAGTTTCATCAACGACAATTATTGGACCCTGTTTCCCCTCCACGCCGATTGGGACAAGAGCGCCAGCGCGATCGATCAGGGCAAATTTAACCTGCCCGTGGGCCCCGGCATGGCCGAACTACTCCCAATAAAGTATCCGGCAGATGGCGGCTATACGCCTGGCGACACTTGGGATCTCTATGTCGGTAAAGACAACCGCGTTGTGTACTTTGTTTACCACCGCGGCGGGGCCAAGCCGCCGAGCCGCGTCCTCGCAACCTGGGCAGGCTACAAAAAGGCAGGCCCGATTCTGTTCTCCACCGAGCACCGCGGCTTCGCCGATGGCAAGCCACTACACATTTTCATCTCGGACGTGGCGGTCAAGCTGACCGGATCGGATCAGTGGATCCCCGCGCAATAAACTGCACAATTCCCGGCAAAGACGTAGCTGTCCCAGTGCTCTGGGAACGGTAAAATGCTGGCATTCCGATGAAGGCTGACATCAATCTCGATATCGGTCGAAATACGTTCGCGTCGGGTCTGTTGCAGGAGTTGATTGCCGCTCTGCGCCGTAGCCGCCCAGGCGATTTGGTGGCGATAGTTGGTGATGAGGAAGCGGTTGGGCCCGAACTGGAAACCTGGTGCCGCTTCACCGGCAATCCGCTGCTGGAGGCTACGGTCGAGCAGGGCCGCCGGCGATGGGTTTTCCGTTGTGGCGCTCCCGATTTGCCGGCCGGAGATAAGCGCCCGGTGGGCTCGCGGCTCTGGCTCTACACCAATTTCGACTGTAACCTGCATTGCGATTATTGCTGCGTACGTTCGTCGCCTGCCGCACCGCGAAGGGAATTAGGCCTTGCCCGCATACAGCGGATTGCCCGTGAAGCGGCGGAGCTCAGCGTGAAAGAAATCTTCGTTACCGGAGGCGAGCCGTTTCTGCTGGAAGATATCGGCGACATTCTGCTGGCTTGCGCCGCCGCTTCTCCGACCACAGTGTTGACCAACGGAATGTTATTTGCCGGGCGGCGCGCGGAGAGTTTGCGGGCCTTACCCCGCGATCGAGTTGTGCTGCAAATCAGCCTGGACAGCGCGACGCCAGAACTGCATGACCTCCATCGCGGCGCCGGCGCCTGGGCACGGACTCGGGAAGGGATCCAGCGCGCTCGCGCGGAGGGCTTTCGAGTGCGGCTGGCGGCAACCGTTGCGACCGATGCCGAGGTTGAAGCGTTCGGCAAATTCCTCGATGAGGAAAAAATCGCCGCAGCAGACCGAGTCATACGCCGGATCGTGTTGCGTGGCGTTGCCAGCGAAGGTGTGGCCGTGACTCGAGCCGATCTCGTGCCGGAAGTCACGATTACTGCGCAAGGTGTTTACTGGCATCCGGTCGGGGCGGAAGATACCGACCTGCTGGTTACGCGCGAAATTTTTCCTCTGGCGGAGTCCTTTGCTGCCGTTCGCCGCGCCTTCGAGCACGAAGGCGAACACGCCCATCACCTGGCAAGAATCTTTAACTGCGCCTGAGCATTTTCAGGCGGCCAGAATTTGGCCGTCTTTCGCCGTTTTGAGCCATGCTGTCCCCTTTAAGTATGCCTTGACACGTATATACGATATACGGTATATAAACAGGGTGGAATCAGCCTTCGAAATCATCGCTGAGCCGAACCGTCGCGCCATCCTGACTCTCCTGGTCTCGTCGCAACAGTCGGTGGGAGAGATCGAGCGCCAACTTGGTATCCCGCAACCAACCGTGTCCAAACACCTGCGAGTCTTGCGCGACGCCGGATTCGTGGAATCCACGGTGGACGCACAGCGCCGGTTCTATCGACTGAAGCCAGAGCCTTTTCGCGAAGTAGATGCGTGGCTGGCTCCGTTCCGCCGGTTCTGGTCGGCTCACGTCGATGCTCTCGAACGCTACCTCGATCGCAAGCATCCGACACGACCGGCAAAAAAGAAGACAAGGAGTAGAAGATGACGATTCGCGAGCAGTATGCACCGGGCCCAGCCAATCTTGCGCGGGTACAAAAGGACGTGGGACAGAACAACCAAGAGAAGTGGACGCTCATTCTGGTCAAGGAATTGCGTCACTCGCCGGAAAAAGTGTGGCATGCGCTTACTGACCCGGCTCAGCTGCGCGAGTGGGCTCCCTTTGACGCCGACGGAAGGCTGAGCACGGTCGGGTCCACGGTGAAGCTCACCACTGTAGGAGCGCCCGTGCCGCACGTTACTGACACAAAAGTGAAGCGGGCCGACCCTCCCAATGTGCTTGAGTACTCATGGGGCGACTTTGACATGCGGTGGGAACTCGAAGCCCTGGGTGGCGGCACGCGCTTGACGCTGTGGACCAACATCGCTCGCCCCTTCATCTCCATGGGCGCTGCCGGGTGGCATATCTGTTTCGATGTGCTGGATCGGCTTCTTGCCGGTCAGCCCGTGGGACGCATCGTCGGCCCCGAGGCTATGAAGTTCGGCGGCTGGCAGCGGCTGAACGCGGAGTACGCCCAGCAGTTCGGGATTGAACCGCCTCACTGGCCGCCTCAGGCGGCTCACGAATCATGAGCGAAGGAGATCGTGCCAATGATGAAGGATGCCACCAAGCGTTCGATTGTTCGCTGGATTCACCTGATCCTGAGCATTCCGATCCTCGGGTATATTTATAGTCCATTTGAAAACCTTCCGGACTACGCCGCCTCGACTCGGTTTGTTTTCGTTCCTGTAATGGTCCTATCGGGATTGTGGATGTGGAAAGGTCATGTTGTTCGACGACTGATTTCAAAAAGACAGGCGGAGGATGCGATTAAGTGAAAACCATGTCAAGCGTAACTCTTTCAAAACAACAACGCGACGAACTACTCAAGACGTTGAAAGCCCGCTTTGAAAAGAACATGAACCGCCACAAAGGCCTTGAGTGGGCCAAAGTACAAGCAAAGCTGGAAGCGAATGCTGAAAAACTGTGGTCACTGAATGAAATGGAAAGAACTGGCGGCGAACCGGATGTTGTTGGCTACGACAAACAGACGGGCGAATACATTTTTTATGATTGTTCCGCGGAAACTCCTAAGGCTCGCAGAAGTCTTTGCTACGACCGTGAAGCTCTGGAGTCAAGGAAAGAAAATAAACCAAAAGACAACGCTGTTGAAATGGCAGCCGCCATGGGCGTTGAGATTTTAACGGAAGAGCAGTATCGCGAGTTGCAGAAACTTGGCGAGTTCGACACCAAAACTTCGAGCTGGGTGAAAACGCCGCCTGGTGTCAGAAAACTCGGTGGCGCGCTCTTTTGTGATCGCCGCTTCAACACGGTTTTCGTTTATCACAACGGCGCGGAATCTTACTATGCCGCTCGTGGGTTCCGCGGCTCGCGACGGGTGTGAATCTGGATGATTGAACCTCCCTCAAGCCGCTATTGTGCCTAGTCTCATGACACTTGGTAAACCATGTCGTGGGACTGAACGCGCGATTGGCTTGAGTGGGGCACTCAGCTACCGTTATGCCGGCTTGGCAAGTGCGTCGTTTTTGAAAAATCCCTGTTCTGCCGCGGCTCGCCGCAACTCAGAGTAACCATCGAGGTGAGGTGTCAGCCAACGCCGAAGCCCTTCAGCGTCGAGAATCGGGCGATGAATTGGGTTGTCGTAGCTCATGGCCAAGAGCGCTTCGGCGAACCGGCGCTCCTGTTCGCGATCGAGATCGGGCCTCGCCGTGAACATGCAGTGGTTGTATGCGGGCGAGGACCATATCTCCCGCAGGCCGCCTTCCGGCACCAGGCGCTCGTTCTGTACGGTTTTCCAGAAAGGACTGCCGATCGCGCCGGCGTCGGCGCGCCCGTCGAGGACCGCGCGAACTACTTCCACTTCGCTGGTTCCTGTATCTCCATGTTTGCCCACGTCGCTATCGAAGCGTAGCGTGCGGTAGTCGCGTCCCTCGCGCATGCCTTGCTGTTCCAGAAAATGAACGGGGAGAATCGCGGCGTGTCCGCTGTCTCGGCTGCCCAGCGCGAGCGTTCGGCTCTTTAAATCTGCAAGCGTAGAAATAGGACCCCCGCTGACGGCAACAATCTTGGTGATCCAGCCGAGATCGGTGTCGCGCATCGCGATGGCGCGGCAGGCATGGCTGCTCCACTCGTCGGACTGGAGGTAGGCCAGGTTCGTGTTCCATGCGATATCGATCCGCGGCACAGCCTCGCCGGATGGGGAGAGTAGCGCTGCGACCTGGGCTTCGTAGCTCTGGAATAGGACGATCTCAACCGGAAGATGCGCTTCCTCATGAAAATAGCGTCGCATTCCTTCCCAGATGGTAACCACTTTCGGATTGTAGGCAACCGCGCCCAGCCAGATTGTTTTGCTCATACCCTTCACAGTTCCTTCAGTGGCGGTGCGAAAAAATTTCACAGCCCCCATCCTCTCGCAAGAAACGCGGGAACGATGGAGCACCCCGGGCAAGGCCTCAGAACAAAGGCATTCCTAACAGCGATTTTCCGATGAACTCGCGCAAGACATCTCCCGTTGGCGCCATGACTGCGCCCGCGTGCGCATCGCGGAACAGGCGTTCCACGTTTAGATGCTTGGAGAACGCCGCGCCACCGCAAACGCGCATTGCGGCTGAGGTGACGCTGATCGCGACATCGCCCGCGGCGGCCTTAGTCTCCAGCACCCGTAGCATGGTCGTCTCGCGCGGATTTTCAAGATGGTCAACCAAGTCCCCGATGCGTGCCGCCAGCCCATCGGTGTCAATCTGCATGGCCGCCAGTTGCGCCCGTAGCGTAGGCAGACTCTCGCCGAGGCTCTGGCCCAGGTGCTCGAACTTCGCCTTCTTGAGGTGCGACGCGGTTTCGGCAACGGCCGCTCGACATAACCCCAGAGCAACCGCCGCCGTCCCCAAATTAAACAGCGGGAGCACCACCTTCAGCATGGCCGGAAAGCCTGCGCCGTCATCGGTAAGCTGAAAATCGGATGCCACTTCGCAGTCGTCGAGTGCAACTGGCGCGGAAGCATTGGCCCGAAGTCCTAAACCGTCCCAGGAACCCGCCACACTGAGGCCGTGGGTTCCTGCAATAAGAAGATAAAGAGTCGAATCGGTAGGCCCCGCTCCCTCAGGAGCAAGCGCCGAAACTATATAGCTCTGCGCATGGCCCGCGCTGGTCACCCACGACTTCGTAGCACTGATGCGAACACCACTGCGGTTGCGTTGTGCGCGCGATAGCGGCGCCCAGAAGTGACTGCGCGAGCCGGCTTCACTGAAAGCCAGAGTGGATAAATGGCGTCCTGCGCCAATCTCCTTGAGGATGGGCGCGAGTGCCGGAGCCGTGCTTGACCGTGCTGCCGAGATGCAAGCGGCGCCCAGGATGTGCATGAGATAGACCATGGCGACCGAGGCGTCCGCCTCGGCAAGCGTGCCGACTACTGCCGCAAACGTGCGCGGACCTAACCCTAAACCCCCGACATCAGCCGGTAGCATCAGCCCCATCAGGCCGGACTCGCCAAGTGACTGGACCGCCTCCTTAGAGAATCGTCCCGCCTTGTCGTTTTGCCCTGCGGAAGGCGCCAGCACGCGACTGGCGATCTCGCCTGCCTTCAAAACCGCTGCCTCATGAGTCATGATCGTACCTGTCAACCACCCATCGATTGGATCGAGTTTGGTTCGAATCAGGATTGTCGCCGAGGATGTGCGGACCGGTCAACCGTTTATGGGGGCAGTGCAGACGTTCGTATTCGAGTCGTGCTATTGGTGAGTTTGCGGTTCGGTTGAGCCCACGGCCGGCGGAGAAGGCGACATCTTTTGTACGAAGTCCTCATCGGCTGTTTGATGAAGCTGACGCACCTTGGCGAATTCCTGCTGCGCTTCCACGCGTTTTCCCATCTGCTGATAGAGACGTGCGAGCCGGTAATGTGCGTCAGGTTCGGCAGGATCGAGCGCAACGGCCTGCTTGAGAGCGACCAATGCTTGTTCGTAGCGTCCTAGCTCCGCCAAAACTACTCCCAGATCGAGGGCCGCCATGCGGTTATCGCTCTTTGCCTGAATCGATTTTTGCAGCCAGCCAAGCGCCGCTTCCCAATGTTCCTGCTTCATCTCAATATCACCCAGATAGGCCAGAGCCTGGGGGTGGTTGGGGTCGAGCTGCAACTCCGCTTCGAACTCGCGATGAGCGTTGTCGTAGTCCGGAACTTTCCAATAAAGATAGCCCAACCCAAAATGGACGTTAGGTTCGCGCGGAGCCACCTTGGCCGCGGCTTGGAACTCCAGGATGGCTTCGCTACCCTTTCCCATCCCATCCAGCGCCTCGCCGCTGAACATGTGGACGGCAGCTGAATCTGCATTGGTTTGCAGCAGGGTACGAAATTCTTCTTGAGCGCATGCGTATTGTTTGGCCCACAGGCAGCTCTGGGCAAGCATGCGATGCAGTTCGCTGTTTTTGGGGTCGGCGTCGGCCACCGGTTTAAGATATTTGACGCCTTCGGCGAATCGGCGCGCTCCATAGTAACTGATGCCGAGCAGCGTTCGCGTCTGATCGTTTTTCGCGTCTGACGCCAGCGCCTTCGACAGCGGTTCGATCGCAGCTTCGAAGTGCCCCTGTTTAAACTCGGCCAAGCCAAGATTCAACTGAATCCCCGGCAACTTCGGGTTCAGTGCAAGCGCCTTCCGATATGCCGCAGCCGCTTCCTTATATTGGCTCTGCCTGGAGAGCACGACTCCTAGGCTGGCCAACACCCCCGGGTTCGACGGATTGCGTCGCGCGATCGAGCGCCAGGCTTGCGCCGCCTCGCCCAATTTTCCCTGCTGCTCCAACGCCTGCGCCTGCGCCGGCGTTTGCGCTCTTGCGGTCGACAGCGCCAGAAGCAAAATCAGAGCCGCGGAAATTTTCCGTCCGGCCGCGAAAGCACCCGCCTGTTGGGAAATGAAATCCATAGTCGGCTCGGCGGCTGAAGCCGCCCAGGTAGGGCATTCTACAGAGAACTTGCCGCTTTGTTGGCCAGGGCTGACAGGACCACCCGGTTTCTGCCACCTTGCTTGGCCGCGTAGAGGCCGGCGTCGGCTGCCTTTACTAATTCATCACGGGTCGCGCCGTGTTCGGGATAGGTGGAAACGCCCGCACTGATGGTGACCGGCCGGGGCACTCCCGGGAATTGCCAGGCTTCTACCAGGCAGCGGAGTTTATCCGCCACTGCCTTTGCATGTTGGGCGTTGGTCTGTGACAGCAGGATGGCAAACTCTTCGCCACCGAAGCGGCACACGACATCGATTTTCCGCAATTGCTGGTGGAAAATGGACGAGACCTGGCGGAGGACTTCGTCGCCCAAAAGGTGCCCGAATTCATCATTCAAATGCTTGAACTGGTCGATGTCCACCATGACGACCGCCAAGCCGGCTTGAAAGCGGCGGGCCCGCTCAATTTCCTCAACCATGCGAAGTTCGAAATAGCGCCGGTTGAAAATGCCAGTCAAACCGTCAAGGTAAGCCAATTGTTTTACCCGTTCCACATAACGCGCGTTTTGGATGGCGGTTGCACAGATGTCGGCGGCTGACTCCAGTGGTTGGCTATCATATTGCTTGAACGCGCCGGGCTCATTGCTGACCACCATTAACACTCCTAAGGCCTGGCCAGAGGAAAGCAGCGGAATACACATGCGGGCGGCCGTTTCTTTGTAAAAGAAAAAACTGTCCTGCACTTTCTGGCTCTCATGTTCCACCTGGGTTTTACCGGTGGCCAGGGCTTCTCCCCAAAGACCAACTCCCACCGGGATACGACCGCCCTCCTGCATCCGCGGGGTGAACCCGCCATGCTGAGCACTGAGGACAAGGTCTTCTTCCTCTTTCAAAAGAAAGGAAATTTGCGGCAATTGAAAGTTTTCTTGAATCAGTGGACCAACTTTCGAAAGCAATTCCTTGACGTCCAGCACAGCGGTGGATTGTTGCGCGATAGCGTTGATGGCCTTCAGTTCGCGGGCACGGCGGCGCTCCAATGCATTCAAGCGCGCATTCTGTATGGCAATGGAAGCCTGGGTCGAGAATAAAGTCAGCAGGTCAATGACGTCGGAGTCGAAATAGTCCAGCTGATCGCTCTGGCAGTCAAGAACACCCACCACCGCGTTCTGCACGATCAGCGGTACGGCAAATTCGGAGCTGGTCTGGGGGCTCGACGGAGTATAGCGGGTGTCTGCTTTAACATCCGGAACATAGATTGGACGCTTCTGTTGCGCGGCTGCGCCGGTAATTCCTGTCCCCAGGCGTTGGGGGTACGCCAGACCATCTTTCCATCCAATTTGGCAGCATACCTGAAGCTCCTGGCTTTCTTCCTCCAGCATCAGGATGGCGACGTTCTGCAAGTGAAAAAAGTCGCGCGCAATGGTTAGAATTTGCTGGAGCACGTCGTCCAGGCCGGTATCCGACAACACCGCCTGGCAGGCGTCATAGAGCACTGCAACTCGTTGCATAGATGGCCGGATTCTATCGTCCCGGCCCCGGTTACCGAAGGTTCCGAAAGTAACCCTTCACACGGACCCGGGAAGAGTTACTGCTTTCTCGAGTCTGCCTCGCCCATTCGCCAGGCGAAGGCCTTGATGATCCCCAGCACCGCCAGGCAGAAGCAGAAGTCCACCGCCATCCCCAGGTCAAAATTACGAGAGACATGCTGAGCCGCCACAGGGAGATACGGCATGACAAAGAAATACACGAGGTTACCCACCAGAACCGCCGCCAGGGAGTGGGCGAAGTTCTTCATACCACTATTTTAGACACCATCGGCGGGGTGAAGGTGGCCCGGAAAAGCATGGGCGAACTGGTTATGGTTTCTCCTGCTAACATCGCCAGAGTGCCGGAACCGTCCACCTCCGTGCAATACGTGAAAGGTATTGGTCCTCGCCTGGCTGAAGTATTGAGCGCCAAGGGGATACGTACTGTGGATGACCTTGTGCACTATCTCCCTTTTCGTTATGAAGACCGGCTCAATCCGCGAGGAATCGCGGAGTTGCGACCGGGGGAAATGGCCACGGTGATCGCCGAAGTGAGAAATTCGGGCCTGTTTCGCACCAGACGAATGCCCATCTTCCAAATGGTGGCCGGGCAGGGGCGGAACAAGCTCAAGTGCTTGTGGTTTAACGGGACCTATCTTCGCGACAAATTTAAGCCAGGACAGATGGTCGCACTCTATGGAAAAGTGGAGCAAGACCGAGGCGGCGAACTCCAGTTGCACCAGCCGCAGTTTGAGATTCTTGGAGATGCGGACGACCCATCTGCCGATGCCGCGGAGAAGAAGCTGGAGGCTTCCTGGGAAGTGGGCCGCATTGTTCCGATTTATGAGTCGGCCGGGCAGGGCCGGCTGACGGCGCGATGGTTTCGCCGGGTGATTCGGACGGCATTGGAGAATCTTCCGCCAGAGTTGCCAGATCCGATTCCAACCATGGTGCGCGACCACCTCAGCCTGATTCCGCCGCGGGAAGCTTTGTGGGGAGTGCATTGGCCGGACGCGGGGGAGAGTTTTGAGGATCTGCAAACGGCCCACACTCCCGCGCATATCCGGCTGATTTTCGAGGAATTGTTTTTTGTCGAGTTGGGACTGGAACTCAAGCGACGCGAGCAGAAGGCGCAGACTGGGATCACCTTTCACCTCAATGACAGTGTGCGCCAGGCGATCAAGAAGATACTTCCATTCCACCCCACCGAGTCGCAGAAGCGGGTCTTGAAAGAGATTGCATCTGACATGGAGAAGCCTTCCCCCATGCGTCGATTGCTGCAGGGAGATGTCGGTTCCGGCAAGACCATCGTGGCCTTTGAAGCGGCGATCATCGCCATGGAAAATGGATATCAGGTCGCGCTCATGGCGCCCACGGAAATTCTGGCGCAACAGCACTATTTTTCCGCGCGACGAATTCTGGAGCCGGCGGGTTACCGCGTGGTCCTGCTGACAGGTTCTCTCGAGGATGATCGAAAGCGGGAGATCCGGCGGCACATCGCTAAGGGCAATGCGCAGCTAGTGATCGGAACTCACGCGCTGATCGAACAGAAAGTGGAATTCGCCAGGTTGGGCCTGGTGATCGTCGATGAACAACACCGCTTCGGAGTAATGCAACGTTTCAAGCTGATGAAAAAAGACCGTGTGGAGGCGGGCCTCGCCCCCCCGGTGGGGCAAAGCCCCGTCTCCCCCCAGGCACAAGGAGAACCGGACGTATTAGTGATGACGGCAACGCCCATTCCCCGCACTCTGGCGTTAACTCTCTATGGCGATCTGGATGTCAGCGTTATCGATGAATTGCCACCGGGACGCACTCCGATCGTGACTCGGCGTATCGCGGATGATCGGGCGGATGAAGTGTGGAAGTTTGTCCGCAAGCAGGTGGAGGCCGGGCATCAGGCCTATGTCGTCTATCCCGTGATCGAAGAGAATGAGGAAAGCGAGCTGAAGGCCGCGCTCAAAATGTACAAGGAGTTGAGCAACAAGATTTTTCCGGACCTCAAGGTCGGCCTCCTGCATGGCCGTCTGGAGCCTGACCTGAAAGAACTGGTCATGCGCATGTTCCAGAATGGGGAGCTGCATATTCTGGTCGCAACCACAGTGATCGAAGTTGGCGTGGACGTCGCTAACGCGACCGTCATGGTTGTCGAACATGCAGAGCGGTTTGGGCTGGCGCAGTTGCACCAGCTTCGCGGCCGGACCGGGCGCGGCGCAGCAAAGTCTTACTGCGTGTTGATGACCGGCGGCAAAATCTCCGAAGATGGGGAACGCCGGCTGGATGCGATGGTGCGCACCAATGATGGCTTCCAGATTGCAGAGTTAGATCTCGAACTGCGCGGGCCTGGGGAGTTTTTTGGCACACGGCAAGCGGGAGTGCCCAGTTTTCAGGTGGCAAACTTGATTCGCGACAGGCAACTATTGGAACTCGCCAAACGCGAGGCGGCTGCGGTCTTGGCCGGGCCCAATGCTGAGATCCCCAAGGAAGAAATTGACCGCGCCTTGCATCACATGCGCGCCCGCTGGCAGAAAACCTACGGGCTGGTGGAAGTAGGATAGAGGGCGTGTGGCGAAACGGGCTAGTGTGAACGCGGGCTTGCCCGCGTGTCTCGGGTCTGTAAATGAAAACAACTGCTAACTCCGATTTGTACCGCAAGCTGCCCTCGGTGGATGAAGTGTTGAGGACTGCCGAATTAACTACGCTTGTCGCAGAGGACGGAGCCGCGGCTGTTACCGATGCGGCCCGCTTTGTCTTGGCAGGTTTGCGCGAGGAAATTTCCGGCGGAAGACTGGATTCGGCAGGAGTGGATTTGGCTCTGGCTGGGATTGCCGCGGCAGTTGAGCGGCAATTGCGGAACGGTCTTGCCTACTCGTTGCTCTCGGTGATCAATGCTACTGGGGTGATTCTCCATACGAATTTGGGGCGCGCTCCAGTGGGGTTCTCTGCATTGCGGCATATTCTGTCGACCGCCGGTGGGTACTCCAATCTTGAGTTTGATCTGGAGAGCGGGGAGCGGGGGAAAAGAGATGCTCATGTTGAGCGGTTGTTTCGCAAACTGCTGAACCCCGGCATGTCGGGCGAGTGGCCCGCCACCACACGGGAAATCTCTGCGTCAAAATCAAAAGCTGCAATTTCCACCATTGTTGTGAATAACAATGCCGCTGCGGTTTTGCTGGCCCTGAATACTTTGGCTCAAGATGGAGAGGTGATTGTTTCCCGCGGCGAACTGGTTGAGATCGGCGGTTCCTTCCGCATTCCCGACGTGATGGGCAAGTCGAATGCCGCCCTGCGTGAAGTGGGGACGACCAACCGTACCCGCATCAGCGATTATGCGAACGCGATCACGGAGCGAACGCGGCTGATCCTGCGCGTGCACCGCTCCAATTTTTCCATTACCGGATTCACCGAGCAGCCGGCTTTGCATGAACTGGTCAGGCTGGCTAAAGAACGTGAGATTCCTTTGGTGGAGGACCTCGGGAGTGGAGCGTTTTTTGATTTGAGCCTTGTGGGGATTGGGAATGAACCTGGGGTATTAGACAGTCTTCGTGCAGGCGTCGATGTTGTCACCTATAGCGGAGACAAATTGCTGGGTGGGCCGCAGGCTGGAATCCTCAGCGGACGCAGCGATCTCATCGCCCGCATGCGTGCGAATTCTCTGTTCCGTGCTTTACGCGTCGATAAACTAACCTATGCGGCGCTGGAAGCGACGCTGCTGGCTTACGTGACGCGCGACTATGATGCCGTTCCCGCGCTAAGAATGATGCGGCTGCCGAAGGACGATATCGGCAAGCGAGCAGAAGCTCTGGCCGCGAAAGTTAGATCGAGTTTAAGTTCAGCCGAAGTGATCGATGGTGAATCTTTAATCGGTGGCGGGGCGGCGCCCACGGCGGTTTTGCCGACTCGCTTGCTGGCCATTGCGCGGGATGGAATGACCGCCGATCAGATGATGGCCCGTTTGCGGGCATCTCATCCTCCGGTAGTTGCTCGGGTCGAGGATGCTCACGTGCTGCTCGACTTGCGGACTGTATTTCCCGAGCAAGACGAATTAGTGGCCGATATCATAAATCGGCTCACCACCGAGCCACAGGCTCACGGAGAAAACTAAAGGCGGTTTCCCGGTGTCTCGTGGTGAAGTCTTCTGTTGTACTAGAGTGATCGCGCATGATTGTGGGGACTGGGATCGACATCGCGGAGGTGCAACGGATAGCGGACGCGATCCAGCGTCACGGCGAACGGTTTCTGCGCCGCGTCTTTACCGAAGGCGAGATCGCTTACTGCGATTCGAAAGCGAATCGGATTGAGCGCTATGCAGCCCGCTTTGCCGCGAAAGAGGCTGGCATGAAGGCACTGGGGACCGGCTGGAACCACGGCGTCCGCTGGCGCGATGTGGAAGTCTGCCGCCAGCCGGGGGGACGTCCGACCATCGCCTTCCATGGAAAGGCGGCTGAGTTTGCAGCCAGGCTTGGGGCCAAACATGTTGCGCTCTCGCTTTCGCACACCTCCGAGCAGGCAATTGCACAGGTGATTCTGGAGAACTAGGCGGGAAATGTTGATTCTTCCTTGTCGTTCCCCAGCGCTGTTTTTTTGCGCGAGGAATCTGTTTTCCTGGACGGTGGCAAATTTGCTGACAGAAATAGCAGGTTCCTTCTCGTCGCTGCGCTCTGCTCGGAATAACAAAACAGAGTAGACCCCTGTTAGACTGTCGCACTCAGAGTTAAACAATCCCAATGTCTACTACCGTTGACGTTCCGCAGGCGGTCTCAGCTTCTGAATCATCCCACGACCGGGCCTTACTCGCTGGCGTAGCTCTTACCAGCTTTGCAGCTCTGCTGTTGGAACTCGCGCTGACCCGGCTATTTTCGGTTGTCCTTTTCTACCACTTTGCCTTTCTGTCGATCTCGATTGCTCTGCTCGGGCTGGGGGCAGGCGGCGTAGCGGCGTATTTGTGGAAGATGCGACTGGCCAGGTACGAGACCCGCACCCTGGTGTCGCGCCTTTGCCTGATCAATGCACTGCTCATGCCGGTTGTGCTGGGGGTGGTATTGTGGACGCCGGTTTCTCTCCAGATTTCTTTGGGAAATTTCGGTCGCCTCACCGCGATTTATTTGACTTCAGCCATTCCCTTTTTTGTCACTGGATTAGCGTTTTCCCTGGTGTTTGCCCGCGAATCGAACCACATTCCTCGTTTGTATGGAGCTGACCTGACGGGCGGCGCCATCGCTTGCCTGGCCATGGTCCCTCTGCTCAATTGGCTGGGGGCACCCAACACCATTCTCTTTGCAGGATTTGTCATGGCTGTGGCCGGATCGGTTTGGGCGGCGACCGCAAAGAAACGAAAAACAGCGTACGCCCTTGCGGCTGCATTCCTGGTGCTGATGTCGATCAATCATTCGGGCTCGTTGTTTGACATCGTTTATGCCAAGGGAATGTTTCGTAATCCGGCCTGGGTGGAATTTGCCCGCTGGAATGCCATTTCCCGCGTGGAGGTAGACCAGCAAGGCGGCACAAGAGCCATCGTAATTGATGCCGATGCGAACACTTACATCATGAACGCCGCTCCCAATCAGTGGCAGGGAACGGTCTGGGAGAAGAACCTGATGTCAGCGCCCCCGGCGCTGGCCAACGTGCTACGCCCGCATGGCGAGTTCGCCATTATCGGGCCGGGTGGGGGAGTGGACGTGCTGCGCGCCGTGGCCAACGGCAGTCCCAACGTTACGGGAATTGAAATTAATCCCATCATCGCCAACACCATCATGCGCGGGCGCTACGCCGACTATGCTTATCATTTGTACGAGCGCCCTGAGGTACATATTCACGTCACTGACGGGCGGTCGTTCGTACGCAATGCGCCTCAGCAATATGACGTGGTGCAGATGACATTGGTCGACACCTGGGCGTCTACCGCCGCCGGCGCATTTGCGTTGAGCGAGAACAGTCTCTACACGGTGGACGCGTTCCGCGAATACTTTCAGCATCTGAAGCCGGACGGTATGGTGGCCATTACGCGCTGGGAATTTCGTCATCCCCGCGAGGCGTTACGCGTGGTGTCGGTGGCCATGGAAGCGCTGCATCAATTAGGAATTGCTGACACCCGCGCCCATTTCATCGTCATTTCCGAAGGCGCGCTGAATGAAGACGGGATTCCGGTTGCGGTGCTGGCGAAGAAGAGTGCGTTTACCGAAGCGGAAGAAGCTGCCGTGAAGGCGCACCTGGTCAGTCATCCTGCTTTGGCCGCGTTGCATCTTCCTTCTGCGCCGCAGGACAATCCATTTTCCGCGTTGATCGCCGCCAACGATCCGCGCGCCTTCGCCAGTCATTATGCATATAACGTGGCTCCAGTCACCGACAATGCGCCGTTCTTTTTCTTTACCCTGAAGCTGGGCCAGATTCTGCATCACGATGGTGCTCGCCACGGGATCGATTGGAAGGTCAATCTTGGCGTCGCTGTGTTGGGGATGGTATTGATCATTTCGCTGGTTGCGGTATTTGCGTTCCTGCTCATCCCATTGGTGGCAGGCTCGCGCGGCACGCACCGCCATGCATTCTCGCTGATCTATTTCATCGCCGTCGGACTCGGGTACATCCTGGTTGAAATCACCTTCATTCAACGCTTCGTGTTATTTCTTGGCCATCCTACCTACGCGCTGACCGTGGTGATCTTTCTGATGTTGCTCTCGAGCGGACTGGGGAGCCTGGCTTCGCGCAAGTGGCTGGGCACGAGACCCAGCGCGGCCGTGCCGTTGGCGGTGATTGTCGCAGCATTGTTGCTCTATGTTTTCATCCTTCCGGGATTGCTCAATGCGCTGGTCGGATTTCCACTCGTAGCCAAGTTCCTCATCAGCGCGGGATTGCTGGTCCCTCTTGGGTTCGCCATGGGAATGCCGTTTCCCACGGGATTGCGCGCGCTGGCTAGTTTACCCGCTCCGGAATTTCCTGCGACTGCAAGTTATGAAGTGCAGCCGAGTGCGGTCGAGTGGGCGTGGGCCATGAATGCTGCCTCCAGCGTATTAGGCTCTGTGCTCGCCATGGTGATCGCCATCCAGTTCGGGCTTAATGTGACGCTTGCGTGTGGTGCGGCCGCTTATCTGCTTGCGCTAATCCTCATCAATAAAGTAACGCCAAGCGCCGGGATGCCGTCCTGATCCAGAGAATTCTTTGTGAACTTTGCGGTATAAGAATCTTCTAACCTTCTCCATAGTGAGCTTGAACCGCAAAGGACGCAAAGGCGGCCAAGAAAACCCTGCAAATTTGGACATGTTCTGCAGCTTAGCGTAGAGCTACCGCGGTCTAGTCTGCTATCATGCAAGGAAAATTGCCGTCGTCCCTTCGCGGCAGGACTGCCTCGTGAATATGGTGCCAGGGAGATCGCGTGCCTAGCCAGAAGCAGCTGAAGTGGTCTCAATTGAAAGTCGGGATCACGGTGCTGGTTGCCCTCACCACGCTGGCGGTGCTCATTTTCCTGATGAGCGGGTCCGGCGGCGTCTTCACCAACAAAATCGAGCTCAAAACTTACGTGGACAACGCCAGCGGCCTCCGGGTTGGCGCGCCGGTGCGGCTCAATGGCGTCGACATTGGAAACATCACCGCTGTGCAAGTGTCGCCGAATCCCCCCAATCCCTTGACTCCTGTACAAGTCACGATGAAGGTGAACACGAAATTTCACTACGCTCTCCATAAGGATTCGAAGACCCTGCTGTCCACCGCCGGTGTGTTGGGGGAGACTTATGTCGATATTGATAGCTCCGAGGCCAGACTGGGCGAGGCGCAAAATGGCGATGTGCTGCCCAGTCAGAATGTCCCAGACTTCTCTGACATGGTGCGGGCCGGCCAGGGAACCCTTCAGAACATGGATGCGCTGCTCAAGCGCCTGGACCGGATCATTGCCTACGTAGAGACCGGAAAGGGGTCGGTAGGGAAGTTGATTTACGATCCCACGCTGTACAACCGCTTGATCGCCACCATCGACGAATTCCAAGGATTGGTCGGCGATATCGGAGCGGGCAAAGGCACCTTGGGCAAGCTGGTCTCCGATGAGACCGTGTACAACAAGATCAACGCCACGTTGGACAAGGTCAATGGGATGATTGATGACCTGAACGCTGGCAAAGGAACCGCGGGAAAGTTTCTTAAAGACCCTGCGCTATATGACAACGCCAATAAGACCGTGGCAAATATCCGCCAACTTACGGACGACATCAATTCCGGCAAAGGCGCGCTGGGTAAGTTTGCCAAAGACCCGGAATTTGCCGCGCGCATCCAGAATATAGCCAATAAACTTTCCGGCATTGCCGATCGGCTGGACGCGGGCGAAGGAACCGCGGGAAAATTCCTTCGTGATCCCTCTCTGTACAACAACGCGGACCAGATGCTGATGGAATCGAGGGATCTGGTGAAAGCCGTCCGGCAGAACCCGAAGAAATATCTCACGATCCACCTTAAGATTTTCTAGGGCATCGCACATTACCTTCTCTCCCCGAGGATCCGTTCGCAGCCTCATCCCTGCGTGTTAACATTTGTTCACTGTCTCGATTCCGAGGTAAACATATGCGCTACTTGAGCTTTGTATTGCTTTGCAGTTCGCTCTGTCTTGCCCAATCCAGCCCATCTTCTTCTTCTGGCGGCGTTCGCTTCAATCCTGACATGTTGGATAAGGCGATTGATCCTTGCGTGGATTTCTATGCCTACGCCTGTAGTAAATGGCAGGCCCAGAATCCTATTCCCGGGGACCGCTCAAGCTGGGGGCGCTTCAACGAACTTCAGGAGCGGGGCGAGAACATCATTCGCGACATTGTGGAGAAGTATTCGGCAGATGATCCCAAGCGCGCTCCGGACCAACAGAAATTTGGCGACTACTACCAGGGTTGCATGGATGCGTCCGCAATTGACAAGTTGGGAACAGCGCCTCTGGCTCCAAAAATGAAGGCGATTGCCGCTCTGAAATCAAAAAAGGATCTGGCGAAGGAAGTGATTGGGCTGCATCGCGCCGGCATCAATGTGCTGTTCAGCTTCGGATCCGATCAGGATTTCAAAGATGCGACCCAAGTCATTGCCGAAGCCGACCAGGGTGGAATGTCGCTACCTGACAAAGATTACTACCTTAAGGAAGATGCCAAGTCGGTAAGTCTGCGAACCAAGTATGTCGACCATGTGCAAAAGATGTTTGAACTGCTGGGTGATCCGGCGGACAAGGCATCGGCAGAGGCCAAGACTGTGTTAGAGGTCGAGACTTCGCTGGCGAAGGGCGCGCTGGACCGGGTCAGCCGGCGCGAGCCCAGCAAGGTGTACCACAAGATGAGTTCGAAAGAGCTCGCGGCTCTCAGCCCGGACTTTGGTTGGAATGCTTACCTGCAAGGCGTGGGCGCGCCATCCACCCAGGTCCTGAATGTGACCGAGCCTGACTTCTTCAAACAGATGGATAAGGCGCTGGAGGCCATCTCGCTGCAAGATTGGAAAATCTACCTGCGGTGGCACGTGGTTCATGCCAACGCTCCGATGTTGTCGGCGGCTTTTGTGGATGAGAACTTCAACTTCTTTAGCAAGGAACTTTCCGGGACCAAGGAACTACCGCCGCGCTGGAAGCGCTGCGTGCGGGCTACGACCGGCGACCTGGGAGAGGCGGTCGGCAAGGAATATGTGGCGCAGACATTTGGTGCCGAGGGCAAACAACGCACCCTGAAGATGGTGCAGGCTTTGGAAGACGCTCTTTCCCATGACATCGACCAGCTTAGCTGGATGGGCGCGGATACCAAGAAGCAGGCGCACGTGAAACTGGAGGCGATTGCCAACCGGATTGGGTATCCCGACAAGTGGCGGGATTACAGCAGCCTGAAAATCATTCGCGGGAACGCGCTGGGCAATTCCCTTCGCGCCAACGAGTTTGACTTCCAGCGGCAGCTCAACAAGATTGGCAAGCCGGTGAACAAGGACGACTGGCCGTATCCGCCAAGCACTGTAAACGCCAGCTACAATCCCCAGCTCAACAACATTACGTTCCCAGCGGGAATCCTCCAGCCGCCGTTTTATGACAATCAAGCTGATGATGCCATGAACTTTGGCGGGATTGGGGCAGTCATTGGTCACGAACTCACACATGGATTCGACGATGAAGGTAGCCAATTCGATGCCAAAGGAAATCTCAGCGATTGGTGGACCGCCGACGACAAGAAGGAATTTGAGAAGCGTACCCAATGCGTCGCCGACCAGTATTCCGGATACACCGCCGTGGATGATGTGAAGCTCAACGGCAAGCTCACGCTCGGCGAAAACACTGCCGACAATGGCGGGGCGCGGATTGCCTATATGGCGCTGCTCACTACCTTAGCGGGCAAGGATCCAGCGCCGGTTGACGGCTTGACTGCGAACCAGCGCTTCTTCCTCGGATGGGCGAATGTCTGGTGCCAGAATCGCACCGATGCCGTCAGCCGCATGCTGGCCAACGTCGATCCGCATTCAGCGCCAAAGTGGCGGGTGAATGGCACAGTCTCCAACATGCCCGAGTTCCACGAGGCCTATCACTGCAAAGCGGACGCCCCGATGGTGCGGGACAATGCCTGCCATGTGTGGTGAGATTTGTGTAGGGCCGTACTCGCGTTAGGAAGTGCCCAGCAAGCTATAGAGCAAGATTGCCAGCACGATCGTGGTGAAGGCGACGTACATCCGATCTTTCTCCACGGCAAAGCCAAAGATGGCGAAGATGACTCGCGCGATCGGGGTCGCGATCAACAGCAACAACCCGAGTTGAATGATGCCGCGCCCGTTCACTTGCAGGGCTTCGTGAACAATCCCACTGATCTCGCGGTAGTTCGAAGGTTCGCCCTGGAACAGGCTGTAGCTCACCCGGGATCGCCCATGGTGGACCAGATAAACCGCGGCGCCAACGAATATCACAATGGCAGACAGTGAAACCCCCACGCGCAGTAAATTGCCGATGATGTTCTCAACTTTTTGATCGGTCCAGTCGATCCGCTTCATCAGATTCTGCCCGTGGCGCCGTTGTAGAGCATTTCCAGCGCAAGAAGTAGGATGACTACAGTGAAAACGGACCGTACTGAGCGGGTTTTGATTTTAAGCAGAACCTGAGCGCCCAGCAGCGATCCACCAAGCACCCCCAGCATCACCGGCATAGCGACGCCGGGGTCGACGTATCCCCGGCTCAAATAGATTCCGGCGCTGGCGGCCGCAGTCACGCCTATCATGAAATTGCTCGTGGTCGTCGAGACTTTAAACGGGATTCGCATAGCCTGGTCCATCGCCAGCACCTTGACCGCGCCGGAGCCGATACCCAGCAAGCCGGAAAGCGCTCCCGCTCCAAACATGAGGCTGAACCCTGCGGGCACTCCGCGAATGAAATAACTTTTAGGCCCGGAAGGTGAGGGATAGGTCCCGTTCAACTTCAGGCGCGTGGCCAACCGGTCGGGCTGGGGATTTTCCGGCTGCGGTGGTTGTGTCCGTCCTGCGAGATAAGCCGAATAGAGCAGGACCAACCCAAATACGGTGGCAATGGCGTGAGTCGGAACTTTCAATGCCAGGTAAGCTCCGAGGATGGCGCCCAAAGTGGTTGCAATCTCGAGAAACATCCCGATGCGGATGTTCGAAAACCCTTCTTTCACATACGCCGCGGCCGCGCCCGAGGAAGTCGCAATCACCGAAACCAGCGATGCGCCGATGGCATAGCGGATGTCCACGTGAAAGAACAGCGTGAGCAGAGGGACCAGGATGACTCCTCCTCCGAGGCCGGTCAAGGCGCCGAGGAAGCCCGCGATGAATGAACCAATCCCAACTAGAAAGCTGAATTCAAGAACGTTCATTGAGAGTAGCGCCGGCAATCGGTAGCGCCGGCGTCATGCCGGTCATACGACCGAGCCGGGAGCCGGGCGTGAACTCGACTCCACATGTTCATGAGCATGATAGCTGGAGCGCACCATGGGTCCAGATTCCACGTGCCGGAAGCCGAACCGTAACGCCTCCTTCTTCATGTACACGAATTCATCAGGAGTGTAGAAACGCGCGATGGGCAAATGGTCGCGCGACGGGCGCAGGTATTGGCCTACCGTGAGAATGTCCACCCCACGAGAGCCCAAATCGAAAAACACCTCCAGCAACTCTTCCATGCTCTCGCCCAATCCGGCCATCACGCCGGATTTGGTCATCATGGAGGGGGCGAATTTCTTGGCATTCTCCAGCAGCCGCAGCGTGCGTTCGTAGCGCGCTCCGGAACGCACCGCGCGATATAAACGCGGGACAGTTTCAGTATTGTGGTTGAGCACATCCGGCTGCGCTTCAAGCACGATGCGCAGCGGCTCGTCGAGTCCCTGGAAGTCAGGGATGAGAACTTCCACCCGGCAGTCGGGAACCAGTTCACGGACCTGGCGGATGGTCTCGGCAAAAACTTTGGCCCCGCCAACATTGTCATCGTCGCGGTTTACGCTGGTGATGACTGCATGTTTCAGACCTAGAGTTGCCACGGCTTCCGCTACGCGGCGTGGCTCATCCCAGTCAATGGCTTCCGGCTTGCCCTTGGGGACAGCGCAGAAACCGCAACGGCGGGTGCAGATATCTCCCAACAGCATGAAAGTCGCGGTGCGATGGTTCCAGCATTCGCCAATGTTGGGACATTGGGCGGATTCGCAAACCGTATGCAGGCTCAGTCCCCGGGCTAGTTTCTTGAGATTGTGAAAATTCTCTCCCACTGGTGCTTTGGCGCGGAGCCAGTCTGGCTTCGGTTGGCGGACCGGCGGGTGGGTTTCAATCTGAATGAGTTGTGAGGATCCGGCCATCGACTCAACTCAATTTTACCTGTACCGGCGCGGTTTGACGAATGGCCATGTGAAGGCGGGGCTTGCCCGTAGACGGAGCAAGCTCCGTCTCCACACTCGTAAATTAGCACTCGAGGTAGGATTCCACCCAGCTCTTGATCTTCAGACGCCTCTCGTCATTCAGGTCGAAGCGCATGCCATACATGCTGCCCTTCGGCTTATGCCAGGTGACGGCGCCCTTGATCCAAATCCGGGGCAAGGTCAATAGCGCAAACGAGACTTCTAACGCTTGATTCGGTGGGATACCTTCGTTGGTCTTGAACGACATCCCTCCGGAACTGATTTCCACGCTGGTGGCAGAGAAGCGGCGATTATCGGCCAGAACCACATTTACTTCCGTGATGATCGGGACCCGCACATAGCGGCGGAACTCGTGGGTGATCAAGGGCTGAGTGGCGCGGACCAGTTTCAACGCGGCCTGGCGCTCCAGCGGTTCATGGAAAATAGCATTGATTCCGTACTTGGAAAATCCGATGGCATCTTGCGCGCTCCCTCCCAGGCCATAGATGACCAGGCGGCTGTTCGAGGGCGAGCTGCGCGCCGACATCATGACCGGTTCAGACTCGGGCTGAACCCTCACCACGCAGGCTTCAAACTTTTCTTTCTGCAAACGTTCAGTCGCCTCCTGCGACATGTGGATGCTTTCCATGCCGAACTGGCGAAAGCATTCGTTGAGCACGCGGTGTGAAGCCGGAGCGAGGTTCACCATCGCAACCCTGGCCGAAATCTTTTTGCTGGGAAGAATGGGCAACGGGGTGGCAGATCCTAAGGTTCGTTCCATAGATTGATTGTGTCCGGACTGAAACCCTATTCTGGCGCGGGTTTCAGAGTATGGCAAAGGCGAATAAGGACAATGCCGGGTACAGAAGTGTCATTACCGGATGTGCCCAGTGGGGGATACCGGCATGGCTCTTAGGTAAGGAGTGATATGAGGAGGGGAGCCGAAGAAAACCGGCGATTTCATTAAGAATTACTAAGAAAACAAGAGAAACCTTGAACCACTCAGCCCTATTTTTGTCATTCCGTCTCTAACCACGCCACCGGCGGAACAGCAGTGCGCCGTTGGTGCCGCCGAAGCCAAAAGAGTTGGACATGGCATATTCGACTTCGGCCTGGCGGGCGTGGTTAGGGACGAAGTCCATGTCGCAAGTGTCTGGGTCCTGATGGTCCAGATTGATGGTGGGTGGCAGAATCTGGTCGCGCAAAGCCAGAACGGTAATGCCCGCTTCCAAACCACCTGCGCCGCCGAGCAGATGCCCCGTCATCGATTTGGTCGAGCTCACCGGTAAATTGCGTTGGAAGCAGTTGCGGATGGCGTGGGCTTCGAGCCTATCGCCGATGGGTGTGGAGGTTCCGTGGGCGTTCACATAACTCACGGCCTCCGGCCCGATCTCGGCGTCCCGCAGGGCATTGCGCATTACGCGGTATCCGCCCTCGTGTTCGGGAGCTGGCTGCGTGATGTGGTAGGCGTCGCCACTCATGCCATATCCGACAATCTCCGCCAGGATGTTGGCTCCGCGGTTCTTAGCGTACTCGAGTTCTTCCAGAATCAGGATTCCCGAACCTTCGCCCATTACGAATCCGTCGCGGTCTTTGTCCCAGGGCCGGCTGGCGCGTTCCGGATCGTCATTGCGGGTGGAGAGGGCCCGCATCGCCGCAAACCCGCCCACTCCCATGGGGGTGATGGCAGCCTCCGTGCCGCCGGCGATCATCACATCGGCATCGTTGTGCTGGATGATGCGGAAAGAATCGCCGATGGAGTGCGCGCTGGTCGTGCAAGCCGTCGCCGTAGCTTCGTTGGGACCCTTGGCGCCTACCCTCATGGAAACTTGCCCAGCCGCCAGGTTCACGATGGCTGCGGGAATAAAGAAGGGAGAAATCTTGCGCGGCCCGCCCTTCAGCAGAGCCGTGTGTTCGCGCTCGATGATGTCGAATCCGCCGATGCCGGAGCCGATATGCACGCCGATCCTTTCGGCGTTTTCGGGCCCAATGCTCAGCCCCGACATGCGCAAGGCTTCATCCGCTGCCGCGATGGCAAAGTGGATGAAGCGGCCCATCTTCTTGACTTCTTTTTTCTCGATGAACTTGAGCGGGTCGAAGTTCTTGACTTCCGCCGCAATCTGGCAGGAATACAACGAAGCGTCGAAGTGAGATCCGTCGACGCGCTCGAATTGCTCGAATTGGGTGATCCGGCTTACCCCGCTCTTGCCGCCCAGCAGGTTTTTCCACACCTCTTCTGTAGTGTGCCCCACTGCGCAGATCAAGCCAATTCCAGTGACTACGACCCGTCGCCCCAACTACTTCCCGCCTTTCCCATGCTTTCCGATGTAGTCGATGGCGTCTTGTACAGTGCGGATCTTCTCCGCATCTTCGTCCGGGATCTCGATTTCGAAGGCCTCTTCGAAGGCCATGACCAGTTCCACCGTATCCAGCGAATCAGCCCCAAGATCGTCGACAAACGAAGCGCTGGAGGTGACTTCGCCTTCGTCTACTCCCAATTGCTCCACGATAATTTGTTTTACCTTCTCATCCACTGCTGCCATATGTCTCCTTGTTCGCCGGAACTGTCCGGCCTGGATAGTATTCGCGCTCTTCTTCGGACCTGAGTCTGGTGAGAAAAACTACTTGGCCACTTTGGCCCGCTTGTCGATGTATTCAATGGCGTCCTGCACAGTACGGATCTTTTCGGCATCCTCGTCCGGAATCTCTACGTCGAATGCCTCTTCCAGCGCCATGACCAGTTCCACCTGGTCCAGCGAATCGGCGCCCAGATCATCGACAAAAGAAGCGCTGGGCGTGACTTCGCCTTCGTCCACGCCAAGTTGCTCGGAGATGATCTGCTTGACCTTTTCGACGGCTTTTCCATCGGCCATAGGTATGCCTCCCTGGATGTAAGAAGAGAACAGATAGTGTACTGTCGGGAGGGAATTGATGTAAAGCAAGCCGGGGTGCAGGTTTTGTCACCTATCGGCGCTCATCTGCAAAAATGTTCGGCTAAATCTGGTAAGGTCAGCACTCATGCGAGCAGTCGTGCAACGTGTTAGCCGGGCTCGGGTTACTGCCGGCGGTGAAGTGACGGGAGAAATTAGCGCTGGATTGCTGGTCCTGCTGGGAGTCGGGAAGGCGGACAGCGAGTCGGATGCCGATTACCTGGCCAAGAAGATTGCCGCATTGCGTGTTTTTGACGATCCCAACGGCAAGATCAATCTCGCCGTGGCCGACATTGGCGGGGCGGTGCTGGCGGTTTCTCAGTTCACTTTGTATGGAGACACCTTGAAGGGAAACCGGCCTTCCTTCAATATGGCTGCGCCGCCGGAACGGGCACGGCAGTTATATGAGTATTTTGTGGCACGCATTCGCGCCACTGGCTTGCGCTGTGAAACGGGAAAGTTCCAGGAGATCATGCAGGTGGAATTGGTGAACGACGGGCCAGTCACCATTCTGCTTGATTCCTCAAAACTATTTTGATTCAGCCTCTCCGGAGAAGACCCACTCCTCAGGTGACGATGTCGGCAATTCTTACCGCATCGGCACAAGCTTTGACGTCGTGTGTGCGCAAGATGTGGGCCCCTTTCAGGATGGCAACCACTTCGGCGGCCGCGGTTCCGAAGCCGCGGGCGTCAACCCGCGCATCCTTGCCCTCGCGCGCCAGGGCGCGCCCGATGAAGGATTTTCTGGAAACTCCTACCAGCAGCGGATACCGCAGCTGGTGAAATTCTTCGAATCGCCTCAGCAGCGGATAGTTTTCCTCGAATCTCTTGCCGAAGCCGAATCCTGGATCGAGCATGATTCTTTCGCGTTTGATTCCCGCCATCATAGCTGCGTCCACCCGCTCGGTCAGTTCGCGTTTTACCAGCGTCACGATGTCCGAAGCGGGAGGCAGAGTCCGCCATTCATCGGGGCGTCCGCGCATGTGCATAAGCACCGCGCCGCATTTGAGCTCCGCCAGCGTCTTGCGCATTTTGGGGTCCCACAGGAAGCCGCTGACGTCGTTCACGATCTCGGCCCCGGCCTCCACTGCGGCGCGGGCTACACTGGCTTTGTAGGTGTCTACGGATATGAGTGCTCCAGCACATTTCTGCTTGAGCAGCTTAATCACCGGCAACACACGGTCCAGCTCGTCTTGTTCTTTGACGGCCCCGTGCCTCACGGAATCGGTGGAGGTCTTCGCCCCTGGCCGGGTGGATTCTCCACCTACGTCGATCACGTCTGCGCCATCCTGAAGCAGTTGCAGGCCGTGTTCCACGGCAAGGTCTTGATCGAAGAATTGTCCGCCATCGGAGAACGAGTCGGGAGTGACATTCAGCACTCCCATAATCAGCGTGCGTTTGCCGAGTAAGAGCGTGCGCGAACCGATGTTCCAGTCGAAAACCGATCGCATAAAGGAATTTTAAATCAAGGCTTACTCGCTGGGTTTCATCCGCTACGCCACCAGGACTGAAATGGTCACAGTTGATTCCCGATCTGACGCCGGATACTTGCAAGCCCGGATGGAGAACTGGGTCGGTCGAGTGAAGAGAGCGGGTTGCAGCCTGCATACATCGCCTTCGCGACTGAGATGGAAGGTCTTTTCGTTCCATCGTTGCGGGAAACCGATATTTTCTTGCGATCCGCAACACAGATACAGCGAGAGCAAATCGAAGAACTGCAACACGTCGACCAAAGACTCGATTTGCTCCGCATTGCGAGACTGCTGCTCGCGAAGGTCTTCCTGCTGGGCAAGCTCTCGTTCTATGAAAGTTGTCAGGGCCTGCGCAGTTTCTGGCGGAGTGCCGGCGGCACGGGAGGATTCTCGTGCGATGCGGCAAAAGTGCTCGCTTACCAGGATTCCCGCGATGGGAGCCACTCCGGTTCCCGAAGCAATCGAGCCTTGCCAGGCGCGAAAAATATCCGCCGGGGCTTCGTCTAGGAACGAAAGTGGACGATTCCGAGCATTCGTCTTGGGCACACCGTCCGTGTCCACCTGCTTCCAGCCATCATCGTGCACGGCGATCGCCCGAATCACTTCTGGTTCTAAAGCAGGAAAATCTGGGCCGCTCATGCTGCGCGCCATTTCCCCGGCCAAGGCGGCATGATCGGCTTGTGTGACCAGCAGCCATTCGTCGGACGGTGATTTTTGAGCACGGAGGATCGCCTCCCACGCCGGCACATAGTCTGTGGTTTTGGGTTGAAGCGGCGAATTCAGCGGATGAAGAATCACGGTAATGAACAGAAGCGGCTATCTCGGCATCCGCTTTGCCTTCCGCTCCAGCATCCCGCGGATGGCTCCGGGGCCGGTCCCGCTCGGCGGCTTACGCATGCCTTCCAGCAAGTCTTTCAAGACCACAGCATTATTCTGCTCCTCGTTCCTGGAGGCAAACAGCAAGGTCAGACGTTTTCCTTCATGGGCAAAGTCGTAGAGCTTCTGCAAGTGCGGTGATGTTTCGGCCCGCGCCAACTCCTTGAGATAGCGCTTGCGGAACGTCACCCAGGCGTCGGGCCGGGAGTGGAACCAGTGGCGCAATTCATCGGATGGAGCCAATTCGCGTAGCCAGGCATCGAGAGCGGCATCCGCCTTGTTTAGGCCGCGTGGCCAGAGGCGGTCCACGAGGACGCGATTCCCGTCTGCGCGGGCAGCTCTTTCATAAATTCGCTTTACAGCAACCGGCATAATTGTGCTCTATGATCTAATTTTACGTCCAACAGGAGGCTGCGTGGAGCTACCCGAAAGTGGGGTCAGTGAGAAAAAATGGATTCGCGGATTTTCTCTGTTCCTCTGTGCCTCAGTGGCGAGCTTGTGTCTTTTCGGCTGCGAAGCGCAACGGCGCAAAAGTGATGCCGAATTGGGACTCAATCAGCAGCAAGCTGCGGGGCGAAGACTCTACGACCAGTATTGTGATCGTTGCCACGCGGCTTACTCCTCGCGTGGCAAGAATGGACCGAGCATGAAAGGGATTTTCAAAAAGCCCTACATGCCGATCAGTGGATTGCCCGCGAATGACGAACGCGTAGGAGAGATCACCAGATTTGGCCGCAGCAAGATGCCGGGATTCGGCCAGGCCCTGAACCAGCAACAGATTGATGACCTGTTGGCCTATATGCATACCCTCTGATTCCTGACGATACAATAGCCGCGTGAGCGCGCCTTCCGAAACTCAGCCGCCGGGCACTACGCCCGCTCCCCCGCCGGTATTTACGCGATGGCAAAAGACCCAGCTTGGGCTGATCACTTGGATCGGATTTCTGGTCGTGCGCCTGATCGGTCCTACGCTGCGGCTGGCGGTTTCATTCGAAGACGGCGGCCCGGAAAACCTGGATGCGCGTCCGCTCATTCTGGCGTTCTGGCATAGCTGTATCTTTCCCGCGATCTATGTGTGGCGCGATTTGCGGATCCACGTCATGAGCAGCGACAGTTTTGATGGCGAGTACACCGGACGAATCATTCGCAAGTTCGGGTTTGTAAAGGTGAGGGGATCGAGCAGCAAGGGTGCGGTACGCGCCCTGTTGGGGATGCGGAAAGTGATCGAGCAGGGATGGACGGTCGCATTCACCATTGATGGGCCACGCGGGCCGCGATATATCGCGAAACCTGGGCCGGTTGTGCTGGCGCGAGCCACTGCGGCTCCCATGGTCGCTTTTCATATTGCGCTGGAAGATCCATGGGTGCTGAATACCTGGGACAAGAGCATGATTCCCAAACCGTTCTCCCGGGCATTGCTGCGCGTGAGCCGCAAGATTGTTGTTCCTGAACACTCGGGGGACTCAGAGCGCGATCGGTATCACGCAGAGTTACAAGCCGCGCTCGATCGCGTACGGGAATATGCGGAGGCGAATGTTTGCAGAGCGGGATCGAAACAGTTTCCTTTCGCCGCCGACCAGCGCGGATAAATGCAGATCAAGCAGAACCATCCGCGTTCATCTGCGAAAATCTGCGGCTGGGCAGTTACGAATTGACATCCACAACCGCCAGAGTTTAGATTCATTCCTCACTCTGTTCTTTTACAATCATTTGGTTCGCGCGTCCTCTTCACCGCGATGAGGACTGGGAAGCGGGTGTGAATCCCGCGCTGCCGCGCAACTGTAAGCGAGGAAATGGCGATCTGCCACTGGGAAACCGGGAAGGTTGATTGCAGTTGTGGACTCTAAGTCCTCACTCGCAAGCCAGGAGACCGGCGTGAACCGTCAACACCAACCCTTTCGCGTGTAAAGGAGACAGTGATGCGGTTCCCTGAAATTCTGGTTGCAGTTCTCTCTCTGGCAGCGGTCGCCTCCGCCGCCGAATTCAAAATTACAGTAGTTGATCCCCAATCCGCGGCTGTAGCCGGTGCCCAGGTTGTCTTGTTGGACAAAGACAAGCCGGTCGAGATCGAATTCACCTCTCCTGAGGGAGTGGCGGTTTTTCATGCGGGACAAAGAGAATACCGCGCCCGGGTACTGGCGCAGGGATTTGCGCCTCAAATAGTGCAACTGTCGGGCGCAGAGGTGACCGTCCAGATGCGGGTAGCTCCGGTTGCGGAAGCAGTCGTGGTTTCGGCAACCCGGACTCCTGTCCCGGGCGATGATGCCGGGGCGAATGTCACCACCATCAATGCACTTCAGGTCCAGACCGAACAGCCGGTTACTTTGAATGAAGCTCTGCGTTTTATCCCGGGCGCAGTCGTCAACAGCAGCGGCCGCTACGGCAGCCTGGGCTCTGTGTTCGTGCGCGGCGGCGACTCGCGCTACAACAAAGTGATCGTGGACGGGGTCACGATCAACGAGCCGGGAGGAACGTTTGATTTCGGCGTGGTGCCGGTGAACGAAACCGGACGGCTGGAATTTGTCCGCGGGGCGCAGAGCACTTTGTACGGATCAGACGCGATGACCGGCGTCGTCCAGCTGTGGACGCAGAACGGAAGCACGCGGACTCCAGAGCTTCGGTTCGGCGCCGATGGTGGCAACCTTGGCACCGCGCATGGGGATGTCTCTCTGGCCGGGGCTCGCGGACGTTTTGATTACAACCTGTTTGGTGAACAGTTTCACAGCAATGGCCAGGGCATCAACGACGAATATTCCAATTCGTCGCAGGGCGGAAACATCGGTGTGGCTCTGAATGACTGGGCTTCTTTGCGGCTGCGCATGCGCCACTCGAACAGCGCTACTGGAATCCAGGGTGAGTGGCAGTTCGACGGCCGACCCAATCTGCCTCCGGATGACAACCAGTGGCAGCATCAGAACAATTTACTTGGGAGCCTGGAGCTTGTCATCAAAGGGCCTTCGGGCTGGCAGCATCGCATTACAGGATTCGATTACCGCCACGTGCGCACCAATGTGAATGGAGATAATCCAGACCGCATCTTTGATTCGGCGTTTCATTCCCTGGCAAATTACAACCGGGCCGGAGTTGAGTATGAGGGAAACTACATCCAACGGAGTTGGGCCCAGGCCACGGTTGGTTATGAGTTCGAGGATGAAAACGGATTCGTGCAGGACTTGGTTTTCGGCTCTTTTACTCACGGCTTGCGGCGTAACCAGGCGGTGTACGGACAGCAGGTCTTGATCCTGAAGCGGCTTTCCATTATTGCCGGGGCTCGCTATGTTCACAACACCACCTTCGGTGACAAAGGCGTGCCGCGAGTGGCGCTAGGTTATCAGCTCCTGCGCGGAGGTGAGATGTTTTCCGGGACCCAGCTGCGATTCTCCTACGCCACTGGCATCAAGGAGCCGCGACTGGAAGAGGCTTTTGCTTCAGGGTCGGGCGTTGTGCCTAATCCAAACTTGAAAGCGGAACAGAATCGCTCCTTTGAAGCCGGGTTTCAGCAGGGATTCTTCAGCGGAAAGTACGCCCTGACTGCGACCTACTACAACAACCTGTTTCACAACCAGGTCGATTTCGCGATTCTGGATTTCAACACTTTTACCGGCCAGTATCAGAATATCGATAAGTCTCTGGCGCATGGCGCGGAACTTGAACTCAAAGGACGGATCTCGTCGCGGCTGTCTCTGGATGCCGGGTACAACTATATGTCCACACAGATTCTGGAACAGCCATTTGCGTTTGACGATCTCCATCAGCCTGGACGGCCTCTCCTGCGGCGGCCCAATCATTCTGGAAGCCTGATGCTGACCTATCTCGGAAGTCGCTGGGGTGGAAACCTGGGAACTAGCGTGGTCGGACGGCGGCCGGACTCAGACTTTCTGGGGCTCAACATCGATCATGCTCCGGGATATGCGCGGGTGGATGCCGGCGGCTGGTACGCCATGAACTCACGCATGACGGCGTATCTCAACGTCAGCAATCTGCTGAACAAGAAATATCAGGAAGTGGTTGGCTACCCTTCGCTGGGAACCAATTTCCGGGCGGGGATGAGGTTCAGAATCGGCGGCGAGTAGTGAGCCCCATTCTGCTTTATAATCACTCTATGCGGTGGGAATAGCTCAACTGGCAGAGCACCGGACTGTGGCTCCGACGGTTGCGGGTTCGATTCCCGTTTCCCACCCCATTTCAATTTTCCCTCTCCTACGAACAAGTCAGAGTTGCGGTGCCACTCACCGCGTTTGAGGTGCTGCCTTTAGCCAGGTTCCGCGGCGCTGTGCCCGTGATGGTGACCGTACCCGGAGCCATGCAAGTTGCGGCGCCGTTGCTATCGATGGTGGCAATGGTGGAGTCGGAGGTGGACCAGATGAGACCATCGGAAGCGTCCAAGGCCCGGCTGGAACCATTGTTCAGCGTTCCGGTGGCGGCAAAGGCTGCTTGTCCGTGACTTGAACTTGCCGCTGACGCGCTGGATGGGGATACGGACATGCTGGTCAGATGATGATCCTCACCGCAGGCAACCAGAAAGACAATCATCCCAATCATGGCAAGAAAATGGCTCGGCCTCATTCTCAAGAAACCTCCGCGCATTGGATGGACACACAACTGGCGAGGTTGCTCGCATGGGGCTATTGAGAAAGCTTAGCGATATACACTCCGAAGGCCGGCATGGTAAGGCGCTTAAGGGAATGGCCGCCACCAGTAGTTGTAAGCAAGGTGACTGGCTTAGGAGAAGGCAATCCGTTGGCGCCTAAATCAAAACTCGTGGTCTGCGCCGTATTCGACATGTTCAACACCACCAGCACGGCGTGATCTTTCGTTTGCCGCAGGAAAGCAAGCACGTTAGGTTCATTTTGATTGAGTGGAACATAACCGCCTTCCAGCAGAGGCGCGTTCTCGTGACGAAGTTTTAGTAACTGTTTATAGAAATTCAGAACCGAGTTGGGATCGGCCAGCTCGCTTGCTACATTGTGTGTCTTGTAGCTGGGTGGAACCGGCAGCCATGGCTTGGCCTGGCTGAATCCCGCGTTGGGCCCGGTGTTCCATTGCATCGGAGTGCGTTCCCCGTCGCGTCCTTTTTGCTTCGGCCAGCCCAGTTTGCCAATCGGATCTTTTACCTCCTCGCGGCTCTTGGGATCGTTATTCTCCATGCCAATCTCTTCGCCGTAGTACATGACCGGCGTGCCACGCAGGGTGAGATAAAGCGCTGCCATCAATTTGGCAATGGCATCGTTGTGTTTGCCATCGCCGTAGCGCACATATGAGCGCACAATGTCGTGATTGCTCAGGACATAGGTCGGCCATTCTCCCGAGGATTCCACCAGGGCAATCTGTTTGCGGAACTCCGGCGCGGAGAGCTTGTTGACCTGGCAAAACATGAAGTCCATCGGAAGCTGGATCTCGTCGTGGTTCGGCCCGTAGTACTCCTTGAGTTGACGGATGTCGTCGGTGTAAGTCTCGCCGATCAGGACGGCATCATTCTGGTCTGCTACTTTGCGCAGGTCGCGCAAGGCGTCGTGAATCTGCGGCAGCTTGAGGTTAAAAACATTTCGCATGTTGGGGTCGCCGTAGGCGTTTTTCCCCGGAAGCACGGGGTTGTCATGCAGCTTCGGGTCCTCGTAAAGCGTATCCACTGCGTCCAGCCTGAAACCGGAAACCCCACGCTTGTACCACCAACGAGTCACATCGAACATGGCATCTTTCACTGCCGGATTGCGCCAGTTCAGGTCGGGCTGTTGAGGATAGAAATAGTGGTAATAGTATTGATCGGTCTTGGCATCAAGTTTCCACGCCGGTCCGCCGAACAGGGCTTCCCAGTTGTTGGGCGGTCCGCCGTTCTTTGCGTCCCGCCAGACATACCAGTCGCGCCGCGACGAGTTGCGCGATGACTCCGAATCGAGAAACCAGGGATGCCGGTCCGAGGTGTGGTTAAGAACAAAATCCATGATGATGCGAATGCCGCGCTTTTTACCCTCAGCCGCCAGTTGATCAAAGTCCTTGAGCGTGCCGTACATGGGATCGATATTCTGGTAGTCGGAGATGTCATAACCGAAATCCACTTGCGGCGAGGGATAGCAAGGTGTGATCCAGATGGCGTCGATGCCAAGCGATTTCAAGTAGTCCAACTTCGAGATCATTCCTTGCAGGTCGCCGATGCCATCGTTGTTGCTGTCGGCAAAGCTGCGCGGGTAGAGCTCGTAGAAGACGGCGTGCTGCCACCAGGGATGACCTTCGGCATCGCGTTGTTGGGCCGCGGCCGTGATTGAAGACAGAACGATCAGCAGCGAGATGAATGTTTTGGACATGCGTGCCATCCCCTTTTGTCATTCAGACCAGTCGCGTAGCGACAAGCAGGAATCTGCTACTCCGGACAGCTCCACGGACGTAACGTTTCTTTCCTCTGCGTTGCGCGAATTTGTCAGAACGATCAATAAAACTACACGATTGCCCGTGCATAGATGCAAATTTTTGAATTCGCGTTGAGAGGAAGGGAAAAGCTATTCCTGAGGCGGCTGCCCGCTCTCCGCAGGCGCGAGAGGCAATTTCGTAGCGCCGTCCAGCAATTCTCGCTCCTGAGGCGTGAATTGGTTGAAGCGGCCGGACTGGATGGCCCGCTGCCGGGCATCCGGAGGCATGGCCCGCAGGGCATTAATCGCATTCTGCATGGCTTGGCGCCGCTCCGGGGGCAAGCCTCGGACTCCTGAGTAGACCCGCCTGGCATCCGCTTTTTGATTAGGAGTAAGGTGCTCCCAAACCTCCATGCGGTTCAATACGCGCTGCTGACGCTCTGCTGGAAGGCTGTTGAAGCGCTGCAACCGTTGCTGGAGACGCTCCTGTCGCTCGGGTGCCAATTTGCGAAAATTGGGGTCAGTTTCCAGCGCCTTTTTTTGCTGGTCAAAAGGAACGCCTTGATAACGCCGCAGCCATTGCCCGGCGTGATGGCCCTGAGTTGGAGCCTGGTTCTGCTGCGGACGTGGAACCGCCTGGCCATCGGAACGATTTGCGTTATTGGGAGGACTCGGGTTGCTGGGGCGGCCTTGGTTATTCGGACGACTCTGATTGCTCGGGCGGTTTTGTGGCTCCGGCATTCGCCGATGATTCTCAGCCGAAGATCCGGGCGTGATCGCGCAGACCAGAACCGCCGCTGCCAGCCACGCCGTGATGTCGCTCGCCCGGGACATAGACACTCTGCATTCTCGATCCGCCAGTATATTTACGGATTCGCGTTCACATCCGCTTGGACCTGCAAATCATCCAGCTCATCGAAATTCGCATACAGGTCGTCGTTTTTATCCAGAGCCTGCAAATCGCCCACTGCGGTGCCGGGGGTCGCCGCAATCGGTCCTGCGGGACCAGGGGTTAATCCTCCCCGTTCAAATATGGTGACGCCCAGCACGGCCACCAACGCCAAAGCTCCCGCTAGCACGGGACGACGGACCCAACTCCACCACCCAGCGGATTGTTTGGCTTGCTCTTCCCGCAGTCGTGCCTGGAAACGGGTGTCGAAATAGGCGGACGGCTCCGGAGCCTGCCACTCGTCCAGCAGGGCCATAGTTTGGCGGAAGGCATTCAGCTTGGCTTCGCAATCGCCGCAGCCTTGCAGATGCTGCTTGACCTCGGGCGTGGCCGCACTAAGACCGGCGGCCAGGTCCGGCATCAGTTCGTGAATTTCATTGCACTTCATAACCGCTCCCCGGCTTGCCAAATATTAAACAAATTCTGCCAGCTGTCCGCGTAAAGTTTCGTAGGCGCGGAACAGCAAACTTTTGGTGGCTGACTCACTCAGCTTCAGCACTTCCGCAATCCCGCGGTAGTCCATCTGTTGATACTTATGCATGATGACTGCCATCCGTTGCCTTTCCGGCAACGCTTGCACCTTGGCGCGGATGGCCTTCATCCGTTCTTTGCGGATGATGTTCTGCTCCGCCGTCAAGGAGTCGTCAGCCACATCCAGCGTCTGCCCGGATTCCTCGTCCGGTTCGTCCAGGCTCGCCATGGTTTCCGGGCGGTCGTGCCGCGTGTCTCGCGCGTGATTGACCGCTAAATTGGTTGCGATCCGGTAGAGCCAGGTCGTGAATTTCGCGCTTGGCTCGTACTTCTCGCGCGAGCGGTACACCCGCAAAAACACTTCCTGGGACAGGTCTTCGGCTGACGCCGCATTATGGGCCATGCGGAACATAAAGCTCAACATCGCCCTGCGGTATTTCTGGACCAGATAGTTGAAGGCGGCGTCATCGCCTTGCTTCACTCGCAGCATGACAGCCGCATCGCTGTCGACGCCCGAAGCCTCGCCCGCCATCGCGAGCAGGCCGCGATCCATGGCCATGCTGCTCACCTCAGTGTTAACCCCTTGATCGGCGGAAAGTTGCGCTTCGGGAGCGCCTTTTACATTCTGAGAAGTGCTTTCCTTGGAAGGATTTACCGCCGTCTTGGAGGACTCGCGGGGCATGTGGCTCGTGCTTAGGCTAACACGTGGGCCGGGAGAGAAAAAGTGAACCATCCTTCGCCTCCCCTCCGGGGCAGGCTCCAGACACCGGCTTTTACAGAGAAAGCCACAGCGCGGTTCCTCTGTGAGACTCTGTGACTCTTGCGGTGAAGGTTTCTGATTTTGTCGGGGGGGGAAGATGGTGGGCGCTATAGGATTCGAACCTATGACTTCCACCGTGTGAAGATGGCACTCTACCGCTGAGTTAAGCGCCCTGCGTTTTTGATTCTTGCAGCTGCAGCTCTATTCGTCAACCGAATGACGGGTTCGCCGTTCTCGCTTGGCTTTGTCTTTCTTGCGAACTTTGCGTACGCTTCCTTGGCGAGCTTTGCGGTGAAAGGTGTTGCTTTCATTCGGAAATGCACAAAAGCGCACCGCTAAGTGGGTAACGCAAGCCATGACCCGTCGCCGGAAAATCTGACTTACCACCAGTAACAAGGTAACCAAGAGTTCCACTTGCGAGAAAAACTTTAATGCGCGTACATCTTTTATGAGGTAGCTTTAATCAATTCTAAAAGCCTCGCAAAGCCATTTCACACCGTCTACAAGATTCCGCAATCATTACGGAGGATTCCGGTGGCAAGTTTACGTAAGATTACAGTGACCACAGCGTTGGTTTGCGCGTCAGCGGTAGTTTCATTCAGCCAAGCCGTCTTGAAGAATCGCATTGTCCAGCCCATCGACAGCAGCAGGATGATGCGGCTGCGGGGCAATGTGAGTCCGCTGACCCAGCGGGCAACGGACCTGGGCCGTCTTAATCCAGCCATGCGGCTCAGACAGGTCACCCTGGTGTTTGATCAATCGGCCAGCCAGAAGTCGGCCTTGAAGACCTTGAGCGAGCAACAACGGAATCCGGCCTCCCCTAACTATCACCAATGGCTGACCCCGGAGCAATACGCGAACCGCTTCGGAATGAGTCAGGCGGATCTGGACAAAGTCGCTGCCTGGCTCAAGTCCCAGGGGTTTACGGTGGATGGGGCTTCGCGCAGCCGCACCCGCCTTTCGTTCAGCGGAACCGTGGCGCAAGTGGAGTCCGCATTTCAAACCGAATTTCACCAATACAAGGTCGATGGGGAAGTGCACTTGGCGAATAGCACCGAACCTTCGGTCCCGTCTGCCTTAGGCGGGATCGTGGCCGGTCTCTGGAAAATCAATGATTTTCGCTTGAAGCCGCGCGCCGTAGTAAGGCAGGTATCGCCGCACTTCACCCTGGGTACTCAGACGTTCCTTGCGCCGGCAGATGTGGCGACCATTTACGGCGTTGATTCGCTTTATAACGCTGGGATCGATGGCGCCGGTCATCGCATCGCGGTGGTAGGGCAGACGTCCATCAGCGTCGGCGATATCAACAATTTCCGCAGTGCGGCTGGGCTGCCGGTCAACCCTCCCGTGGTATTTTTGCTGCCGGGCGGAACCCCAACCCTCAACACCGACGATGAAGTCGAGGCCAATCTTGACTTGGAATGGGCGGGAGCGATCGCCAAGAACGCAACTGTCATTTATATCTACGGCAATCAAAACCAGCTACAGGGCGGCGTAATTGGCGCTTTCGAGTACGCGATTGACAATAACATTGCGCCGGTCATCAGCATCAGCTATGGAGCGTGTGAACCAGCCAATGGGCTCTCCTTCATCACTTTCCTGGAAGGTTTGATGTCTTCGGAAGCCCAGCTGCAAGGACAGACGGTCGTTTCCTCCATCGGCGATTCTGGCGCAACCGACTGCGAACCTGCAACCGCGAATGCCAGCCTTGCCACCACCGGATTGACCGTCGATGTTCCCGGAGCCATCCCTGAAGTGACGGCGATCGGCGGCACCCGGTTCACGACCGATGACAACGCGAACCCCGCATTTTGGGCCTCCACCAACAATCCATCCACCGGCAAGTCCGCCATCAAGTACATTCCGGAAACTACCTGGAACGACGGTTTCACCTCAGCGACAGGTGGCGGCGTGAGTTCTGTTGTTCCCAAGCCGGCGTACCAGACTGCGCTCACTCCTGCGGACGGCCATCGCGATGTGCCTGACCTTGCGCTCAACGCCTCGCCCGACCATGATCCTTACCTGGTGTGTGACACCAGCAAGAATGCCAGCTGCGCCGGTGGGTTCAATGGAGCACTGCTGGTCGGCGGGACCTCCGCTGGCGCCCCTGTATTTGCTGGAATGTTGACCTTGATTAACCAGGCAACCGAGAATGCCGCGGGCCAGGGAAGCATCAATCCAACTCTCTATGCCCTGGCGGGCTCTCCATCGACTTATGCCACCGCATTCCACGACATCACGACGGGAAATAACAAGCAAAAGTGTCAAGGAGGATCAACCGGATGCACTAGCTCTAACTCGCATGTGATTGCCGGGGAGAAGCGTCCGGGCTTGCCGCTGAATGTGGCATTCTTCCTGATTCCGCTGGGGGCCGTAGTGGTTTCCGCCGGTCGCCGCCGTTGGGCCGCAGCGCTGGCCATGGTATTAGTCGCGGCAGCCTTTTCGGTGCAGATTGCCTGCGGAGGAGGAGGCAGCAACAATAATCCGCCACCGCCGCCACCGCCAAATCTCTCCATTGGCTGGAGCGCGGGAACGGGGTATGACCTGGTTACCGGTCTCGGCTCTGTCGACCTCACCCAATTGGCAAATGCATGGCCGGGCTTCACGAGTTCTCCGGCGTTCCAGTTAGACCAACTCCAGGTCACCCCGCCGACGACTACCACGAATGGAGTCTTTACCATTACTGTCACCCGTACCAACAGCGGTTTTTCCGGCAATGTAGATTTTCTCGCGCCGGCGACCAGCGGCGATGCGAGTGGCCATGCGCAGGCCGCTTGCACTCTCAACCCGACTTCTGTGACGGTGAACAGCGGCACTCCAGTCCCCAGCACGTTGACATGCAGTGCTTCCCGGTCCGGAACCTATTCAGTTTTGGTGACCGGACAAAGTGGCGCGATTTCCCATTCCGTGAATGTACCTCTGGTGGTGCCTTAGAGTCCGGAATGGAACCACAAACTCTGACATCTCGACCGTAGCGGAGCGAGCGGTGTGGAGAGACCTGCTCTCTCACCGCCATTGTTTCTGCGCGTGACCTCTGCAAATGATGGTGGCGGCGACCGGCCGTTTGGTAAGCTACCGAGGCCTCCCTATCTCCCATGAAGCACATGTCAAGGAATCTCCTCACCTGTGCATTGCTGCTGGCTAGCGTTCTCTGCGGCGCCCAGGAGATCACCGTCGCGGCGGCCGCCGATCTGCAATTTGCCTTGCAGGACATCGCATCCCGCTTCCAGAAAGACAGCGGACATGCGGTCAAGCTGGTTTTTGGTTCCTCGGGAAATTTCTTTGCCCAGATCCAGAACGGCGCTCCCTTTGATATCTACTTCTCGGCCGATATTGACTATCCCAAACGGCTTGAGGCCGCCGGCCTGGCGGAACCGGGCACGCTTTACACGTACGCCACGGGGAAGATCGTGGTTTGGGTAGCGAGCGACTCCAAAGTTGACTTGAGTCGCGGATTGCAGGCCCTGCTTGATGCCCACGTCAACAAGATAGCCATTGCCAATCCCGAGCACGCGCCCTACGGCCGCGCCGCCGTCGCAGCTATAAAGCATGTGGGCATCTACGACAAGATTTCCGGCAAGCTGGTGTTGGGAGAGAACATTTCCCAGACTGCCTCTTTGGTGGTTTCCGGAGGCGCGGATGCCGGGATCATCGCTCTCTCTCTGGCAGTTGCTCCATCGATGAAAGCCAAAGGTCGGTATGCGGAGATCCCGAGTGACTCCTACCCGGCCATCGAACAAGCCGCGGTGGTTTTAACATCATCACCTAACAAGGAAATTGCGAGGCAATTTATCGCCTACATCAAAACTCCGCAAAGCCAGGCCATTATGCGGGGGTATGGGTTTGCTGTGCCTCAGTAAGTGCACAGGTTGGCGCGCGCCTTGGTCCTTGATTAAAATTTCTCTAATCTGGAAAGAATCTTTTACGCGCGGACTCCGCTCAGGAAATCTAGCAGGCTAGTCCTGGAGTTCCCCGGCATCAGTAACCTTTCTTCCGAATGTGCCGATAGTGGGGTCGTGGGCACAACTCCGCAAAGCCAGAAAGTTACGCCGGCGACCAGCGCTATAGCGCCTGCCAAGTTTGTGGCGCGACAGCCGATTCTTACCCGCGAGCAACAAGTCTTTGGTTATGAGCTTCTGTTCCGGGACGGGGTGGAGAACTACTTCCGTTCCACCGATCCTGACGCTGCCTCGCGCAGTACGCTTGATACCTCCATCCTGATGGGGTTGGACACACTCTGCGGGGGACGCCGGGCTTTTCTGAACTGTACCCGCGAGGTTCTGCTGAAGGACTACATCTCTCTGCTCCCGCCCCAGCAAACTGTGGTCGAGATTCTGGAGTCGGTTGAGCCCGACGATCTGGTGATCGCCGCCTGCCAGCGGCTCAAAGAAAACGGCTACCAAATCGCCCTGGATGATTTTGCCGTGGACGATCCGCGTGCCGTGTTGACCGATTATGCGGACATCATCAAAGTCGATTGCATGGTCGTCCCTCCCGACCAGCGCAAGGCGATGGTCAAGCGCTATGGTCCCTGGAAGTGCCGCCTGCTGGCGGAGAAGGTGGAGACCCGCGAGGAATTTGTTGCCGCCAAGGAAGCCGGCTTCGTCTATTTTCAAGGCTATTTCTTCCGTCGCCCGGAGGTCATGGCGACCCACGAAATCCCCGCCAATCGCCTGAATTACATCCGTATGTTGCAGGCAGTTTCCAAGCCGGAGCTAGACACGCGGGAAATCGAGAGCGTGATCAAGACTGAAGCTTCCATCTGCTACCGCCTCTTGCGCTACCTGAACTCCGCCATGTTCGCATTTTCCACTGAGATTCACTCCATCCGGCACGCTCTGTCTTTGCTGGGTGAGCGTGAGATACGCCGCTGGGTTCGCCTGGTGGCAACCCTGGGCGCGGCACAGGACAAATCCACCAAGCTGGTTACCCAGGCCCTGGTTCGCGCCCGCTTTTGCGAACTGCTCTCCCCCAAGATTCAGCATGGGGATTCCGATCTCTTTCTGTTGGGCTTACTTTCGCTCATGGACGCAATTCTGGAAATGCCCATCGCCACCGTCTTGGAAAACATCTCCATTGATCAGGAGACCAAATCGGTTCTGCTGGGCGGAGCCAGCCGATTGCGGCCGCTCTACCAGTTGATGCTGGCACAGGAATCCGGGGAATGGGAGCAGGCTGCCGAATTGGCTCGCCTGCTGCGATTGAAGGACGACGAAGCCTCCGACACCTATTGGCAGGCGGTGCACTGGTCCCGCCAAGTGGCGGGGGAATAGCTTGGCCGAGCCGGCCACGAACCATCACTTTTGTTCTGCGCGGTGAAAGTATCGTCCCGCTTCCGGTCGGAACAGAAAAAAGGCAAACCCAGCGAAAAAGATGGCGTGCAGCGCCAGTTCCTGCCAGGAGTGAAAATAGCTTATAACTACGTGGAAAGCGATCCACGCCATGGCCAGCCAGCGCGCCCAGTTGCTGCCCCGGAGCATGAAGATTCCAGCCATAATCGCCAACAGGCGGATCAGGCTAACCCATACGATGTCATTGTGAAGCGAATGCGCTTTGAACTCAACCAGATGGTAGACCAGTCCGACCACACCACCGGTGGCAAGCAGACAAGCGATGATGGTTATGGAGAGTGGGCGTTCTCGCATGGTTTCCGTCTGCTCAATGCGATATCAACCGAAGCATAGCATTTGGGCAGCTCGGCGACTGTGGTCGCTCGCCCCCGGTTACCTCTGTGCAAAAGTCAGCCCCTTTGGCCCCTTCGGCACTTGCGCATCTTCGGGCTCACGGGTTACCATCACTATGTTCTCAGCGGCCACGCTCTCCAGCTGGCCTTCCGCGCTCAAAGGCTCCGGGCGCCTTTTTGGATTAAAGATCATTTCACGTGCAGGTTCCAGCCGCGTTAGATATTCGCGCACAGTTCCAAATGTGCGCTATAGGGGTAGCTGCCTACGGTGGGGTATTACGCAGAACTAAGTGCCAAAATCGAAGTCTCCCTTCGGGCAGACTAATACAGGATTAACAAAACAATATGAATGCAGGACCAGGACATCCCTCCGGAGGCGGAGGGAAGAACAGACGCAGGAGAGGTCGCCGTCCGCCCAATCACAGTGGCGGACCACGGCCAGGCGGGCATGCCGGACGCGACCGTCAACAACAGAACGGGATTTTCACCGCTCCCATGGATCACAGCTACCGCAACAACATGAACGGCAACAACGGTTCCCGGTCGGGCGGCCGCGGGCGCCCCGGATTTGGACCCGCCTACGTGCCGATCGAACCGGACCCGCTGCCCAAGAGTAGTGAAGACGCTTCGTCCAGGATATTCGCCTTTGTGGATGACCTGTTCTTCCTGGCTAAAATTCAAGAAACGGCGCGCAAGCTCAATGTGAAAGTGGAGTTCGTGAAGTCTGAAGCGGACCTCCAGGAGCGGATGAAGGGCAATGGCGACGAGAAGCCCTCGTTGATTATCTTTGACCTGAACAATACCAACGCCAAACCGCTCAGCCTGATTCCCAAACTTAAAACCAAGCTCAAGCGGGGAACCTCAATTATCGGTTTCCTGTCGCATGTGCAGGGAGATTTAAAGCAGAAGGCGCATGAAGTGGGGTGCGATATGGTGCTGCCTCGCTCGGCCTTTTCCCAGAACCTCCCCAACCTTTTGCGGCGGCACGGGGCTTCGGAAGAAACAGTGAACTAATCGATGCTGCTGGTTACGTCGAGCGGACGGCGCAAGACGGGCAGGACAGATATCAGTCCGCGGTTCTCCGTTCCCAGTTAGTTATCACTCACATCCGGAGGCTGAGGCGCGTCAGGCGGGGTTGGCGTCTGCGCCATGGTCGATCGTTTACGGATTTCGATCGCTCCCTGCTCGTTGTTCACCACCATGCGTGGGCCGCCACTCCCAACGTTTCCTGAAGCGGTTGCGTGTTCGTCGTTGTTGGCAACCCTGAGCCCGGCAAAGTCGGATCGAATCTCTCCATTCTTGGTCTCGGCGTTCACCTGGAAGCTTGCCTTATCGGGCAAATAGATTTCGACATCGCTCCGGCGGTTGTTGATCTGCATCGAACCGACCTTTGTCATCTGCACTTCTACCGCTCCGTCTTCGTTCTCCAGATGCAGATCGCCGCTAACGCCTTCCAGGCGAATGTCCTTGAATTTCGTCAACAGCTTGACTGGGCCGGTTACGGAAGTGGCGCGCAGATCGTGCGCATCCAGAGACAGCTCTCCGTCCAGTTTGGCAATTTCAATCTCGGTTCGGGCAGATTTCAAGGTAACGGTCTTGGAGATCTTGGAGAGCTGTACATTTTCGGAAAAATCGCCGTTCAGCCGGGCTGCGCCTTTGATCTCATCCAAGGTGATCTCTTTCACCCGTCCTTCCACCGAAACATCACCGCTAACCTTGGACACTCGGGCAGAGCTGTTTTCCAGGTTCATGGTGACTTTGCCTTTCACATCGGAAACAGAAACCTCGCCCTTCTGGTTGGAGACATCGATATCGCCATCCCGGCCGAGGATGCTTACGTCGCCCGAGCGGTTGGTGATCGAAACCGCGGCATTGCGCGGAATGGAAATATCCAGATCGATGGTGACCGAATGGTCGCCCTGATTGTTGGCATTCAGCGTGACTGTATTCCCTGCGACCTTGATCTCAGGTTTGGTCTCCGAGTTCCAGCGATCAGCGTCACGTTGACTCTCTGCCTTTATGCTCTTGTGGATCGAGACTTGAACCTTGGAGGAATCGGAGGCGCTTACATTGACCGCACCCCGGGCGTCGTTAATCCGCAAGCTCGCCCCGGCAGGAAAATCCAGTTCCATCCGGTCATCGTAGGTGTGAGTGTGGCCGCCCCACCAAGAGAAGTCTTCGTCGTCAATTTGCAGGCCATGCCTTAGCTGGTCCCAATCCACCCGCGTGGTTTGGGTGGCAACCAGGCCGAAGCAGATCAACATGACCACCAGCAACGCGCCGCCAACGCCGATGCCGGAAGAGCGCGCTCCGCTCCGTTGCGCCTGATAGTGCTCCGCCAGTTTGATGATTCCCAGCAGGATCAGCAATGCCGGCCAGTAGTGCGCGAACCACACCCACACCCGCTCCAGGCTGAGCACGTGCATGGTGGCCAGCAGGAACACCAGGCCGACCGCGATAAGAATCAGCGGGCCGGATATGGACCGCTCCCGGCGTGGCGGAATGGACGGCGGAATTGGAGTTGGGCTAGCCATTGTGCACCTCACTCGACGGCGGTTGGACTTCCCCCTCAATCGGGCCGCTGCCCGGTGGTGGCGGGGGAGGCAGCGTGCTTCCAGGGGTATTGGAACCCAGCAGCTTGATCAGACCGATGACCAGTAGCAGAATTGGCCAGGTACGGCCAAAGCCAGGCCCGCGCATGTGCTCGATCAGGAACAGGCTGCCGATGGTGATCAAAACTGCGGGCCCCATCAATGCCCTGGGATTTGGGTTGCTGGGCGCGGACGATCCCAGGAGTCCCAAGCGGCTCGCCCCCAGCCACAGACCCAATCCGATCAGGAACAATGGCCAGAAATCTCCGATGTCGAGATCCATGACGTTTGACAACAGGAAAAGAACCCCCAGCCCGATCAGGATCACGGCGCCGATGGGGATCTTGCCGGTATCAACTTTGTGGCCGAGGCTGAACGCTTGTCCTAACCCAAAAGGGTCTGGAGCCGGTTGGCCGGTCTGCATTGCGCGCGCGGTTCGTACCGCGTCCGCTATTTGATAGACGATGAAGAAAGCGATGGCCAGCCCTAAGAACATGTGCATAAACCAGGGCACGTTGCTGCTCTGCATAACAATCAGCAGAACAAAGATTCCCAGATGGGCCAGCCCTTTGGCGTATTGGCCGGTGTATACCGCACCGACGCCGAAAGGGAAGACCCCGCCCAGAATGCCGGCCACAGTAGGATTGGGGCCCGCGTTCGGCCCCGCGCCCGGCGTGTACGGTGGCGTGGTGGAAGCCCCAAACCCCGCTGTGGGCGGTGGTGGTGTCACTGGCGGTTGCGTGCCGTGCAGGCGCTCGGCCAGGCAGCTTTCGCAATAAATCACTCCTTGCACGGAGCGGGTGCAATTGGCGCACAGCGGCTTTCCGCAGGTGCGGCAGTAGGCCACCGCTGGTACATCACTATGCGTGGCGCAGTTCATACGAACCTCCTGTAAGTGGTTTCCGTCACTACAGGTGGAAGCAAAGGAGTCGAAGCCAGTATGGGCTGGTTCTCTCCCTGGCTGTAGTTGCGTTCTTGCTTCTGATCGGGTTGTCCACTGGTATCGTTCTTATGGTTTTTGTCTTTCTGTTGCTGGGGCGATTGTTCCGCCGGAGTTGTGGCGCGCTTGAACTCGCGCACCCGCGTTTCCAGTTCATACACGAGGCGAACATTCTCGTAGTACTTCACCACTTTCGCGGTTGTCTGGTAGTACGTCCGCTTGATGGCGCTGGGCCGCAAGTCAAGGTGGCGCAGGTCCCCAATCCGAACTCCGGCAATGCTCAACGTGACTGAGAGCGAGAAAAACGCCATCCCGAACGACATCGCAAATCTCGGCTGGCGGGCCAGGTTCACCATCGGAGATAGGAACGAAGCCTGGAACCGCTCCCACCACGATGGCCTGAGCCCGGTGGTCTCGATCAGGATGTTGCGAACCAGCTCTGCGGGAGGTTCAACATCCTCCAGCTTTGCCAGCCAGGCTTCCCCAGCCTGGGCATCTGCAAACATCGGCCCACAGACTTCGCAGACCTTGGCGTGTGACTGAAAGTCATCCAGCTTTGGCCCTAAAGCGCCTTCCAGAGCATCGCTGAGCAGGGCATCGAACTCCGTGCACTGCATACCGTTATGGTTTTCTCCGGCCATCACATTACCTGCCTATAGGTACGTTGTAGCAGGCGGGCAAGTTCCACCCGTCCGCGGTTAATCCTGGACTTGACAGTGCCCTCCGGAACCTTCAGTACGTGGGCTATCTCGCGATAGTCCAAGTCCTGTAGATCCCGCAGGATAACCGCCTCCCGCAGGTCCGGGGACAGCTTTTGCAGGGCCGCGTGGACCACTTCCCGGGTCTCACGGCTCTGCACTCCGGCGTCGGGAGGCTTCGCTTTGTCTTCGATTTTCTCGCTTAAGGGCATGGCGTCTTCGTGGTCGGAGGTTGTTCCGTCCAGCGAATCGGTCATGCGGTCCTGCTTGGTTTTGCGGAAATGGTCGACCAGAAGGTTGCGGGTCATGGTGGTCAGCCAGGTGACGAATGCCCCGCGTTCTACATCGTAGGAACCCAAAGTCCGGTACATTTTGATGAAGACCTCCTGTGTGAGGTCCTGCGCATCATCGGACGTACCGGCGAAACGATAGCAAAGGTTGTAAATCCGCCGGTGATAGGTGCGCACGATCTCCTCCCAAGCCGCAGCATCGCCGGCAACACAGCGGCGAACCAGCATCGCGGCGACTTGGACGTCTTCCAACCCGCACTCCCCGGAACTCCTGGTTTTTCAGCCCGGAACTGCTTATTACTCTGACCAATCCGGGCTGAACTCCACAGCACTGGATACGCTTTTATGGAGGCAAAAGTTCTCGTGTGGCAAAACAGGGAATTGTAGCAGGGAGGCAAGTTTCTGATTGGATTGGGTAGAGATTGGTGAGACCATTGTGCTAGCGAATGTCAGGAGCAGTGAAATGATCCATAAAATTACCGTATGGGCGACTGTAGGCTTTGTGGTGGTGTGCTGCTGGACAGCCTATATGGCCGTCACATTTCCAGATCAGCTGACTTCAGTTCCAATCTTGTGGGCTCTGGTTCGCTTCACTTGCCCAATCGTATTCGCCAGTGTTTATTGGCATTTCGGAGTTGCGCTTCCGTGGGTTTTGCTTGTCAATACCGTGACCTATGCGTTGGTTGGATTGATCGTGGAAACGCTGAGGAGAAGGTTGAGCCCGGCGAGATAATTTCTACAACAATTCTAGCTTTATCCGCGTGATAATCATCCGAACTTTATCCTGAAGTTCTCCCAGAAATTCCCCGCCCTCGCCTATCGTGAGCTGATTATGTTGCATCACGGCCGTGCGATTCCCAGCATAGAGATTCCCGACCAGCCCGCGAGGCGGAACGCATTCGAGAAGAAGAATCCGGGAAAGCATTTCAGTTTGCGGACGGCGATTTCTCGTTTCAGTGAACGTAATGACGATGTGCCAATGGCTTCGGAGAGCGCGTCGGGCATTTCCCCGAACCAGGAACGCGCCAGTCCAGTGATGGAGACCGAGGCTGTTTCCAAGGCAGACGGCTTAGGATAGCTAACTTCGATATTGGAATATCCGGCGTGCGAAAGCACCCGCCGCAAGCTCTGTGTGTTCCAGCGAGTGAGGTGATTCGGCGGATAATCCGCCACATCCCGGTGTTTGCCGCCTTTGGTCCAACGTTTCGGGCTGGGCACGCTCAAAATGAAAACTGAATTCCTGAAACGCTGGCGGATCTTCGCCAGAAATTCGACTGGATCCGGCAGATGCTCCAAGACTTCAAATAGCGTGACTACATCTGGCTGCCAGTTTACGGGTATCGCCTCAAGAGAACCGCATTCGACCTCGAATCCTTTCTGCTGGAGGAGTTGAACCGGCCGCGACCCGACTTCGACTCCCTTGACCCGGAAACCCATTTGCCGCGCCCGCGCCAGAAACCATCCTGAGCCGCAGCCAATGTCGAGAATCGTCGCCACCGGACGGTTGCGGGCGATCCATTTCAACGCATTTTGTTGGGCGGAAAACAGCATCCACCTGGATTCCGGCAGATACGCGCCAGCTTGCGAGAGCCACGATGCCGAAGGAACGTAGAAGTCTTCGGCTTTGTCTTGGTAGGCGCGGTCGTAGTTCTCACGGCTATATTCCAGGGGATCACAGAATTCCAGGGTGCATTCCGAGCAGCGCAAGAAACAGAAGCTTCCGAAGCGCTCCACCCGATGATTCACCATGCTCTTGCACAGAGGGCAGGGCGCGCCGCGAGATGGGATCGGCCACAGCAACGGGCTCGAGTCTATCGACTCCCGATGGGTTGAAACATTTAATCCTGTTAAGAATTGGCACGGAGGGTCCGGGGAAGCGGCGCAGCAAAACCAATTCTTTGACCGCAAGAGTTCGCAGAGAAATACGATTCACGATGAGCCATCGGAAATGGCTTCCCGGGAGTTACTCCGAGGTAAAGTAGTCGACCGTAACCGGATTCTCAAACAAAGAATAGTCCCGGGTCACGACGGTAATTCCCGTTTCCGTCACAAAATACCGCTGCCGGTCAGCCCCCGCGTCGTAACCGATGGTTGTGCCTTCTGGAATGTGCACGTCCCGGTCAATGATGGCTCGCCTGATTTTGCAGTGGCGTCCAATGTTGACGTGAGAGAACAGAATGCTGGCGTCAATTTCACTGTAGGAATTCACCCGTACGTCGGGGGAGAGCACGCTCCCCTTCACCATGCTGCCGGAAACAATGCATCCGGAGGAAACGATCGAATCCACCGCGGTCCCGGTCCGGCCCGGCTCGCCGAAAACAAACTTGGCCGGAGGATACTGCCGCTGGTAGGTGCGAATCGGCCACTCTTCGTCGTAGAGATTGAACACCGGCGAGACCGACACGATATCCATATTGGCTTCGTAGTAGGCTTCCAGCGTCCCCACGTCGCGCCAGTACAAAGCTTCTTTCTTGTTCTCGTCCACGAAATCGTAGGCGTACACGCGGTAGTCATCCACCATCTTCGGCAGGATGTCTTTTCCGAAATCGTGGCTGGAATTGGGGTCCTCGGCGTCCTTCAGCAGCGCGGGAATCAGCACATCGGTATTGAACAGATACACGCCCATGGAGCCGCTGCATTTTTCCGGGTTGTAGGGCGAGCGCAGCTCCGTCTCCTTGGGTTTCTCCTGGAATCCGTTGACCCGGCCATCTCGGTCCAAATCTACGACCCCAAAACGCGGCGTTTCTGCGGGATCAATTTGAATAGTCGCCAGGGTGACGTCGGCGCCGCTGTCCTGGTGATGCTGCAGCATCAAGCGGTAATTCATCTTGTAGATGTGGTCACCGGAGAGAATCAGCACGTGCTTGGGCTGTTCGGATCCGATGGAATATATATTTTGGTAAACCGCGTCCGCTGTGCCCTGGTACCAGGATTCGCTCACCCGCTTCATGGGCGGCAGAACTTCGATGAACTCCCCCATCTGCCGGGCCAGGAAGGTCCATCCCTCGCGGATGTGGCGATTCAGTGACAACGCCTTGTATTGGGTCAGGATGTAGACGCGGCGCAGGTCGGAGTTGATGCAGTTGGAAAGGGTGACATCGATAATGCGGTAGATGCCGCCGAAGGTGACTGCTGGTTTGGCGCGGTCGCGAGTCAGCGGATAAAGCCGTTCTCCGGCTCCGCCAGCCAACAATACTCCCAGAGTGTCTTTCATCGGCGTCCGTTGAGATGCAATTTGGAGTTAAAGAGACATCGCGCGGCAATGCCTCCCGGTCTGGGCCTGTGGCTCCAGCCAGCGATACTAGCACACTGGAAGTTCAGGTTGGGGTGGTAGGCGCCGCGGTTTAGTTCTAGGCTGCGTCGTCCTCGACCTTGATGCGCAGCGACTTAAGGAATTTCAAGTCCTGGTCGCTTACTTTCAATTCCGGATTGCTGGTGAGGGTGGTAACCAGGGAGGTCTTATCGGCCGTCTTATCGCCTGGCTTGCTCACGCCAATGGTGGCTTCCAGCACCAGGAAGATGTCGTAACCGCCGTCTTTGATCCGTGAGACCACTTCGGCGATGGCGTCGGAGTCAGCCAGAGATTCATTGATGGCATCGCCCAATTCCTTCATCAACTGCTTCAGTTGCTGATCCACGGATCCTCCTGCTGGATATTCTAGCGCCGAACGTTGATAAAATCATCAACTAATGACCGACCTCTCTGCCGCGCGCAAGTTGAGCATTTTGGGCCGCATAGTAATGCAGCAGGCCGGGCGCTCGCGCCTGGCAGGAGCTCTGTTGCAGGCCGGACGGGTTACAGCTCTCAGTGTTGGACGCGTTCTGCACCTTCTCTGGTTGGAAGTCACTGGCTTTGTTTTCCTGTGTATAGCGCTGATTGCCGGGATTGCATTGCGACACGAATATTTGCTCTATCGGGCTGGCAGTGCTGGCCCCGGCAAGCTGGTCTTGGCAGTCGTGGTCACTATAATGTTTCTCTGGTTCGGCGTGAGTTCTTTTTGGAGAGCCGGCAAGAAGCGTTAGAGTGTCCTGAACCTCAATGAGCGACAAACCTAAGCTCGTAGTGGATCCCGAGACCTCCTCTCATATCCCCGTCCAACCGATCTACACTGCCGCCGATCTGCAAGCCTGGGACTACGGCCAACAGGTAGGTTATCCCGGCGAATTCCCGTTCACCCGCGGCATCCAGCCCACCATGTATCGAGGCCGCCTCTGGACCATGCGGCAATACGCCGGCATGGGCGATGCCGAAGAATCCAACAAACGCTACAAATACTTGCTGGCCAATGGGACTACGGGACTGTCGGTGGCTTTCGATTTGCCCACTCAGATCGGATTGGATTCCGACCATCCGCTGGCAGTTGGCGAAGTCGGAAAAGTCGGTGTGGCGATTGATTCGGTGGAAGACATGCAGCGCTTGTTCGACGGCATCGAACTGACCGGAATTTCCACTTCGATGACCATCAATGCGACGGCTTCCATCCTGCTGGCTCTGTATGTAGCCGTGGCGCGGCGGCAGGGAGCGGACATTCGCAAGATCAGCGGCACTGTACAGAACGATGTCCTCAAGGAATATATCGCGCGCGGCACCTACATTTACCCGATTGCGCATGCCATGCGCATCATTACCGACCTGTTTGCCTGGACCAGCGAACATGTTCCCGAGTGGAACACGATTTCGATTTCCGGATATCACATGCGGGAGGCGGGATCGACCGCGGTACAGGAAGTCGCCTTCACTTTGGCCAATGGCATGGCTTATGTGCAGGCGGCCATCGACGCCGGGCTGGATGTAGACAGGTTCGCTCCCCGGGTGTCGTTCTTTTTCAACGCCCACAACAATTTCCTGGAAGAAGTGGCCAAGTTTCGCGCGGCCCGGCGCATGTGGGCGCACATCATGCGCGAGCACTTTAAGGCGCACAATCCGCGCTCGTGGATGCTGCGCTTTCACACCCAGACAGCTGGTTCCACGCTGACCGCGCAGCAACCCGAGAACAACATTGCCCGGACGGCCTTGCAGGCATTGGCGGCAGTGCTGGGGGGCACGCAATCGCTGCACACCAATTCCTATGACGAAGCATTAGCTCTGCCCACCGAGCAGGCGGCGCGGATCGCGCTGCGGACACAGCAGATCACCGCCTACGAATCAGGCGTGCCCCAGACCATCGATCCGCTGGCTGGGTCCTACTACGTCGAGAGTCTCACCAATGAAATCGAAAAACGGGCTAACGAGTACTTAGAAAAAATCGATGCCCTGGGCGGGATGCTGCGCGCAATCGAACGCGGATACGTGCAGCAGGAAATCCAGAATGCTGCCTACGAATTCCAGCAGGCGGTGGACCGTGGGGAAGCGATTGTGGTCGGAGTGAACCGCTTTGCCATTGAGGAAGAAAAGCCGATTCCAACCCAGCGCATCGATGAATCGCTGGAGCGCAAGCAAGTAGAGCGGTTGCGCGCCTTGCGCGCCCGGCGCGATGTGAAGATATGGCAAGGCTCGCTCAGGTCCGTGGAGGATGCAGCCCGCTCTGGTGCCAATCTCATGCCGCGCATCCTGGCGGCAGTTGAGGCGTATGCCACGGTAGGCGAAATCTCGGATACACTGCGAAGAGTGTTCGGAGAATATAGAGAAGCCGTATTTATCTAGTATGGTTTGTCACGGAGGACTCATGTCCATTAGCGAATTTCTGTTGCCCGAATTTGATGTCGAGGCCAAGAATACCCGGCTTACTTTGCAGCGCGTTCCTAACGATAAGCCGGATTTCGCTCCTCATCCGAAATCGATGCCCCTGAAAAATCTGGCTCCGCATGTGGCCCAGTTAGCTGGATTTGGTCTGATTGTTTTGACTACTCCCGAGCTGGATTTTTCCAAGACGAGCATTCCACGAGTGGCCTTCGAGTCTGCCGGGCAATTGGTTAAAGTCTTTGACGAGGGCTCTGCCAAAGTTCGGGCTGCCTTGGAATCCACCCCCGATGAAGCCTGGAAGCAGAACTGGAAGCTGAGCTTTCAGGGCAAGCCAATTTTCGATGGGCAAAGATTCCTGGCCTATCGCGAGATGTTTCTCAATCACCTGGTGCATCACCGCGCGCAACTGGGCGTGTATTTGCGCTTGAATGAGGTTCCCGTTCCGGCGACCTACGGGCCTTCGGCGGATGACACGCTGGGCTTCTAGCCGGCTGTACACAAGGGCCGCCTATGAATGACTGCATCTTCTGCCGCATTGTGAAGGGAGAGATTCCCTCCAGGAAGGTTTACGAAGACGAGCATACCTACGCGTTCGAAGATCTTGATCCCAAAGCTCCCACACATGTCTTGATCGTTCCTAAGAAACACATCCGCGGATTGAAGGAAGCCGAGTCTGCGGATGCCGAGGTGGTGGGCCGGTGCCACTTGACTGCGGCGAAGATTGCCAAGGATCGGGGCATTGAAGATGGCTATCGTACCGTGCTCAATGTCGGGGCAGGGTCGGGGCAGTCGGTGTTTCATCTGCACGTGCATTTGCTGGGTGGACGCAAGCTTACCTGGCCTCCGGGGTAATGGTTGTCTTTGCCATCTCTACGTCTTACTTCGATCTTTTTAATCGACAGGATGCGCGGATTTCATCTCGGCGGGTGGCTAATCTTCTAGTAAACTTAGAGCTGAAAATCAACCTATGCTACGCGTCGGATTCATCGGTTGGAGAGGGATGGTGGGCAGCGTCCTCATGCAGCGCATGCGTGAAGAGGGCGACTTCGCCGGACTGGACTGCGTGTTCTTTTCGACCTCGAATGCCGGCGGCAAAGCTCCGGAACAGGCCGGCAAACGCGGCACCTTGAAAGATGCCAAAGACTTGACTGAGCTCGCCGGATGCGACGTGCTCATCAGCTGTCAGGGCGGCGAGTTCACCACCGAGGTTTATGAACCCCTCCGCAAGGGCGGGTGGCAGGGATATTGGATTGATGCGGCTTCCACCCTCCGCATGGCAGATGATGCGCTCATCATTCTCGATCCGGTAAACGCGGAAGTGATCGAACGGGGACTCAAGCATGGCATCCGCAGCTACATTGGCGGCAATTGCACGGTCAGCCTGATGCTGATGGCCTGCGCGGGGCTGCTAAAGGCGGGGATCGTGGAGTGGGTTTCTTCGATGACCTACCAGGCGGCATCTGGGGGCGGCGCGGCCAAGATGCTGGAACTGGTAAAGCAAATGGGCCTATTGGTCGATCCCGTGCGGAAATCGCCATCGGAAAATGCCTTGGAAGTAGACCGCATGGTGGTCGATGCGCAACGCTCGCCATCACTCCCCACCGCGGAGTTTGGCGCTCCATTGGCCGGAAGCCTGCTGGCTTGGATTGATAGAGATATGCCCGGCGGCCAGACCAAAGAAGAATGGAAGGCCATGGCCGAGGCTAATAAGATCCTGGGATTGAATCCTCCGGTGCCGATGGATGGTATTTGTGTTCGCGTGGGAACCATGCGCTGCCATAGCCAGGGACTGACCATTAAGCTAAAAAAAGATGTCCCCCTGGCCGAGATTGAGCAGATCATCTCGGGCACCAACGAGTGGGTAAAGCTGGTGCCCAACGATAAAGCTTCGACCTTGCGGGACCTGACTCCGACTGCGGTTTCAGGGACGCTGAACGTTCCCATTGGACGGCTGCATAAATTGAAGATGGGGCCGGAATATCTGGGCGCGTTCACCGTGGGCGATCAGCTGCTATGGGGAGCTGCTGAGCCGTTACGGCGCATGCTGAATATTCTGCGAGAGCATCTGGGCGCAAGCGACCAACGCCTGGAGACCGCTCAATCGCGAGCGTAGTTTTCGCCCTTGAACCAAAATATTGGCAGCCCTCTACCCAAAATATTGTCATTCCGGGAAGCGCAGCGACGAGGAATCTGCTTTTTGCCGGCAGTGCCAGCGTTGCCGTCCATGTGGGGCAGCCGATCCCCTTGACACATGAGTGACGTCTTGTTCTGACCATGGTTGCTTACATATAGTGCTGCCCTCGTGTTATGTTGAATTTTCCTCTTCTGCACATGATCCGCTCTTACAAAGGCATAAAACCAACGATTCCCTCATCCTGCTACGTGGACCAATCCGCGCAGATCATCGGCGACGTTGTTCTCGGCGAGCACGCCAGCGTTTGGATGAATGCCGTCGTCCGCGGCGATGTGCACCAGATCCGCATCGGCGCGTATTCGAACATCCAGGATTGCAGCGTGCTGCATGGAATGAAGGAACAGTACGGGGTCTACGTTGGCGAATACGTGACGGTCGGCCATTCCGTGACACTGCATGGATGCGTGATTGAAGACCGCTGCCTGATCGGAATGGGTTCCGTCATTTTGAACGGCGCGAAAATTGGCGCAGGCTCAATCATTGCCGCGCGGACTCTGATTCCAGAGAAAACGATCGTGGAGCCGGGTTCGCTGTGGATGGGATCTCCGGGACAATTTAAGCGTAAGCTGAACGAGAAAGACCAGGAAGCAATCATGCGCTATGCCAACAATTATTTGGGATACAAGGAGTCATATTTGCAGGAGCGGTGAAGTAATCGCCCCACAAATCTGCTCTGCGCAATTGGTGGTAAGCGCAAGAGATGGCCGGCCCAGACGGCGGCGCTACGAAAAACTTTATGCAGCCATTCCGAATTCACACCGGCAAAGTCGCTCCCCTACTTCGCGCCAATGTGGACACTGACCAGATCATCCCCAAACAGTTTCTCAAGCGCATTGAGAAGACGGGTTTCGGAGATTTTCTGTTCTACGACTGGCGCCGCAAGTCCGACGGGACTTTCGATCCCGCGTTCCCGCTGAACCAGCCGCGTTACGCCGGAGCGAGCATCCTGGTCGCAGGCAAGAATTTCGGCTGCGGCTCCTCCCGTGAACATGCCGTGTGGGCGCTGGAGAACTTTGGCTTTCGTGCCGTGATCGCCCCGGCCTTCGCCGATATCTTTGCCAGCAACTGCGTGCAAAATGGCGTGCTAGCCGTAGTCCTGCCCGAAGAGCAGGTCGCAGAAATCGGCCGCCGAGTTCAGGAAACTCCGGGATACGAAATGACCGTCGATCTCGAAAGGCGTCAAGTTAAGGACGGACAGGGCTTTTCCGCAGAATTTTCTATCGATGATTCCGTACGCCATCGCCTCCTGGAGGGATTGGACGACATCGGTTTGACCCTGCTCCACGAAAAAGAGATCGCCGCCTACGAACAGCGACATCGATAAATGATTTTCTCTGCTTCCCTCGGCGGTTTAAGAGCACGCAGAGACCGGGCCAAACGATCCTCTGGACAGAAATCAGTTTTTCCCCTAAGCTCTGCGATTTGGACCCACGGAGCCATCCATGACACGGATTTTCATCTCGCTCGTATGTTTGGTGGTTGTTCTCTCCATGACTCACCTCAGCGCGCAAACCGCAGAGCCTGCGGTTTCCATCGTCCGTTCTGACCCAGCCTTCGATAAGCTCGTCCCCAAAGACGCCGTCCTGGAAAAGCTTGCCGGCGGCTACGCCTGGTCTGAGGGGCCGGTATGGGACAAAAAGCATGGGTATCTCCTGTTCTCGGACATTCCCAACAATTCGATTTTTAAATGGGAGCCGGGCAAGGGCGCATCGCTATTCATGAGGCCGAGCGGTTACACCGGCTCCGAGCCATTCACCGGACGCGAACCCGGTTCCAATGGCCTGACTTTCGATCCTCAAGGCCGCTTTACCCGCACCCAGCACGGCAACCGCCGCATTGTCCGCACCGAAGCGGATGGCAAGGAAACGGTCCTGGTGGACAAATACGAGGGCAAGCGCCTGAACAGCCCCAACGACCTGGCCTATAAATCAAATGGCGACCTTTACTTCACGGATCCCGCCTACGGATTGCCCAAACAATTAGACGATCCCGGCAAAGAACAACCGTTCCAGGGCGTATATAAATTGTCGAAAGACGGTAAGCTCACCTTGCTCGACAAGGAATTGAAGGCCCCCAACGGCATCGCTTTCTCGCCCGACGAAAAGATCCTCTATGTCAGCGACACCATCGAAACCAAGTGGTGGGCCTACGACGTAAAGGACGACGGCACAGTTACGAACAAGCGGCTCCTGCTCGACGGCACGGAACTCAAGAAGAATGGTCCCGGTTCGCCGGACGGAATGAAAGCAGACGCCAACGGCAACCTCTTCGCCGCTGGCCCAGGAGGAATCGTTGTCATTTCTCCCGCAGGAAAGGTCTTAGGTTATTTCAGCATGGGGGTCCCTACCGCCAACTGCGGATGGGGAGATGACGGTTCTACTCTGTACATCACGGCCAACACCAACCTGTACCGGGTCAAGCTCGCAACTAAAGGCGCTGGCTGGTAAAGATACTGGCGGTCTTAGGCCTAAAGCTTGGCTGGTTCCTCAAGCACGCCCAGCAACGCCTGGGCGCAGTACACCCGGTCCCGCTTGGCATCGCCCACCGGTTTGAGGATACTCGCGCGCTCCAGCCGCTCAATCGCTCGTTGCGCAGTGGTAAATGCGACCTCCAGCTTCTCGGCGGCGCCCTTGATAGTAATAAACGGATTCGCTCCCAAAAGCTCGACTACCCGTAGCGGCGCCTTGCTTGACTCGCCGGAAACTGCCTTCTGCCATTGCGCCAGCAGATGGTTGATTCGCATCGCCCGGCTCAGCGCATCTTCTGACATTCGCGCCACGCCGAGAAGAAAATATTCCAGCCAATCATTCCAGGCTCCACGTTCGCTGATGCCGCGCAGGCCGCTGTAGTAATCCCGCCGCGACGCTTCGAAAAACGCCGATAGATAGAGTAACGGCGCCGGCAGGATTTGCCGTTGCACCAGGAATAAGGTGATGAGCAGCCGCCCGACGCGGCCGTTGCCGTCGCGAAATGGATGGATGGCTTCGAATTGATAGTGTGCCAGAGCAATCGTGACCAAAGGAGGCAGGTCCGATTCGCTGACAAACTTCTCCCACGCCATCAGGCATGGCCCCACCTCGCGGGGAGGCGGCGGAATATAGGAAGCTGTCGCCAGCGTGCTGCCCGGCAAGCCGATCCAGTTCTGGATTTTACGGAACTGGCCAGGGCTGGCGTGTTCTCCTCGTACATTTTTCATCAGCTTTTCATGCAGCTCGCGCATGAGGCGCACTCCAATGGGAAGGCGTTTGAGCCGGGTGATCCCGTGTTCCAGCGCCACCACGTAATTGCTGACCTCGCGCAGGTCTTCCGGACTGCGTTCCACAACCCCTCCCGCTTCCGATGCCAGCAGTTCACCCAGCGTGGCTTGCGTGCCCTCAATCTTGCTCGACAACACTGCTTCCCGCTGCACAAAAGGACGAATCAGCACGTGCGGATTCGGCAACCGTCCACCTTCGCCCGCTAGCCTGCCGATCACCCGGTCGGCAACCGACAACAAGCTGACCAACCGCGGCGTCCACTCCAAAGACGGGGGCAGAGGCGATGGCACAAAGGCGAGGTAAGCGCCTTGCGGCACCTTCTTGCCGGGAACATAAACGGTATGCGGCATGGCGGCTCCGGGTGAAAATGACTTTTCTTGTTATTTTCACATTGTATAACAATCGAAAATAGACAGCGTGCTTATTTTCACTCGTGAAAATCGTGGCGAGCGCTATCACCGGCTATGGCGCAACCCCGAGCTTGGGTGAGCGCTGTTGTAAACTGGCAAGGACCCCGCTTATCCCGCGGAGGGATGTGTGAGTGGTTGAAACAGGCGGTCTTGAAAACCGCTGTACCCGGAAGGGTACCGGGGGTTCGAATCCCTCTCCCTCCGCCATGATTTGAATCCCGCACTCAATTCTAGTAACTTTGCATGGGCCAACCTATGCCTGATATGAAAACCATCCTCACCATCATCCTGTGTTGCGCGCTTGGCGCCACGGTCGCGGAGGCCAAAACAAAAGTGACTAAGCAGCCGTTCGGAAAAATGCCTGACGGTACCGCGGTAGATATTTTCACTCTCAGCGATGGCACGGTGGAAGCCCGCATCATACCCTTCGGAGCGATCATCGTGTCGCTCAAGACCCCCGACCGCAGCGGCAAACTTGCGGACATCGTTCTCGGCTTCGATACCCTGGACGAGTATGTTGCCAACAGTCACAATTTTTATGGAGCCGTCATCGGGCGTTATGCCAACCGCATTGCCCACGGCACTTTCCCGCTGGAAGGCAAGAATTATTCTCTTCCCAGGAATAATGGCGAGAACACCCTGCACGGCGGCCCCAATGGTTTCTACAATGTGTTATGGACGGCAAAGCAGATTGAAAACGGTCTTCTGCTGACTTACCTGAGCAAAGATGGGGAAGAGGGTTTCCCCGGCAATCTCACTACCACCGTCCGTTACACCCTGGAAAAGCGTGCACTGCGAGTCGAGTATTCCGCCACCACCGATAAACCCACCGTGGTCAATCTTACGCAGCATTCCTATTTCAATCTGGCGGGCGAGGGGAACGGCGACATCCTGGGTGGTCAGCTGACCTTGCATGCCTCCAAGTTCACTCCCGTGGATGCCAGCCTGATTCCCACCGGCGAAGTTAGAGCAGTGGATGGCACACCGTTTGATTTCCTCAAGGCGACCCGCATCGGCCAGCGCATTGAGGCCAACGATGAACAGATCAAACGGGGAGGCGGATACGACCACAACTGGGTCGTGGACGGTCCCGCGGGAAAGCTCCGCGAAGCCGCGGAATTATACGAACAGGCTTCCGGACGAGCGATGAAAATTTCCACCACTGAGCCGGCCATCCAGTTCTACAGCGGCAATTTCTTGACTGGATCCAAAGGGAAAGCGGGGAACCCTTATCCCCGGCGTTCCGCCCTGTGTCTGGAAACCCAGCACTACCCAGATGCGCCCAACCAGCCGGCATTCCCGTCAACCGAACTGAAGCCCGGTCAAAAATTCGACAGCGTGACCGTATTCAGTTTCTCCACCCGCTAGCGGGCATTCTGGGGGACGTCGCCCAAGATGGCCCGTCCCATGCCCATCACCTCTTCCGCGCACCGGGGCTGAGGAGAAGACTAGAAACCTCGTAAGAATTACCAATCCAAGCCAGACGAACGTTAAAACAACTAAGGGTTTCACTGTATTTTGCCTCTGTTTTTCAGATGGCAACGCGTCTACTACCTGGGTCATCGAACGCAATACAGACCAAATTGCAACCTCTGGTCTTCCCGAGTAACCGATCGGGAAAAGTTACCCGAATCTTTACAAATATTTTTCGAAAAGGAGGCTCTAGTCTGCTACAAATGGGTTTCACACGGGCCTTCCTGGTAGTTCTGATGGCGCTGACTATGTTGGCGTGGGTCGCCCAAGAGGACATCCGGGAAGACGACACCGTCTTCAACCGCTGCGAGATGTTGCAACGGGCACGATTCCAAGTATTGGGTCAGTGCGTGCCGCGGGTGAGTCGGGGCAGTTCTTTCACAACTCAGTCTAAAACTGGTAAGTCGGCTTCAGCCGAAGTGAGTACTAAGCATCTGACGTTGCTGTCGAGTTGTATTCTCCGCTGCTGAGACCAAGCCACTTCTCCGACACGCACCGGCCGCAGGATACCGGTCCCCAGCCGGTTGCTTGTAACGCAACCATCACGTGTTCTTGAAGGAGAATTTCATGCAGGTAGCACAGGTACAAAATCCATGCTTGTGGAAGCAAGTCTATCAGGAGGCCGTGTTCGAACTGGACCACGGCCATCTTCGCCCTAAACTCGAAGCTGCGCGAAAGGCGATCGACGAGCGGTTCACCGAGTTGTTTTCCAGCGGAGGCACCTACCGCGAATTCATGGAACTCGGCGATGCCCAGCGCACACTTCAATTCCTGGAACGAAACGAGTTCGATTCTTAAGTTGTTCGGTCTAAGTACAGCGGGGCAGAAATGCCCCGCTATTTCTCTGCCCGGATGTCCAGAGCTACAATCAACCGGATCGGAGGTTCCATGTCACCTCGCCTCCTGGTTTTGTTGTTGGCGTTCTGCTCTCTGAATCTTGCCTTCGCCGAGGACCACCCTGGTATAACTCAGAAATCTCCCGACGCCGTAACCAAGCCAAATTCCACGGACCCCTCATCGAGCGAACCATCATCGTCCCCTTTCCGATATTGGGCGGGAAAAACGAGAGTGCGAGGTTTGCGGCCCGATCTCGATGCCACCTGTTACACCATGCGGACTTACCTGGTGCAGCGCGATGAGAGCGACTCTGATTCGGTGCATCCGGTGAGCTATACCACCTGCCAACCCGCACCGCGATTCGCGGTGAAGGTGACCACTCAGCAACCGGTCGAAAAAGATAGCGATTCAAAATAGATCGCGGCAACAGATATCTGGCAACGTGCAGGCTATTCCAGCACTGCGTTCAGTGGTCCCGCGCTGCATTCACATCACTCCATGCTTTTTTATAATCCCAGCCGTACAATGAAAGCTCATGGCGACCGTCCCGGCAACACCCAAGCCCAAAGTATCCGGCGGCAGTTTTCTCCTCGAAGAGCGCCAGCCCGACGATGTTTTCACTCCTGAAGATTTTTCCGAGCAGCACCAGTTGATTGGCCAGACTACCGAAGAGTTTGCCCTCAACGAAATCGTCCCCAGCATCGAGAAAATTGAGCACAAAGACTTCTCTATCACCCGCGAGCTACTGAAGAAGGCGGGCGACCTGGGCCTCAGCGGCGTAGAGGTGCCCGAGGCCTACGGTGGTCTGGAAATGGACAAAGTGACCGCCGCAGTCATCGCCGACCACATCGCCAAATATGCAGGCTTCGCAACCACCTGGGGCGGACATACCGGCATCGGCACGTTGCCCATCGTTTATTTTGGCAGCGAAGAGCAAAAGAAAAAATATCTGCCGCGCCTAGCCGCAGGGGAGATCGTCGGAGCGTACGCCTTGTCGGAAGCTTCGTCCGGCTCTGACGCGTTGAACTGCCGCGCCCGCGCCCAACTTTCACCCGACGGCAAGCATTACATCCTCAACGGCGAAAAAATGTGGATCACCAACGCCGGCTTCGCCGACTTGTTCACGGTCTTCGCCAAAGTCGACGGCGAAAAATTTACCGCGTTTTTAGTGGAAAAAACTTTCCCCGGCTTCTCCATCGGCGCGGAAGAACACAAGATGGGCATCCGCGGCTCCTCCACCTGCCCCATCATCCTGAGCGACTGCAAGGTCCCCGCCGAAAACGTCCTGGGAGAAATCGGCAAGGGCCACGTCATTGCCTTCAACATCCTCAACGTTGGACGCTTCAAGCTGGGCGCCATGTGCGTGGGCGGCGCACGCGTCTCGCTGGAAAATGCCATCGCATACGCCAAACAGCGCAAAGCATTCGGCAAGGTCATTGCCGATTTCGGCTTGGTGCAGGAGAAGTTGGCCAACATGGCCATGCTGATCTATGTTGGCGAGTCGATGGTCTATCGCACCGTGGCCATGATGGATTCCGCCCTGAACCAGGTGGACAAGTCCGCCGCCGACGCGGCCAGGCAAACTCTGAAAGCCATCGAGGAATACGCCGTCGAGTGCTCCATCATCAAAGTCTGGGGCTCGGAGATGATTGACTACGTGGTCGACGAGACGGTCCAGATCTACGGCGGCTATGGGTTCGTTGAGGAATATCCCGCCGAGCGCGCCTATCGCGACGCTCGCATCAACCGCATCTTCGAAGGCACCAACGAAATCAACCGCCTCATCATCACCGGGTTTCTGCTGAAGAGGGCAATGTCCGGCCAATTGCCGCTCATGCCTGCCATCAAGAAGCTGATGGAGGAAGTGCTCTCCGGGCCGGGTTCATCGGACGAAATCGAAGGCCCGCTGGCCGAGGAACGCAAGCTGGTTACCCAAGCCAAAAAGCTGGGACTCTTTGCCGCTGGCGCCGCCACCCAGAAGTACATGCAGGCGATCCAGGACCAGCAGGAAATCATGGGCGCCATCGCCGACATGGTGATCGAAACCTACGCCATGGAGTCCGCGGTCCTGCGCACCCGGAAGATCATCGAGCGGCAAGGCGAGTCCGCAGCCGCACTGCCCGTCGCAATGACGCGCATCTATCTCTCCCAAGCCATGGAAAAGATTGAATCTGCCGCGCGCAAAGTCATTGCCGCAGTAGCCTCCGGCGACATGCTCCGTACCCAACTGGCTATTCTGCGTCGCCTCGCCAAACACGAACCCTTCAACACCATCGAATTGAGGCAGCAAGTCGCACAGAGAGTGATTGAGCGCGGAAAGTACGGACTAGCCTAAATCCATTTACCCGAAGTTTTGGGCAAAACTCTGCTTCTAGCGGATTTGGGGAAGGGCACGAGTTTCACTCGTGCCGTTTCGTGATCGATATTGACTTACGCGCCCATGGGGCGCAATGGCCACCAGGCATCCGGGATGCCCGTAGTTGCGCCTCCGCGGAAGCCAAATCACAATTGTTCGTCGTAACGGCACGGCGCACGCCCCGCTTCTTACCGCGGTTGCGAGAAGCCGGAGCCGCCATTCCGGCTCCGGAAATGAAGACTAATGGCCAACCGCTATCGGCTTCTCCACACCCTGTGTTACAACCATCCCCGGAGGTTTTCATGCGAACTCATAACTATGCGCTGGCAGCAGTGCTGATTGCCAGTCTTGCCGTGCCGATCGCTGCGCAGCGCCGCGTCCCGAAAGATCTGAGCAGCGTCAGAGGATTCAACTACCAATCGGCCGAGAGCATTGGACATGCGGAACACTGGCTGCATTACGACCCCGCCGTCACCGAGCGTGACCTGGACTATGCCAAGCGGCTTCAGTTGAACCAGGTGCGTGTGTTCATCCCCTATGCAGCCTGGGAAAGTAACAAGGAGGCGTTGCGGAAAAATGTACTTCACTTTGTCCGTGCCGCGCATGAGCGGGGCATCGGCGTCATGCCGACCATGCAGTACAAGTTCGAGGAATGGAAGGACAAGGCAGCGTGGCCCAACTCACGGCAATTCGTCGCAGACCTTGTGGCCGCGATCGGGAAGGAACCTGGCCTCGAAATCTGGGATGTGGAGAATGAGCCTGAATGTTGCTTTCTGCCGCCCACCGCCGCCAATCGCCTGCGTATGGAACATGCCGTGTACATGGCGAAAGTGTTTCATGAGCTTGATCCCGTGACCCCGGTGACCATTGGCGCGACTCACGCCGAAAATATGATTGAAATGGGCGATGCGGTCGATGTGCTCTCGTTTCACAATTACAGTCCCACGCGCGCGCAGATTCGTGCCAGCATCGAGAAAGCGAAACAGTACGCGGCAAAAACCGGAAAGCCGCTGGTCAACAGTGAGATCGGATGCATCGCCCGTGCGAACCCCTACGACGTCACTCTGCAAGAGCACATGCAGGCCCATGTCGGCTGGTACATCTGGGAGTTGATGATCACCGGCAACTGGGGCACGGTTCATGGTGTCTTCTATCCCGACGGAACTGTGCGCGATCCCTCCATCGTAGCTTCGCTGCTGGGCATGTTCCGGAATCGTGGCTCGAACATCGTCGAAGAGGCCCCCGACCGCGAAAACCATCTTACGGAAGCGGTAACGAATAACAAGAAGTGGCTGGCAGACTCAAACCCCGACTGGTCAGCGGGACTGGACTTGGCCGAGACCTCGGCGAACCTGCTTGAGGCCGCCCAGTTGGTTGCCATGCACGATCCGCCCACCAGGCGAGTCGACTTGTTGCGCAGAGGTCAGCCGGACATGCCTGCATTACGCGCCATGCTCGAGAAATTCACATCTGCGCTCGAGCCTTATCAGCTCGCGCCCGGAGACCCACGGCGTTCGCGTCCGCCGGGGTTCATTAAGTAAAGTTGTACCCACGAATACGAGAGCGAGAACCGCGATGGTGCAGCCTCGAAGCGAATTGCCCGTTGCTACAATGTCGTATCACGATTTACGCAAAGCCATCGTTCCTCAATGAAGAGTTCTGCCCCGACTCCGCGAGACAACTCGAAAGGCATTGCCGTGGTGCTGGCGTCACCAAAACGGCTGTCTTCGTGGATGTTTTGGCTCGCCATTTTTGTGTTGGTGGCAGGTGTATTCGCACTCTACAGTCCCGCCCTGGATTTTGATTTCATCATTGATGACCCCAACTATGTCGGCGATCCGCGAGTCCAATCATCCGGCCATGTGTGGGAATATTTCACCAATTACGTATGGGCACAGACCGTGGGAGGAGAGCCAAGCTTTTACCGGCCGATCTTTGTCTTATGGCTGAGAATCAATTTCATCTTCAACGGAATGTCGCCATGGGGATGGCACCTGTTCAGTATTGGGAAACACGCGCTGGTTGCCCTTCTGCTTGGACTGTTGGTTTGGAAACTAGTGCGCGACCGGGTTGCAGCCCTGACCGCCGCAACCCTATTCGCGTTGCACCCATCTCACACTGAGTCCGTGGCGTGGATCACTGTGCCTGATCCGCTGCTTGCCTCGGCCTTGCTGGCAAGCGTTCTCTTCCTGCTCAAATACCTGGAATCGATTCCCGGCTTTGGCCAACCGCTTGATGCAAAGAGCGGCAAAAAGCCGCGCAAGGCGCACCGCGTCGAGAAACCCTCCATAATGTGGCTGATTCTCTCGGTTGTTTGTTGCCTGGCAGCGCTCCTGACCAAAGAAACCGCAGTCATTCTGCCCCCAATTCTCTTTCTCACGCTTGTAGTGCTTCACCCAACCCCGCAAGACTCAACGCAGGGTCAGCAACGGTTAGCCTCCTTTCTCTCCAGGTTCGTTTTTGCTTTCCGCTATACAGCTCTATTTTTCTGCATGTTGATTTTGTATTTCCTATTGCGGCTCAATGCCTTTCGGGGAAGCCTCGGTTCTGCGAGCCAACACTTGCCTTTGACTACGTTGCTGGTATCGATACCTGGCATTTTGTGGTTCTATGTGAAGGTCGTGTTCTGGCCGTTCCGGTCTTGGGCCTTCGGCAACACCGATAAAATCGGAGTATTTTCTGTGCAGACGTTTTTTTTGCCGGCAACGGGCGTGTGTGTTTTTGTCGCCTTGTTGGTTTGGTTGTTGTTTGTATCGTGGAAAAGAGCGCAACGCCTGGAAAGACCCGATCGTTTTAGAATTCAGTTAGCTTTGACCCTCGGCACGCTTCTTTTTACTTTTCCGATTCTTCTCGTACTCAATTTGAACCGGCTAAACCCTGGGGACTTTCTCCACGGGCGATACGTCTATCTTTCTTTGATTGGATTCATGCTTCTGCTGGCGGCAGTCTGGCGCCTCTTCCCGGCATGTCAAAGGTTCGTGATTCCTTTGGCAGGCCTGCTGGCGGTCGCTTTTGCCGCGCTCACCATTTCCCAGGAAGAGATGTGGAAGGATAATCTCACCGTCTACACGGTGGGAAACCAGATTGCTCCCCACAACCGGATCGTGGGGCGAAACCTGGCGCGCGCCCGGATCCAGGTCGCACTCAAACTGGGCGATTCGGGTCGCTGCAGCGAAGGTCTTCCTGTTTTTGAAGAGGGCACGCGACAGTTCCCTGATGACTGGATTCCCTGGGCCGCGCTGGGGGACTGTTATTACCAGTTAAATGATCTCCCGAAAGCTGAAGCTTACCTGCATCGTGCTGCCGATCTGGCCCATCTCCCCAGAGTCACCGAGCAATGGGAGCATGTCCGGTCTGAGATGCAGAACTCGGGCCAGCGGTAAATCTTAGCTGGATGGCCGCATCTCGGCCCTCTTTGAGCAAACGAATAGAAGCAATTCCAGAGGAACTATGCTCTTCGACCCTGGACTCGACAGCCACTTCGAGCCAGGCCCCGCGTTTCAGAGGCTGTTACGAAACTCGAAGTCCACTTTTGCAAGTGGAGTGAAACGCGCGAGCCACAGCCGCGAAGCGGCGCAAGAATGCAGCCCAGCGGCGTAAGCCCTGGGTACAAGTGCGAAATCAGGCAGCCCTGAAAGGGCGAAAAGACAAATCGAAGACAAATCGGGGACAAAGACAAATCGAGACAAATAGGGGACAGTTCCGTCTGTCCCCTATTTCGTATGACTCGCTGTCGCGTTCTTTGCCGGTGAAATGAGTCACTCGCCGCACGCAGCAACGGTGTCAGAACTCGTAATGCGATATTCCGTCGCATCGAGGCTAAACACCTTAAAATTCCGGTCATGGAGAACACTGCGAAAATCGAATGAAGCCGTCGGCCCAATATAGATTCCGACGATGCCCTTAGAATCGATATAGTGGAACATGTAATTGGGGGCAGCGTCGAAAACCATCCACAGGTTGCCGTGCAGTACTGATACGATTTTTGGACGAAACCTGAGACGCTTATAATCCCCGAACCCCGCATCGGTGCACTTTCGAAAGTAGGCGAACGCAAATCCATGGTGATCGGTTAAGCACACTTGGAATTTGTCACTGCAATCTTGGAGCGCGGTACCTCGTGAGCGTGGTGTAACGAGGGTTCCGGTCTTCGTGTCCAGCTCGATCACATTTCCATTCGATGCCGAGAATTTACCTTTGATCTCCGGCTGTTCCGACACCGATTGCGCAGTTGCCGCTGAAAGCAGCGTCACTAGGAGAATGAGCATTTGTAGAACGCACGTCATTGGCAGCCTCCTGGTATGGCGCAGTCGAATGGAGCGCCAACAGCATCTGACATTCGGCGACCCGCGGAGCTCGTGCCTTGTTCACGGGGCTGCGAAAGCGTCGGTGTTACGGGATATTGGTTGGTCAACGCCTCTCCAAAGTGAGTTTCATGGCCCAGTTCATGAAATGTCAGAGTATTCAGGCCGACGTCCGGAGCCTCGTTCCGGGCAGACGCGT
>WNFY01000318.1_pt1 | contig 75073 bp, 68 predicted proteins | sample 5400091 | NCBI WGS metagenome assembly WNFY01 (sample SAMN13153364, study PRJNA577476) | soil metagenome | isolation source: 60 cm soil or saprolite under grassland replicate 1 | place: USA:California | collected 2016-06-15
GAGCGGGATCATCTTCCAGCTCACCTCCTCATCGGGGGGCAGCGCTTCTATCTCTTGCGTCAAGAGACGCAGGCGCTCTTTGTCGCCACGCCCCATGATGGCTCTGACCTCGATCAAGGCCCGCAGCAGGAGCAGACGCCGCCCGATCAACGTCACCTCTGTCTCTGAAAGTAAAAGCGACTGCCTGCTGCGCAGAATCTCTTCCAGGCGCGTGATGGTTCGCTCCACCTGGGCGGCCATGCTGGCATGCACCGTTGTGGTGCTGATATGGACGAAGTTGAGGAAGCGAAGAGCAGCGTCCAGCGCCAGGCGCGCATGCGCGCGCAGGACGGGATCTGGCAAGGTGAGTACCCAATGATGGACGGTTCTTGCTTCCCCACTAAACCAGAAGTGAGGAGCCGCCTGCTCCATCAAGGAGGCGGCAAGGGGGTAGTCAGGTGCGGCTAGCGCGTGTGCAATAGCCTCACGCCACTCGCCCTGCGTCTCATACCACCGTGCAGCACGTTGATGTAAGAGCGGCACCAGTTCTGGTTGAGAAGCATGTAAACGAGCACGCAGCGCCTCACGAAACAGATCGTGATACCTGTACCATTGCCGCTGCTCATCGAGCGGCACTACAAAAAGGTTGGCTCGCTCCATCTCCTCCAGCATCTCCTGGCTCGCCTGGAGCGTCGAACCCGCGGTGATTACCTGACATAAGGCGGCATTCATGCGGGTGAGGATTGATGTCTGAAGCAGAAAGTGCTGGAGCGGGACTGGCAACTGTGCAAGAATATCCTGCTGCACATAGTCCAGAAGATAGCGGTAGCTGCCAGTAAAGTCCGAGACCCAGCCGGAGAGATCCTGCTGCTCGCGTAGGGAGAGTGCAGCCAGTTGCAAACCCGCGATCCAGCCCTCCGTCCGGTGTTGCAGGGTGGCCACGTCTTCGTCCGAGAGAGGCAGGGTCATGCGTTGCAGCAGAAAGCTGGTGGCCTCTTCCTGGGTAAAGCGCAAATCACTGGAGCGGATCTCGATCAACTGCCCACGAACGCGCAATCTTGAGAGGGGAAGCTCGGGATCAGTACGTGTGGCGAGCACCAGATGCATACGTACAGGCAGATGATCGAGCAAGAAGAGCAACGAGTCGTGGATGGCCTGGTCAGATATCTGATGGTAGTCATCCAGGATTAGGATGATGTCTCTAGTTTCTTGCACGAGCTCATTGAGTAGGGCCGTCAGGATGGTCGAAAGCGGGGGAGACTGGGGCGAGTGCAGCAAGGCAAGAGCTGTCTGCCCAATCTTGGGCATATAGGCGCGTAGCGCCGCAATGACTGAGGACCAGAAGCGGATCGGGTCATTGTCCAATGTATCGAGGGAGAGCCAGGGGACAGCCGGTTCGGCTCCCCTGCGCTCTACGCCCTGCGCCCTCTCCTCGCTTGCCGGAGGCTTGCAGGATGCGGCTGCCCATGCCGAGAGCAGCGTGGTCTTCCCACTACCGGCAGAGGCAGAGACGAGCGTCAACGGGTGAGAGCGTGCCGCATCCAGTTCTCTGAGCAAGCGAGAGCGCTCTACCAGCGAACTCGGCAAACGAGGAGAAGAGAGCTTGGTGGAGAGTAGCACTCCCTTCTGCTCCAACGACAGCGCTGCCGGCTCCGGGGTAAGAATGGCAGGTGAGGGTGAGCTGCTGAGCTCCTGAGCCACTTTCTCTAAGCGCGCAAGGGTCACCATCGCGGTTCGTCCGAGATAGCGCTTCCTGGTGCGGCTCTGTGTGGTATGGTAGGCATACCAGTAGCCTGCTCCTCGTTGCCGTGACTCTTTGAGCACACTGAGGTGACCGTATTGACCCTGGAAAGAGAAGGAGGAATGCGTCATCAACCAGGCCAACCATGGTTCCTCGTTGCCAGGCATCAGAGACTGCGGTGAAGAGTCAGGGCAAAGAAGTGCGTAGGTCTTGCTCTGGGCAGACCAGATGAGTGTATGGCTTGCTGGCTTTGGCATGGACTCCTTTCACAGATCAAGTTTCATCCCCAACTCCCCAACATAGGGTGAGTATAACACACAAAGGCGAGCTTTAATCCACTCTCACCACCAGCTTCCCAAAATTCTTATTCTCTCCCATCTCCGTATGTGCCTCACCGATCTTCTCAAGCGGAAACACTGTTTCGATTACTGGTTTCACTCTTCCACTCGCTAATAGCGGCAGCACATCTGTTGCAAAACGGTGCGTCACTGCCAACTTCTCTTCAAGTGTGCGAGTGCGCATAGTAACACCACGCATAGAAATACGCTTTCCCATCAACATCCCTAGATTCACATTTGCCTGGACGCCACCCATAGTTGCCAGGAAGACTATCCGTCCCCACATCGCCATTGCCTGGAGGTTCTGTTCAATGTATGGAGCGCCTATAAAATCAATGACAACATGTACCCCCTCACCACCTGTCAAACGGGCTACTTCCGCAGCAAAATTCTCGTTGGATAGCCCGACATCTAATCCCAACTCTCTGGCTAATTCAAGTTTGCGAGGTGTGCGTGATGTGCCAAATGTCATAGCTTCTGCCTCGTGCGCAAGTTGTATAGCTGCTGTCCCTACACCACTTCCCACGGCATGGATCAGTACACGTTCACCCATCTGCAAGCTAGCCTGAGTAAAGAGAGCATCGTGAGCTGTCATAAAGACTTCAGGAATTCCTGCTGCCTGCACAAAATCGAGGTTTTGCGGAATTTCGACCAGTAAATCTTCGTGCGATAAAATATATTCTGCCTGTGCTCCTCCTCCAACCAAACCCATCACACGCTGACCAGGCTTCCACATTCTTACCAGCGGCCCGATTGCATCAACTTCACCTGCAAATTCAAGACCGGGAATGTTTGGAGGTGATCCAGGAGGGGCAGGATAGCCTCCAATGCGTTGTAACAAATCAGCACGGTTGATGCCTGATGCACGCACACGTATACGCACCTGTTCACCGGCTGGTTCAGGCATCTCGACATCATGTATTTCCAAAACCTCCGGCCCACCAGGCCGGGTGATGATGGCTGCTCGCATCTTTTTTCGCTCCTTTAGTGAAGTGATGTGTTCATGACATTTTGTACTTTCTCATATCATATGATAATCGCTTCACGATTGGAACAACTACAAACATATACCAATTTTCCAAGATAAAGCATAATTGCCCAATGTCTGGGAATAATAACGATATATCGTATTGTTACTATAGACAGATAACGATATATCGTTATAAATACATAACAGAAATGGAGGTGATTGCAAATGATCAGTCAACATAAAAGACAATTTGGACCTCGCTTTGAAAGAGGAAACTGGTCCGATCCTCGATTCTTTCGAGGGCATCAACGGCCTGTATTCTTCCATGGACACCTGGGCCATCACAGATCTGGTAGTCATTGGCAACAGCCAACACCAGAGCAGCAAGCGTTACGAAGCTCCGCGGCAGAAATAGCACAGCTCTTTATGATTGCAGCCCGCACAAGCCATGGAGATGTTGAGAAACAAAGCCAATTGCGCGCGTTCCTGGATCGCTCACGCCAGGAGCTTTCGGACTTCATCTATGGAACCAGCCAGCATTCTCAGTAGATGAGTAAGTAAACAAAGATCAAAAGAGGAGGGCGGCCGCCCTCCTCTTTTGATCTTTGTTTACTGTACTGAATGTAGCTGTTAGTTAGCAGCTTGCGCCCCTACTGCTTGCTGTGACGTCTCTTCGCCTTTATAGATAGCCTCGAGATCAATCTCGATTGTGACATTCTCACTTACCAGAACACCACCTGATTCAAGCGCCTGGTTCCAATTGAGGCCAAAATCTTTACGGTTAATTTTCGTTTTTGCACTCAGACCGGCAACTTGCATTCCCCAGGGGTTTTTACCTTGGCCATTATATTCTGCTTTGAAAAGAACAGGTTTTGTTACACCATGTATGCTCAGATCACCATATACGTTGTATGCGTTGCTGCCAGCAGGCTCAACCCTGGTGCTCTTGAAAGTAAGTGTTGGATAGTTTTGTACATCGAAGAAATCTGGTGAACGAAGATGTCCATCGCGCCTCTCATCGCGTGTATCCACGCTTGAAGCATCAACCTGTGCATCAACCCAGGAGTTTTCAGGGTGTTGCTCATCAATATGAAGGTGACCGCTTAGTACATTAAAATGCCCGCGGACGGTGGAAAACATCATGTGTTTGACAGAAAATGTCGCTTCAGAATGCGACGGATCAATTTCCCAAGCCATTTAGAGAGTTCCTCCAATTATCTTTCTTTTTGTTTATACTAACAAATAGTTAGTCACTATACTAACTAATGATACTATAGCATATGATACTTCCCTTTGTCAAGTACCTAATAAAATATTAGCAAAAACAATATGATCTTAAAAGCCGTTAAGGCCCCAAGGACAACAAAAAACGGGTATCCAACCGGATACCCGCTTGCACTTTATGCTCGTGAACTACCCATTTACCTCAAGAGCAACAAGAGGAGAAGTAATTACCTCTATCTCATCGTATTCAAACCAGATAGGCTCCTTCATCTGTACTCCTTCCAGATCTATGAGGTAAAAACAAAACGGCTCCTCAAGTTCAGTAGCAATAGTATCAACTCTGCGTATTGTTCCTCTGAGTCCTCGAAAAGGGCTGTAACTGGTTATCCGTACCAGACTACCTTCTGACAAAATATTCATACTTGCTGTGTTTACCTCCTTTCTCTTGTTAGGGTTTGTCATCATCTCAAAGAATTTATTATAACCCACTGCATGCAGTCATGTCAACTATTTATAAACAAGCATGCACTGTTTTTAGAAAAAGTCCAGCAATAGACTGGAAAATTCCAGCACTTGAGAAAGAAAGACACAAGCCATATTACATTTTGTTAAAGACGCATTGCAGACACGCAACCATTAGACATTTTACAGTAATTTACTGTAAAACATTACAAAGGGTCTAAAGCGGTTATAAAATACAGAACTAGGCTTTCTTAGTGTTTCTAAGGAGTAGCGATGGAGCAGAAGAAGATATACGCAGAAGAGCTAGGCATTGATCTTTCCTCGAAACAGGAAGCAGAATATTTCAAATGGTTTCTTGCGTGCCTGTTATTTGGTAAACCCATACAGCAAGAAGTGGCAAAGAGAACGTATTTTGAGTTTGTGAACGATGGATTAACCAATCCTGACGCTATCATACAAGCTGGCTGGGATAAATTGGTTGAGATTTTGGATAAAGGGCATTATGTCCGGTTTGATTATTCAACTGCCACGAAACTTCTTGATGTTTGTAGAGCTCTGAAAGAAAAATATGGAACGATCACTAATCTGTTAAAACAGGTTCAATCAATAGATGAGCTGTCCTCTCATTTGCAGGAATTTAAGGGCATCGGCCAAAAGACAGCAGAAATATTTTTGCGCGATATAAGGCCAGTTTTTCTAGAGTATCATCAATAAGTGGTGAACTCTGAAGTTGACCTATTCCGTGGGCATTAATGGTAGGGATACATAGAAGGTGGATCCTTGTCCCTCTACCGATTCGAACCAGATACGGCCATTATGATGCTCGATCAGTTCCCGGCAAATGTAAAGTCCAAGGCCTGTACCACCGATATTGTGAGCATGGGCATTGTCAGCTCGCATAAAACGGCTGAATATGCGACCCTGTTGGTAAGCAGGAATGCCTATCCCGTAATCACGCACACAAAGCAATGCTGTGTTGGCGCTCATATCTGCACGTACAGCGATCTCTATATTGCCTCCATCAGGGCTATATTTGATCGCATTACTGATGAGGTTGCTCACTACCTGCTCTATACGTCGAGGGTCGATCGTGACAACAATGTTCTCCTCGGCTGTTTCTAAAGCGATTTGATGCCGCTCAGTTGTTATGCTGAATCGCTTTAGAGTGCGTTGAACAAGTGCAATCAGGTCTGTAGGTTCGAATTGCAATTGGAGGCGCCCCGCTTGTAAACGTGTTACATCAAGTAGATCTTCAGTCAGTTCAACCAGGCGGCTTGTCGCCTGGTCGATATCTTGAATAGCCTCCGTTTGCCAATCAGCGAGTTCAGGTCCTTTGCCACGTGCCGTCTGCACTATCAACGTCTGCGCAAAACCTTTTACCACGGCTAACGGGGTACGAAGTTCATGCGCTGCGATGCCAATGAATTCGTCCTTCAGCCGTTCCGCTTCTTTCAGCGCTGTTACATCTTGTTGTACAACGATAGCTGCTGGCTCAGGCATTTCTGATCCGTGATTTGATTCTTCTTGTGAATACAATCCTAACACTTTCGGATCTATAGCTACTGCGTTTGCCAATATCGGCAACGTTGTACCATCGCGGTGCACAATAGTCTCCTGATAGTGGTACACCGATTCGCCGGTCTGCAACGCCCGTAGCGTTGCGAGGTCCTCCAATGCCAATGGACGTCCATCAATATGAAAGGCACGAATGCCGTTCGTTTTTAGAAAATCGCTCATTGGTTGACCATATGTCCAGGAAGCTCCCCATACTTCAGTTACCGCTCGATTGGCAAGCACTAACCTGGCATCACGTCCACTAACAAGATAGACACCGCTGGGCAATTCATCAATTACCGTTTGCAATAGTGCCCGTCGCGCTTCAGTTTCGGCATGTGCCTGGCGTTCTATGAGTAGTTTGCGGGCCTCTGTTACATCATGCCAGACCACCACAGCACCAGTGGTTACTGCCTGTGAGTTGGCAGTCTGTTTATTGACTTGCGTGTCAGATACCAGTGTATTGAATGCTTCCACTGCAGGTAGTGACCCAGAACCCACCGTTGGCTGTCGAAGCGGTGAGGCGCTGACGAGATACTCCCGTTCCTCTTTAGAACCATCAACTACGGTTAGAGGTATACTCGTATCTATATCGCCATTCAGCGCATGTGTAGCAACTCTATGTAGCAATTCTTCTGAAACCTCAGTATTTTTCCCCAACGTTTTGAGCAAATGGTGAGCAGTCTTATTCTCGCGTAGAACCTTTCCCTTGTCATCTACAAGGGCGACACCATCGATTATGCTTTCAAAAATAGCATCCAATTCCTGTGCCTGTGCCTGTGCGGCGCTGTATAGTCGCGCATTCTCCAGTGCAACTGCTGCCTGTGCTGCAATGCCAACTAGCAACACCTCGTCGTCTTGTGTGAAGCGGTCTGGCTCTGAATGGCCTAGGAGCAACCCGCCTCTCACGCTTCCGTTGCGATCTAGCAAGGGTGCTCCGAGGAAACTGCGCACGATTGGGTGCCCGCGAGGTACTCCTAGTGAACGCAGCCCTTCCTTTGTCAGTTGTCCATGGGCATACTCGAATGCTGCTTGTCTCGCAGAGTCTCTAGACTCGAGAGACCTGGCTCGTAATTTTGCAGCCTGGATATTCTCAGGATGGGGCATGAATGCCAGTGCATCCGCAACACGCACAGGTACACCGTGTCGAAAGATTGGAGCCAGTAGCCCCTCTCCGCCAAGTCCCATGCGTTGAAATTGTGCCTCCTGCGGTTTGGTGACGCCCACTACGGCTGCCAGGTAAAACAGATTGCCCTCAGAAGGTACAAGCGGCTGACCCAGTTCATTGATTGGCCGTAAAGTGAAGGCCGCAAATCCTGCACCCGTAAGATCTCGCGCAGTTTCTGCTATCAGATGCAGCAACCGCTTCTCATCTAATTCGCTCGTCAGGGCCGTCCCGATGCGATTCAGAGCCGCTAAACGCTCGGCCGCGTGCTCTGCCATTAGTCGGCGCATACGCGCAAGTTGCACAATTGCTATCACAAATCCTGTGGCAGCAGCCAGGGTTATAAGTTGTGTGATACTCTCTGTATTTAAAGGTTTTAAAGCGTTTATCGGAGGTATAAAAAAGAAGTAGACACATAAGAGTTGGAGCAACGTTGCGATCACTGCATATCGCCAGTTCCAGTAGTATGCAAGAAAAGCGACAAGCGGCAAGTAGACCAGCTCTGGGTTGGGTAGGAGTAAACTGGTGCGGTCTAAGGCCATAATGAGCAATGTCGCAAGCACCGTGCCGATAACCAGAATCACTGTGCCTGAGTATTGCAATTTCTGCCATTTGGCAACAGTCGCGCGTAGCTCAGTAACACGCGGCGAGTTCCAAATGGTGGTTACTTGCCGCGTAAATTTATTTGTGCTTGCTACGGATGGCATTTGGGTCTCTTTTCGCAACTGTGACCAGTTTGTGATACTACTTAAATTTCTGTGATACGAATGTGAATGCTTCTATTCTATAATAAAACACAAGCAACTGTATGACAAACATAGAGTATGCAGTGCATTATTGAAATTGTAGGCAAGAAATGGTGGATCAAAATATACCATTACAGGAATCTCTCGCACCTGAAGTAGCAGCTTTAATAGATCTTGCGCAGCTAGCACAACATACAGGCTCAACTACAATTGAGAACCTTCATACCATTGCTGACAAATTGCTAGCACGATTACTTGTGCTTTGCTCTGCACAGCGTGGGGCTGTATTTTTAGGAGTGGATGAAAGATTACAATCTGAGTTGCACGCAACACATCATAAAATCTTTCGTGCTTTAGCTTTGCATGATGTGGATGAGGAAGCAGCTCATGCACTTCTCTCAGCACACCCTATAGATAATTCCAGTATGAAACCAGATCCAGAATTGGTGTGCTGGTTCACATATAGGCTCTCGTTAGGTGAGTTTATGATAGAGAGAGGGTATTTTTTAGACGACATTCTCTCACCGCATGAGATCGAGGAACTTCCTTCTGATGATCATTCGCCATTATTGGTCAGGCAGCCCCTGGATGCATTATTGGTGCTCGGTTGGACTGTTGAAAACGATGGCGAATGTGCGTCCGCGGTTGAAAAAGGGCATCATCTACTACCTTATGTAATTGATGCTATGGGTGCAGTCATTGTCGGAATCTTACAAGTCGAGAGAATTCATGAACTTGAGGCTGCCAGAATTCGAGATTCTCTACACGAGATGGAGCTACTCAAAGCAGAGTTGTTAGGAACAGTAAGTCATGAATTACGCAGTCCACTTGCATCAATTAAGGGATATGCAGCTACACTTCTGCGTCATGAACGTCGCATTTCTCGTGAAGAACGTCACCAGTTTCTCTTAGCTATTAATGAAGCAAGTGATCGGCTTGAAATCATTATTCAACGACTGCTTGAAGTGTCACAGTTAGAGACCGGTGAAGTAATGATTGATCGCTCTCCCGTGGACATGGTATACCTTACTAAAGAGGCAATTGCTGCTATTGAAGAGCGCATTTCAGAGAAACAACCAGGCAGATTCCTGTTCAAGCTATTACTGGAACGTGCAGACGGTACCCTTGCTACTAGCGTTCCACTCATATTGGCTGACCAGCGTCGCTTAAGGGAAGTCATGGACAACTTGCTTGAAAATGCTGTCAAGTTCTCCCCTGGTGGTGGGGTGATCAAGGTAATACTTCATCCTGTGATGCAGGTCCAGACGAATCTAATCAAAAGCCCAGTTGATGATCATCAGCCAATGCACATTTCTCGGCAGATGTTGGAAATGCTCGTGTGCGATAATGGTATGGGTATACCTGTCGAGCATCTCGAACGTATCTTTGATCGTTTTCATCGTGTAGACACACGTCTCACAAGGGAAGTAAATGGCCTTGGACTCGGCCTGACCATTTGTAAGCGAATCGTTGAGATGCATGATGGTATTATCTGGGCCGAGAACAGGCCGAACGGCAAGGGGAGTGTTTTCCATGTACGCTTACCCATTGACGAGATTCCCGGCATGTAGTATAGAATGCTTTTTGAAGAATTCGTGTGAAGGAATAGGTGAACAATTATGCCGGCAAAGAAAACAACCATACTGGCTGCTGATGATGATCCTCAGCTCTTGCGACTGATAACGCGCAATTTACAATTAGAGGGGTATGATGTTCTGGCCGCAAGCGATGGTCAGCAAGCTCTTGAGCTTATTGAGAACAATGCTCCCGATCTCGTGCTGCTCGATGTAATGATGCCCAGGATGGATGGCTTTACCGTCTGCTATCGTGTGCGTGAGTTCTCTTCAGTGCCAATCATCATTATTACTGCGCGTGGACAGGATCAAGACAAAGTTCGTGGCCTCGACCTGGGTGCGGACGACTATCTCACAAAGCCGTTTAGTGTAGATGAACTGCTGGCCCGTGTGCGTGCAGTTATACGGCGTTCGCAATTTACCGCCAGGGAATTTACTCAGGGCCTGCGCGCAACAACCGCAACAGGCAATCTGGTAATTGATTACTCCCAACATATGGTGATGTTGAAAGATCATGAAATAGCTCTTACCCCAACCGAGTATCGTATCATTGCTTATCTGGCGCAGAATGTCGGTCGTGTTGTCACACAGGACTTGTTGTTGGAGCATGTGTGGGGACCGGAATATCTGGGTGAAAGTCATATGCTTCAAGTCAACATCAATCGTCTGCGCCGCAAATTAGAAGTTGACGCTACGCAACCTCGCTACATCCTTACCAAGGTTGGAGTGGGCTATTCCCTGGCTGCGCTCCCTGTTGGCTCATCTGACATCCACTCAATGTGAGTGTCTCGTGACATTGGTTCCTCATTCTGTGATTTCTCTGTGATTTCACGAGATTATCCTTTCTATAGGTAGGAATAATAAAGTTATCTCCTACGTAGCAATGGATTTGTCTATCAGAACAACAAGGATAAGGAACCAAGCAGATGGCACCAGAAAGTAAAACCCTTTCATCTATCCTGGAAAATAAGTCAGAAATTGGTGGCCTGATTGCCCTGGTAGAGTATGCCAAATGATAAGCGGAGAATGATTATGTATAAACGAATTCTTATACCACTGGATGGCTCAGCCCGTGCTGAACGAGCCATTCCTATCGCAGCACGTATTGCGCGCGCTTTAGGTGGTTCAGTGATCTTGCTACGGGTGGCGACTGCTCCCGTGGACACTGGAAAGTACAGTTCGACTTCAGGGTATGTAGAGGAAACAGTTGATGCTGATGTTACTGGCGCTACCAATTATCTTGAAAATATTGCTGGATTAAATGAATTGGCTGGTATCAAAACGGAAGTCAAAACCCTCACCGGCGCAATTGCACCGTCGATCCTCTCTGCCGCTCAATCGTTCCATGTCAATATAATCGTAATGTGTAGCCATGGTTATACCGGCTTCAAGCGCTGGGCGCTGGGCAGTGTAGCCGATAAAGTGACATGCCATTCTCCGGTACCCGTATTCGTCTTGCGGGAAGGTGAGCCTGAGCCTGCGACAGCAGATCACCAGCCTGTGCGAGCACTCGTAGCTGTGGATGGGTCTACTCTTTCAGAAGCAGTGGTTGAGCCAGCAGCGTATCTAGCAGAAGCGTTAGCCGAATCTACCTCGCAGCAGGGTGCGCTGCATTTGTTACGAGTAGTAGACCTTCCGGTTAGCGGTGGAAAATTTAAGAGCGACGCGCATATTGATACAGGTCTGAAAGAACAGGTGAAACACGAAGATGAGGAGTACCTGGCTACTCTAGTACATCGTCTTAGTGAAGGTGGTGATTTGGCACACCTGGATCTCGCTATCACTAGCTCTGTTGAAGTCGATCCAGACGTAGCTGAAGCCATAGTGAAGAAATCCGAACAAGAGAAGTTTGACTTCATCGCTATGGCAACGCATGGACGAGGCGGCGTGCAGGATTGGGCAATGGGCAGTGTATCTAAACGTGTACTTCATGCAACGATGTTGCCGCTCCTAATCATGAGACCTCAAGAAATTCACATCAGGCCTGAGTCGAAAGAAAAATAGGAGTACAGAGGACGAAGTCCTTTGCCGGGGGTCTATTGAGCATCTGGAAGAGAATAAACTGCATAGAGCAAAAACCTATCTAAGCTCTATTACAGATCAGTTGCGTGATGGCCCTCTTGCGCAGCTTAACCTCTCCATTACATGGTCAGTAGCAGTTGCCCAGGATGTAGCCCACGCGATTATTCAAATGGCTGAAAATGGTGAAGATGCGGAAGGCGCTGGCGCTTTCGGACGCTGCGATCTCATTGCCATAGCAACACATGGGCGAGGTGGATGGCAGCATTGGGTCCTGGGCAGTATCACAGAACGAGTGCTTGGCGCTACAAAACTCCCCATCCTGATTGTGCGACCCGAGGCAGCGGAATTCAAGCGCGCCTTGAATGGCGGGGAAACAAGTGTGGCCTCGATACCAATAAAGTCGACCCCGTTCTAGACCGTCAACTAACCAGTCAGCAGGGTAACACAAGTGTAGGAGTCCGATTGATCGGACTCCTACACTTGTGTTACCCTGCTGACAACCATCTAGAGTTATTAACCCATAGAAGGTACAGGGGGTGTTGTCTGTTTAGGCTTCTCCGCTTCCGCTTTAGCCAGCGAACCTGTCCATGGCGTACCCAACAGTGGCAGTAGCCAGCGGTCAACGCCATAGTAGCCAGCAACGCGCCAGGCAAGTACCAGGAGAATGGCAAGACCACCAATGATCGGGTTGATGCTGACCGCACCAGCCAGCAGGAAGTTCATGTTCATGAACACCCCGAAGAAAGCGGCAATACCAGTCAAGATGCCAAGGATCAAGCCAATGCCAACGGCTATTTCACCGAATGTCACCACGTAAGACCAAAAGCCGGCCCACGGTATTACAGCATTCTGCAGAAACCAGGCATACCAACCCTGAACGGCGGGATATGGACCGGTTGCCTGCGCTATTCCACCATGCGCAAAGCCCGTGATCGCTGCGCCAAGATGCGAGGTGAATATCCAGGAATTGCCCACATGCTGACCGAAGTCACTTCCAACAGTGGCGGAGTAGCCAGTCAGTTTTTCAAATCCAGCAGTAAACCACTGGTACCCAACATACAGACGAACGATCAACCAGACCCAGGCCATACGCGTATCGGCAAACAAAAAGCGTGCGATCGGTGGCTCAGGGATTTGAATGACGGCCTTTGGCCGAATGCTCTTTACAGTACTACTCATGATCTGTTTATCTCCTCTTAAGAACGGAATACTCAATGCTCACACCGCGTGAGACGTTATTTATAATTTCTTTTCTATTCCGTTCGTTACTAAGAGCATAACTCCTTCGTGTCACGGAAAAATCACAGTGAGGGGGTCTTATATCACGGAAAAATCACGAATAACAGGATAGTATTTAGCTGGCAACATCCTTCATAAAGACAATTTTAGTTGGCGTAACCCGCACAAGCAACTCACCCTCTACACTATTGCGCTTTCCATAAGCCTCAGCCAGGTCCTCTCCCATATACCTGCCTGCAATACGAGTGCTCCAGTATTTCAGTGCTTCACTATCAGCGCTCATGACCGCTGTCCCCTCAATTTGAATATAGCTAAATGGTGGCTTCTCATCATCCACACACAGGCAAACACGTCCATCGCGCCTGATATTCACCGCCTTGATCGACGTATGCCAGGTTGTAAAGACAAGTGTGTTACTATCCAGGACAAACCAGACAGGAGTAACATGCGGGCTTCCATCTTTGCGCACCGTTGCCAGCTTGGCCGTCCGAACCTGCTCCATCAGAAAATTTCTATGCTCGCTCGTCAAGTGACTCATATAGATATTCCCTTTCTTTTAGTCGCAAATACCTTTATCAGCATCATACTATACTGATCAATTGTTTAACTATTCAGGCGTTTGTCGCATCCATCGCGTCGCCGCTGTCCCTTTGCTTTACCACCTGTGATATACTCCAGATAATCACACTTCACCGTATATCACTTAAAAACTTTAACAAACGCAGGGTAACACAGATCTTACAAGATAGGTTTGGAGGAGAAGCTTAAGATGCTGGGGGGGAAATTACGTGCTCAATTCGAAACCTGTATAGGGCGAGTAGAGTCGCGAGACCTGATCCATTGACTCAGTTTTGGCAATCTTGTCTTGCTACAGCCGGAATTGGTCGACTCCTATGCCTCAGCCCTGGTCAACGCTGTGAAAGACGAGCCGGATGGCCTGGGCAGCATCGCTGAAGAGAAGGCACGAGCAGGGAACTTCTCTGTGGCCCACGATGAACGTCTGAAAGACAAAGCACAGGAAAAACTGCTCCTGATCGCAATGGTTGAGGATCTGCTGCGCCATGAAATTGTGCTATGGGAACAGGCCGATGCTGGTCCATATCTGGTCTTTCCCTCACAATCCACTCGCGAGAACCCTGATCTACTCGATCCAGAAGGGAAGACTGTGATCTTTGACTTCGAGCGGCCAGTACAGAATATCTTTGCAACGCTTGCAGTACCTCTCTCGCACAGTGGTGTATTCAAAAAGAGTGAGACGTGGAAAGATGCCGTGATCTTTAATTCATATAGCCATATAACGGCTACTTCTTCCGTTATGTCTTCATAAGCTTGTCAGGCGACTGAGACAGGGCTACTAAAAGGAGATATAAATTGAGTACTCAACCGAAACTACCTTATCAAAGAAGACTATTTCGTGCATTTCTGAGCCATGCGCATGCGGATAAGGATTTTGTAGATCAGCTTTATAGATGGTTAAGTGTAGCGGCTGAAATTCCTATTTGGTATGATGCCTTCAACCTTTCAACGAGTGCTACTATATCTACTGTATTGGCTACAGCCATTGCTCAGTGTCAGAGTATGATCATCGTCCTGTCAAAAGCATCTATTAAATCGGGTTGGGTCGAGGAAGAGTATAATTCTGCTATTGGTCAACGAGCAAAGTATAAATGGTACCGTATAATACCAGTTCGCATAGAAGATTGTGAAATACCAGGTTTCCTCGAACAGACTAAGTGGATCGACATGCCTGACAAAAAAATTGACATGAGGACAGCTTTTGATTTGATTACAGGCTTGTACTATGATGATAGAGCCTTAATACTCGAAAAAGTTTCGGATATCTACATTAGTCGTTCTTGGCGACAGACGGAATCTTCTTTACCCGATTACGTATGCCAAAGGCTGGACAATGATGGTTTTAGGCTGATTGGAGATGCTGAAGATCAATCTAAATACGATCCAGAGAGAGTTCGAGCTATTATTAGAAGTTGTGGAGGGCTAGTAGCCATTCTACCAGATCGCGGCCAGGGCACTACATCAAAATATATGTTAGAAGAAATCGCATTCGCTCATTCAGAAGGTATACACTGTCTAGTTGTAGCAGAGCCAGATGTCAATCTTCCCGATCCATTTGAGCAATATGTTGTACGCATGAAAGCTGACGACATTGAAAGTGGTAAGCTTGATACTGTTTTGAAAAGATCAATCGAAGTACTAGCAGAAAATTGGCACCGTCCTTCTCAGCCACATTATGTCTTTCTAGCTACCGATCTTGCTACAGAGCAAGAGCAAAGAAATCTGACCATTAAGCAAGCTGTACAGCATATCACAGCCATGCCATGTATAGTAGGTGACAAGATCACCGAGAGTCATATACGTGAGGCTATAACTGAGCAAATTCGACAAGCATTTATAGTAATCGCTGATATCTCTAAGAACAACATAAACTCGTGCATAGAAGCAGGAATCGCTATTGGAGCTAAAAGACCTCTTAACTTAATAGCTCGAGTTCCGCGTGGTAAAGTACCTTTCATACTCAGTAATTATCAGGTTAATAATTATTCGAGTGATATAGATCTGTTGAGTACCGTGCATCGAATTACATTTCCCTTTCGGCGAAGGGTACTGAATAGTGAGTTGCCAAGATAAACAGGTACAATCACATTAAGATAGTGTTGGCGAATGAAACAAGGAGTGCAATCTTGAATGATCTCCCAGGGGAAACTATTTCCACACAATGGATCAAGTAGCATACGAAGCCGAACCAGAGCAGACGAATTTATTCGTGAGCTCTCTGCGCCGGTCATTCTCTTCGGCATTCTCATCCCTTCTTCAGATATCCCACCAGTTCTTCCCCTCTCACTTCCACCTGTTTACTTTCCGTCCCCAAACCCTCAGCCCGCAGATCTTTGATCGTCACAAAACCACCCTCGAGTTCTTTCTCACCGATCAATATAGCGTAAGACGCCCCGGAGTTATTGGCCTGCTTCATTTGTGATTTCGCACTACGGTCACCATACGCCATCTCTGTCTTGATAGAATTGTGACGCAACGCTGCTACTGTTCGCACTGCAGCTTCTTTGTACTCAGGTGACTTGCCAAAGTAGACCACAAATGCCAGTGGAAGCTCATCTGCTGGTGATGTGATCTTTTGTCTTTTCATCTCCAGGATAATGCGCTCTATGCCTGCGCCGAATCCAATGCCTGGTGTGTGAGCGCCACCGAGTATTTCAGCCAGGCCGTCATAACGTCCACCGCCGTTAAGCGCCAGTTTATCGATATCGGACGTGAACTCGAACACTGTGCGGGTGTAATAATCCAGCCCGCGCACAATCAATGGATCGAGCTCATAAGGCACATCGTATACCCTCAGAAAACGTTGAACAGCATCAAAATGCTCGCGACAAGGCTCGCACAGGTAATCAAGTATCTTAGGTGCGGCAGCGATCTTCGGTTGGTCCTGAGGCTCTTTGCAGTCAAGTAAGCGCAACGGATTTTTATAGAAACGCACCTGGCAATCCCGGCAGGACTCAGCTAGCAACGGGCGGTAGTAATCTTTCAATATCTCGATGTATTGAGGTCGGCAGTTACCATCGCCAATGCTGTTGATGAAAACACGGATATGTTTCAAACCCAGATGCGCGTAAAAGTCATACAGCAAGGCAATCATCTCTGCATCAATCGCCGGGTCACCATCTCCCAAAGCCTCGCATCCAAACTGGTGGTGTTCGCGCACGCGGCCTGCCTGAGGCCTTTCGTGGCGAAACATCGGTTCGTTCAAGTAGTAGAGCTTGACAGGTTGAGCCAGTTGGAACATGCCATGCTCCAGATAAGCGCGCACAACCCCCGCTGTTCCCTCCGGGCGCAACGTCAAGTTGGGACGATTGCCCTCCTTATCAGCACGATCGTCAAAACTATACATCTCTTTCTCAACGATATCCGTGCCTTCACCTGTCGTTCGCGCAAAGAGGGTTGTCTCTTCCAGGATTGGCGTCTCGATTCGCCGGTACCCATAGAGATTTGCCACTTCTACAGCTACTCGCTCGACCATGCGCCAGTAGGGTTGCTCATTGGGCAGAATATCTTTGAAGCCTTGCAAGGCCTTAAATTGTTCGGGCATGATTGTTCCTTCTCCTCCACCTGTAATTATATTGCTATTGTATTTCTTATCACTTCTAGAGGACTGTTCATTTGTGTCCTTGCGTGATCTATTGAAGAGCGGAATACGTAAGTATTGCTTTTGCATCCACTGTAATACGCGAAGTACTCTATAGCCCAGGTTCACAATGAACGCCCCTAAAGATGTGGGTAATGAATTGACGTATACGTGCGTGACTATTATAACAGGTTTCCTCCCAATTCCAAACTATTCTGTTACAAGCCGAATACGCAACACGTTTCTTAAAAGGAGAAACTCAAATTACGACACGGGAGCTTGGGAGATATTGAATGACCCAAACAAGTGAGTCAGCAGGACAAATCGGCACAATTAAAGATGATACAGATCAAAAGCCTGTATTACTCCATCAAATGCAACGAATTACGCATCTTTTCTCCTCCACCTGGCTGCTCTGTATACTAGTAGGCGTGATTGCCCTAGGCTTTAACCTCTACCGACTGGGATCTCCCAGTATCTGGTACGACGAAGCATTCTCGGTTGAATTAGCTCGTCAACCTCTTCCTCTGCTCTGGCATATCATCTGGGGGCCAGAGCCGAATATGGAACTCTACTATCTGTTTCTCCACTTCTGGTTAGGTTTCACCGGTTTTCTGGGCCTGCATCCAACCGAATTTGTTGTGCGCTTTCCCTCGGCAGTATTTGCTGCTCTCAGCTCAGTTATGGTATTTCTTCTAGGTCGTCGTTTCTTAGGTATCACTGCTGGAATCGTTGCTGCAGGTCTCTATCTGCTCAATCACTTGCAACTCTTGTATGCTCAACAAACTCGTTCCTATAGCCTGCAACTCTTGCTTATTTGTATTGCCTGGTATGCTCTTTTCGTTGCACTTACTCAAGAATCTCATCAGAAACGCTGGTGGGCATGCTTTATAGGTGCGACAACCTTAGCAGTTTATGCTCATCTTTTCAGCCTGCTGATACTCCTTGCGCAGCTAGTTACTTTCGGGGGTCTGCTGGTTCTGCCGGGTCCCTGGCGCGAAAAAGCACGTCACCGATTAGTTGCATTCATGGTAAGTCTCGTTAGTATTTGCGTGCTCATAATACCTATGTTGCTGGTAAGCCTCCACGGCTCAAATACAGAATGGCTTCCCCCGCCACATTTACACGATATCTACAACCTCTTTTTGACTATCGGCGCGTACAAACAAATATACCTGCTCCTGATACTTGGATTTTGTGCCTTTGGCATACTTGTTTCAATTCTCGTTTATCTGCCACAAGGTAAAGAGATTCTAGGGCAATTTGCGCTTTACAAGAGTGGCGATGACAAACATAATGCAATGCTGCACCAGTACTTGCCCGTAGCCTTTGCCTGTCTATGCTGGATAATTGTGCCCGTGGTTGTCAGCTATCTTGTTTCTCAAGGATCGACACGTCTCTTTTCGAATCGTTACCTTGTAGTCATCCTCCCGCCGCTTTTCTTACTTGTTGGCATGGGCATTGCTTCATTGCGCTGGCATACAATTCAGCTAGCACTCACACTTGCTTTGTTTTTGATCGCTTTGTATATTGTCCCCCTCTACTACAAAAGCGCCCAGGTAGAAGATTGGAACTCCACCGTACCCTGGCTGGAACAACACTACCAGCCAGGGGATGGCCTGGTCTGTTATAACAATAAGCAGGGCTGCCAGATTCCCGTAGAATACTACTTGCATGTCTATCCGAGCGCCGCGCACTTTACTGATGACTCTCCTGGTGCCTATTCATGGAATTCCTTTGGCCCTGCTAATCCCAATGCAGGCTATAGAGCGGCCGTTGATACAAATGCTCTCGCAGCTTTCGGAGCAAAACACTCCCATCTTTTCTTCATTGAAGGTCGCGTTGCCGACGAAACTGAAGCTGCAAAAGCAAAGACTGCCGAGCAATGGCTGGATAGCCACTATCACTTGCTTGGTCGCATCGTGACTCCCACTGTCACCATCAGCCTCTATGCCACAAATGCAACTTAATAAATCAGCGGTTTGTTACAACCATGTACTAAAAGATATCTTCACCTGCTTACTTCCCACCCGGGCTTTCTCAAGCGATGAGTGGTAAACCAAGCACATAGAAAATCATGAAGACAGCCTGCAAAGCAGCAAAGAGATTTAGAATGAGGAAGTTGCGTGCAGGTTGTCTGTCATGATTACTCCATAAGGCCAGGATCATCAATGCGGGGAAAATAACCAGGTAATAGCGGCTTATGCTGTTAATGCTGGCTGTTAAAAGTGGCATCAGGACCATGACAAACGTATAGAGGGTATAAATCATAGGCAATCTGCGCATAGACCAGATTATGAAACCGAAGAAAACGCCTATCGTAATTATATTCAGCGGCCAGAAATTCCAGTCCATTGCATTAGGAGAGTGGGGATGGCTGAAGGCATCGATGAGTAATTGCCAGGGATATTCAAGGTACCGTCCCCATCCGGCGTGATGGTTATGGATTGTTGCAAGAAAATCTCCAGTTTTTATTTTGGAGTAGATGAGAAATGGTATCAAGCCTGAAGGAATGAGAGCGACAGCGAAGAGATTTGACCAATTCTGAGGCTTCTGCGCTGCCAGAGACGGCCCTTGTAAGCGTGAGTATGCCCAATTGAATGCTTTCTGTGACAGCGTCATCCCACTCATGTTGGGTAAAGGGGAATAGCGATTACTAAGCACCTGCCAATATTCCCACGCAACCGGCACAATAAGTAAGAAACCCTGAATGCGGGCAAGCGAGGCTAGTGCACCACATATACCTGCTAGCCACCAACTTCGCCGGCGAGCATAATAAATACAGGCTATTGCGCAGGCAAGAAAAAGCGACTCAGGATAGATTGCTGAGAGGTAGAAACTTGTAGGGAAGAGGGCCAGATAGATGACCGTGCGAGAAGCAATATGTGAATCAAATTCGCGACGTACAAGCAGGTAAAGATAGATAACCGCCACCAGTCCTGCGATATTGGAGATTATTACACCTGCAATGTTAAAAGCTGAATCACTTCCACCAAAGAGATGTCCAAGGGGATACATAAGCATAGGAAAAAGTGGAAGAAAGATCCAATTTGATGTTGTACGTAAGGTAGAGGCAGCCCAATAGCCATGCTCGGCAATATCGATGTAGAATCCGGCGTCAAAATGTTTCCACATTAGCCAGAGTGAATCGGGAAAATGAGTGTTCAGACTTATTGGGGGCAGGATTGGATTACTTTTGAGCATTGGCAACAAATAAAAGTCCGCCAGCAACCCGACCAGGACAAGTACCAGGCGAGTACATAGATATGGGAGCAGCGCCTCATGCCATAGAGATGATAGAGTAATCCTCTGTTGGTTAGACGAAGTTGGTTGTGTATCAACTTCTCTCTCTTGAGTTATCACAAAATCTACCCGCGACTTTCAATGTCTCTTCGTTATATGGGAAAGAACGTCTTATACAACCCGAGGTAACCAATTTTTGGAGGTACTAAGCACAATTACTGAGGGATAGATAGAAATAAAACACTCTATTCACCTTGTTGAGCGAAGTTGCCCAATGTGCTACGATTACTGCATGCAAACGTTCTTTACCACATACTCATAGCAATAGACAAAGGAACATACAGTGTCTGAAACTTTTGAAGAACTCTATGCTCAACAGCTCAAAGATGTATTTAAAACACAAGCACAACAACAAATAGAACAAGGTGCAGATGCACTGGCATCCTCCCTCACTTACGCAGAGCAAGGTAAACCTGAATTTACTCTAGCCTTTCTCTTACTCATCGATCTGCCCGAAGCCGAAAAGCGCGAATTGCTAGCCCACTCATACGAACGTCGTGCAGTTCTTTCCGAGAAGAAGGCGCAACAACTTGATATTCAATTTCACCGGCCTTTTCCACTTATCAAGTTAGAAGCCCAAAAAGATCGTCAGGTAGCCCGTTCAATCCGACAAGGCAAAGTAGTTCACACTTCGCCCATCCAAAATTCACCTTCCTTCTGATGCTGAGCTTGTTTCAGAAGGATTTCTATGTCTTTGACGCCAATGCTGGTTGGACGCAAATTGCCCCGCAAAGTACCAACAATCCTCCTCCAAGGCAACAAGACATGGCTGTATGGGATAGCAAAGATAAGGTATCTATACTGGTGCTGGTAACGGCAAACCGACAGCACCTTGAATGATTTGTGGATGATAACTGGCTGAGGCCCTTTACCCCATGTAGGGACGGGGGGGTGCGGCGTTGGGTGGGGACGCTTGCGTCGTCCTGGAAGGGATTCGTCTCCCTTACTCTACTACCTCGCCTTCGTTCTCCTGTTCAGTCTCTGCACCCTGATCTTCGCTCACCTCTACCTCATCCTCGATGCCATTTTGCTCGTCCATTTTTTTACCATTCGTTGTCGCTACAGCCACCACGCAATCACCCTCGCCTAGATTCATCAAGCGCACGCCCTGGGTAGAACGCCCGGCAACATGGATAGTACTGACATCAGTACGGATGACAACTCCGCCCGCGGAGATAATCATCAAATCATTGTCTTTCTCAGTGATTACGCGAGCAGTTGCGACCAACCCGGTCTTCCCAGTCACTTTAGAGGTGATGACACCGCCGCCACCGCGACTTTGGCTAGGATACTCATCAACTGGTGTTCTTTTACCGTATCCGTTCTCGTTTACCACCAGCAATTCGCCGTCCTTTGGTGCAAGGTTGAGGGAGACAACTTTATCACCTTTAGACAGGCGAATACCGCGTACACCGCCACTGGTGCGTGAAGCCGAACGCAACTCTGCTACTGTAAAACGGATAGCCTTACCCCTGGCCGAGATCATTAGTACGTCGTCATCCGCGTGAGCCAGTTTTGCTCCAATTAGCTCGTCATCATCTTCAAGGTTCATTGCGATCAACCCCGAGCGGCGTACCACTTCAAATTCATCCATCGCTGTCTTCTTGACTTCGCCATTTTTGGTGGCAACGATCATATAGTCACGGCTAACTCCCTTGGGAACATAGACCATGGCTGTCACTCGTTCGCGCTGCTCAATTGAGATCAGATTGATAATGTGTTCGCCTTTGGCTGTGCGACTGACGTCGGGTAACTCGAAAACTCGGAGTCGGAAGACTCTTCCCCTATCAGTAAAGAAGAGCAAGGCATCATGGTTATGCGCAACCAGTAAGTGACGTACTGTATCATCTTCGCGGGTAACCATACCTGTGATGCCGCGTCCTCCTCTACGTTGGGCGCGGTAAGTGTTTGATGGTAGTCGCTTAATATACCCCTTCTCTGTCAGGGTGACAACGACTTCTTCGTTGCGAATCAGATCCTCGTCTTTGAACTCGCCTGCCTCGCCTTCAACAATATCCGTGCGGCGGTCATCGCCATATTTCTCCTTCAACTCCAGCAGATCTGCTTTAATCAACTTACGTATCTCATTAATATCTGCCAACAACATGTAGTAATAGTTAATGTTTTTAAGCACATCGCGTAACTCTTCTTCGACCTTGCCACGTTCCAGCGCAGCCAGACGAGCCAGGCGCATATCAAGAATTGCTTTACCCTGTTCCTCTGAGAGGCTGAACTGTTGCATCAGGTTGACCAGTGCTACCTCAGCTGACTGTGATTGGCGAATGGTGTTGATAACAGCATCCAGGTTATCCAGAGCGATCTTCAAGCCTTCGAGTATGTGTTTGCGAGCCTCAGCTTTTGCCAGTTCGTAACGCGTGCGGCGTGTGATTACTACCTCACGATGATGAATGTGATGTTGTAGGAAAGCTTTGAGTGTCAATATGCGGGGCTGTTGATCTACCAATGCCAGCATATTCGCGTTGAATGCGCTCTGCATGGCTGTGTATTTGTAGAGTGCGTTGAGGACACTTTCAGGAGTAGCATCGCGTTTCAGTTCAATCACCATACGCATGCCATGACGATCTGATTCGTCCCGTATCTCTGAGATACCGTCAATTTTTTTGTCGCGAGCCATCTCAGCTATCTTTTTCACTAGCTCAGCTTTATTCACCTGGTAGGGTAACTCTGTTATAACAATGCTCATGCGACCACGTTCAGCTTCTTCGAGCACTGTCCTCGCCCGCACAACGATTCGCCCTCGTCCATTAGCGTAGGTGTTACGAATACCCTCGCGTCCCTGGATGACTCCCCCTGTTGGGAAGTCAGGGCCACGCACGATACGAGACAGTTCTTCTGTAGTAGCATCGGGATTCTCAATCAGATAGATAATACCGCTGCAAACTTCTATCAGGTTGTGGGGCGGAATGTTTGTTGCCATACCTACTGCAATACCTGTAGAACCATTCAAAAGCAGGTTGGGCAGGCGAGCTGGCATGACGGTTGGTTCTTCAGTCTGATTATCGTAGTTTGGCTTGAAATCAACGGTATCTTTGTCGATATCGCGCAGAAGTTCATCGGCAATAGCAGCTAGCTTCGCCTCGGTATAACGCATGGCGGCTGGGGGATCGTCATCTTGCGAACCAAAATTTCCCTGGCCCAACACCAGAGGGTAACGCATTGACCACCATTGTGCCATACGCACAAGCGAATCGTAGACGGCCACATCACCATGAGGATGATAGCTCTTCAAAACTTCACCGACAGTACCGGCGCACTTGCGAAAGGATTTTGTGGATTGCAGGCCCATTTGATCCATAGCGTATAGCACGCGGCGATGTACTGGTTTGAGTCCATCACGCACATCTGGGAGCGCGCGGCTCACTATGACACTCATAGAATAGTCTAGATACGCACCCGTCATTTCTTCTACAATACTTACTGTCTTAACATTGCCGAGATCCATAATAATTCCTCATCAAAAAGTCATAGTAAGGGCATTTCCATATGAGTGTTTAAAGCAAATAGTGGGTTGAAATGTATAGCTGGGAGAGGGTCCCGCAATATTCGAGCCTACTTTCTTTCTATTAGTATATCACATTTGCAGCGGTGATACGAGCTTTTAGCCACATTTGGCAATAGAGAAATCTAGTTTTCCGCTCCATTCAAGCAACGAATGGCTCAAATTAAGCTAAAATACCCCTAGGCTTTATAGACGACCTGTGATATGATTTATGCTAGAGCAGATTCATCCAGAGAGAGCATTAGAACATAAAAGGTTATTCCATCTTAAGGGCGGAAGCGCTGAGAAAGCGCTTGTTTCCCCTTGAGTGACGACATAGGGTATTTGTAGTGTAATTCTCAAAGTCGCTTGCAAAGATGGAAAACCTGTTGCAAATCTGTCTTAGTGTAATGCTGAACATTTTTATACAATCGCGGAGGAAGGCTGGAAGGAATGAGTCTAACACTTCAATCACCACAATGCTTCGCCCTTGCTATCATCGTATTTGGATTTTTTGGTTTTCTGCAAGGTTGGCGTATTGCGTTAGTTTTGATGGCATTTACCCTTGCAGCTATCCTATTTTTGTTTATTGGTGGTGCAGAAGGCTTTGCTTCATTTATCTTTGTACGCCTTCCTGAAACGCTTAATACACTTACAGGTGGGGCGCTTTTCTCCAAGTCTCTTCCACCTCCAACTGCTAACCAGGTACTCATCTCAGCGCTTATCGCGCTTGGCTTTGCTATGATTTTGGGCTTTATCATTGGCAATAGAGCTTTTCCTGGTAAACCAGGTTCTGTACCGACCAAAGATCATTTTCTAGGTGTAATACCCGGTTTGGTTACAGGATATGCTATCATTAGTTATGCCAGTCATATCTTCGCTGGTACTCAATCGCTGTCGGTTGGGGTAACTACTCCCTCCACAACCAGCATTGGTAACTACATTGTTGTAATCGTTGTTATTGCCGTTATAGCTCTTATACTTGGCCTGTTAACGGCCAGATTCGGAAAATAGGTTTTGGGTATCCACACTGTAACAAACGAGCCGAGGTGATGACTTGAGTAGCAATGCGCCCCAAGCCCAAAATGATCCCTTTACTCCAAAGCGTGTGCATGGCGGTTATCGTCATGTTCGCCGTGTCGGCAAGGGGAAATCCAGGCATTGGGAATTCAAAGGACAGCAGCCGGGTGAAGTAGTGAAAGCGGTATTACGCAAACACAAATTCTTTCTTATCGTCCCGGCTTTCCCTTTCATCGCCTCTTTGCTTGGCCTCATTATAGTTGGCCTTCTAAATGAAGCTAATCCGAGTGCTAGTTCAATTTGGATCCTCTTAGAGGTGATTTTAGGTTTTCTCGTCCTTATTACCGGTGTGTACTTTCTGTATAACGACCTGGCGCTCTGGTGGGTGGAGACGTATATCATCACCAATAAGCGCATCATGATCTGGAAAGGCTTATTCAACCCAAATCGGCAGGAAGCAGGTGTTGACCGGGTGGTACAGGTAGGAGTTGACCAAAATAGCTTACTAAGCATGTTGCTTTCTTATGGGAACGTGCATCTTTACCTCGTAGGTGGCAAAGGGGCAGTCTTGGAAAAAATACCCAACCCCGCTGGGGTTAGAGATCTTTTCAATAAAGTTACTGAGGAAGTCAAACAAAGTAAGGCTCCCAAGGAGCCACATCCGTACCCTGAGAACCCCGACCTGCTTGCTGCGCTCGTAAAGCTATCTGAAAACGAGCCTTTCCCAACGCTGCCGAATCCAGATGAAAAATATGCTCGTTTTCATCAACCTGGAAGGGTTCGCCGCCCCTTGCGTACTTTTGGAGGCCCGCTACATCTGCCCTGTAACGTGGCTTATACTTCGGACGAAGATACTGTTAAGTATATACAACGAGCCAAATCTGTGCTTATTGTAAAACTGATTTTGCCTATCTTGCTGCTTTTAGGCCTGATTATTTCCATGATCTTTTTTACATCTTTTGAAGCCTATTTAGCGATAGGCATTTTTGTAATGTTTTTTGTGATTGGATATACCATCCTCAACTATATCGATGACGTCTACATTCTCACCACCAAGCGCGTCATCGATATTGAGCGCAAGTTTCTTTTCTTTAATGAGGAGAATCTCTCTGTAGAGTATGACAAAATCAAGGACATCAAGGTGAACGTGGGCAATCCAATTTATATGGCTCTTGATGTCGGTAAAGTCATTGTTGAGACGCCTGGCAACAACCCTGATATTGAAATGAAGCTTGTTGATCACCCTTTCTCCATTCAGGATATGATTTATACTGTCAAAGGGAATAAGGAGAAAGTAGACAAGATCAAAGGTGCTAATGAGCGTAAAGATCAACTGAACCAGTGGTTTGGCACAATCATTTCAACCATGGAGCAGAATGTCCTTGGTAAAGGTGTGCCGAACTTACAAAAGCTGGATTTATTCGCAGCAGCCGAACGCGCAAATTCGCTTGGTATGAAAGTCGTGCCTGTTGGTGAGGATTCATCATATCCCAATATCGCTCCTGGCTTGATTGTTTCTCAAAATCCTATGCCTGGTACCCTGGTTGAATCAAAAAACTCCAACGGGAAGCCAGAGATTCAGGTCGTTCTGAGCAGGCGACCGTAATCATATGGTATGCAAATGAGTAGCAGGGCGACCGCGAGGGTCGCCTCTACATGTCCCAAATGAAATCCACAGGGCGACCGCGAGGGTCGCCCTGTGGATTTTTCTATCTATTTCATTCCTGCGTATACCAATAGTGCGATACATTCGATGTGGTATGTCTGTGGAAACATATCAATCGGCTGCGCCGCAACCAGGCGATAGCGTCCACTTGAACAGAGCGAAGCGATATCTCTTGCCAGGGTGCTTGGATCACATGAGACATAGCAAATGGCTCGAGGCGCCAGAGATTGTAAAGCCTGCAATGCTTTTGGATGACAACCAGCTCTTGGTGGATCAACTAGCGCGAGATCAACTCGTTCGCGTCGATAGTAGAGTTGGCCCAATAGTCTCTCTAAGGTGCCTTCTATTGTCGTAATGTTATTCTGGTTGTTCAGTGTCGCATTGGCGCGAGCATCCATCACTGCGCTTGGCTGGGATTCTATCGCAATCACGCGCGATGCGTATGGCGACAGGAATGCCGAGAAAAGCCCAACGCCACTATATCCATCCAACACTATATCCTGACGTTGTGGCTCAGACATTGCTACTGCTCTCTCGGCCAGAACCGGTGTCTGTACCATATTGACCTGGAAGAACGAATCGGCTGAAATCCGAAAGCGACGACCGTGCACAACATCTGTCAAGAACTCTTGTCCAGCTACTACACGCCCATAACGACCGCCTACCCGCTCGATAATCACTCCTACAATGCCTGGCGCGGTTGTCATTAACTCCTGTGCAAGTTCTTGTGGCGTTTCAAGAACTGAACCGGGGCGCGCATGTATGCTAAGAAGCGTAGGAACAGCCTTCACTGGTGATGACAAGTTAGCAGTGCTGACTGCGCCAATTGCTCCTCGAATAGTGAAACCTTGAATCATTTCCGCCAAAGCATCGCCAAATTTGTCTTTGAGTTTCGTTCGCACAAGCTGGTATACCATATCAAGGGCAGGATGTAACAATTCACAGGTTTCAAGATCTTGCACTTCGTGGCTCTCTGTGAGTTTGAAGCCCACTTCGCCATCTGGACCAACAGAGAAAAGCGCGATGTTGCGATAGTGCCATGGTGAGACGCCGGCAGGCATACCAATGGTGGGATGCACAATTGCATCGGTCTGCTTACCAATACGTACAAGGAGCTGCCTAACTATGTGTGCTTTCCAGGTTAATTGTGCTGGATAAGCTATGTGTTGCCACTGGCAACCACTGTCTGTAAGTAAGGGATATTGAGGTTCGATACGTTCAGGCGCCGTTCGCATAATCTCGAGTAATTCTGCGCGTGCATGACCTCGACGTTCTTCAACAATTTCCACAAGTACGCGTTCACCCGGTATACCTCCGGGTACAAATAAGACTCGTCCCTCATATCGACCTACGGCGTCTCCTCCGTAAGCTAAATCTGTCAACTCAACTTCGATACTCATATTCACCTCGGCGGCCACTTGACGAAACCTCTATGTAGTCTCGCTTGTGTCCGTCCCATCTTTCCAACATATAGTAAACCCATAAATAGAGAGTATTGGGAACAAATTCTCCCTAAATTAACCTGGCTTGAAATGATGCTATAACGTAAGTGGCTGTTTAGGCTGACTATAAAGCCGTGTTCCAAAACGGCTTAAGAAGACTGCTCCAAGCCCTAGCAACCCCACTCCAATACTGATGAGCCACCCAATATAGGGGATAGACCCTACCAATACCAGTACCGTCAATCCTACCACCACGTCTATGAGACGTGTATTGTACTTCGGGGCTACCGCACGGAGAATATATTCTCCAATAGTCCAACTAATAGCCACGGTTCCTAAAATCCAGGCTGCGACAAGTCCAAGCCCCAGGATAAGTGCTAAAGGAATAGGCAGTATAAGCGCTACCAATACCACAAGAACCGCGGGAGCCAATACAATGCTTAATAACCCTATTATTATACTACGCCGAGTCTTAGTCGTCACCGTTGTTCGTACAAACATGACATGTTCAGGCAGCAAACTACTAAGCGCTATTCCCAATATAGTCCATACTACCAAAGACCAGAATGGGAATGTGAACTCCCCTCTTCTGCCTGGGAATGATTGGTCCTGTACATGATTGATAGTAGTGCTTTCGAGTTGCTTGCCCTGAGCATTCAACTCTTTGGTTCCATACATGGCAATATGCCCATGTATCTGCTCACTGCCATTTAGTGCAACAGAGCCACCAAACAATGTAAGATTACCGAATATCTGTCCAGCAATCAATGTATTGCTGTTAAATGCCGTTACATTCCCGTGCAATTCGCCCTGGACGGTTACAGATCCACCAAATGAAGTGACATCACCACACACTATCTCCTTTGATCCTATAACAATGTTTTCCCTGAATGATGGACCCTGGATGTTTCTTGTACATGTGACACCATTGCCATTTACACCATTATCTGTAGCCTGTGCTGAAGGCAATGTCCACGCGAGATTCTCTCCGATTCCACTTATCTTAAACCCGATGAATAGCATTGGTCCCACCAGTACGAGCAAGAGCCAATGAAATCTTCTGCTCTTTTGCATACTGGAACTCCCCATCATGGCCGCACATACGACCATGACCTTCGCTTTTATGCTTCCTGTGGATGACGCATTAAGCGAAGCCACATTCCCATCATAATTACCAGAACAAGCGCCATAGCTGACAATAGCCATTGCTCATGGAGAACAAGTGCTAATCCTGATTGAAGATACTGCGCAAGTATAACCAATGTGTCTATGACGCCACCAAAGAATTCGAGAACATTTACAACGATATTTGTATTGAAAATAAGTAGGGTAAGCAGAGAAAGTGAGATGAACCCTATGCTAAAGTAGCTAATGGCAGCAAATCTGGGAGTAAAAATTCGCAAACGAGCAATACGCGTCCTTTGTTGCGTGCGAAGATCTTCAAGCTGTTCGGTGATTCGTTTTTGTCTCTCTACTGCCTGCATGATACGCTCTGTGGATATACTCGTAAACATGCGAGAAGTAGGTGAGCCAGGCACGAAGTCCGTTCGCTGATGATAGTGCTCATGCGTGGGATAGGCGCTACAATTCTTTAAATGTTCCCGGAGCGCTGTATCCCCCGATTGTACGAGATCATTTTCACGCTGAGCGGTTAGCCAATCTCTAGCGTCGCGGCAGCGCATCGATCTGCTCCTCCTCGTTCTGCTTGTTGTCTTTGATGTAACGCGCAAGTAGCTCACGTGCGCGGTGCAAACGCGCTTTTACCAATGCTGGTGTCAAGTTCAGCGCCGTCGAAATTTCTTCATATGAAAGATCATACCAGTAGCGCAAAACGATCACTGCGCGATACTTGCTCGGCAATCTCTGCAGGTACATCTGTATTTCGTCCTGCTGCTCACCTTGTAGTGCTGACTGTTCTGGCCCTGTTCCAAGGTCGGCCATCCACTCCAGAAAAGGCACATCTTCCAGTGGTAGTGCCAGAAAGCGACGCCTCCGAAGTTGGTCAATGGCCAGGTGTGAGGCAATTGACAACAACCAGGTACTAAATTTATGCGCAGGTTTATATGTCGCAAGCTGTGTATAAGCTCGCACGAAAACTTCCTGTGTCACATCTTCCGCTTCTGTCGTATTGCCCAACATGCGGTACGCAAGATTCTGCACAGCATCTTTATATCGCTCGACGAGCGCTTCGAAGGCATCTTGTTCACCTGCAAGCACCAACTCGACAAGCTCTACATCCTTCAACGCCTCCACAATAGCCCCTCGCGCATATTCACTTGATGAACTTTGCGCCCCCACTACACCCTGGCTTCCAATGGACCTATTTCTGCTTGAAATACCCTCGGACGTCAATGCACCGCTAGATTGCTTGCGCCGCGTTCTGCTTGCTGGCTTCGCCAGGACTCCCATAACCCCCAACGTGCCCGATGCCTGTAGTGCCGATTCCATAATATTCACCGCTTGCTATTTATTTTTGTTATTTATAACTTTGACAGAACAAACACTTACTATAACGATCTACGAGCGGTATCTTAAAAAGTTGTAACCTTTCAATGAGTGTAGCATGAGTATACCGAACAGGCAAGAGTTCAGTACTTCAAGCGACAACTCCACCCCTTTAGTAAGTATAACAAATAAAAATGAAAAAATATTCACTATTACCTTCATAAAATGCAGGATCCTGCATTTTATGAAGGTAATTTACAACTGTTGCTACTATATCTACGCTTGCTAGGCGCCTACCTCCACGTCACTTTCTCCACCAGGTATCCCGGCAACTCATCGATAGTCAGGCGAATCTGTGTCATCCCATCCCGTTCGCGCACCGTCACTGTCTGGTCTTCCAGTGTCTGGAAATCAACCGTCACACAGAATGGCGTCCCAATCTCATCTTGCCTGCGATAGCGACGCCCAATGTTTGCCACATCATCATACTGCGCAACCATCAAGCGTTTCAAACGATTATGGATGCCCCTGGCCGTCGTAACCAGCTCTTCCTTATTCTTCTGCAAAGGTAGAACCGCCACCTTTATAGGCGCTAGCCAGGGGTGCAAATGCAATACCGTTCGCCCTTCTTTATCCTTACCCGATGGTGGTTCTTCTTCGTACGCATCGAGAAGCAAATTCAGGAATGTTCGATCCACGCCACCTGAAGTTTCGACGATCCAGGGAATATAGCGCTCCTTCGTTTCTGGATCGGTATAGCTCAAATCCTGGCCGCTATACTGGCTATGGCGTGAAAGATCCCAATCCTGCCGCCAGTGGATACCCTCCCACTCTTGCCAGCCAATAATACTCTTGTACTCAATGTCATAAGCCTGCTTTGCATAGTGCGCAAGCTCATCAGGTGCATGTGCTCTGAAGCGCAGCCGGTCCTTATGATTGATTATGCTCTTGTACCATTCGAAGCGATACTCTTTCCAATAATCAAACCACTTCTGCATTTCGCTCGGATGCACGAAGAATTGCAAGTCCCACTGCTCGAACTCGCGTTGGCGGAATAGGAAATTACCAGGCGTGACTTCGTTACGGAAAGCCTTTCCAATCTGGCAGATACCAAATGGAATCTGTATACGTGAGGACTTCAGCACATTGTCATAATCCAGGTAAATGTTCTGGCAGGCCTCGCCGCGCAGGTAAGTCTTCATGCGCTCGCCTTCAACCACACCGATATATGTCTCCATCATCAGGTTGAAGACGCGTGGCTCTGTGAGTTCCCCGCCGCAAACCGGACATTTATTCTGCTCTAAATTCTCAGCGGGTAGGTGGTCAACACGGAAACGCCGTTTGCACTTCTTACAATCAACCAGTCGATCTACAAAATTCTCGACGTGTCCGCTGGCTTCCCACACACGCGGATGAGTAATGATGCTGCCTTCAATCCCCAGTACGTTGTCATTGAGCTGCACCATCGACCACCACCAGAAGCGGCGAATATTATTGCGCAGTTCCACGCCGAGCGGCCCAAAGTCATAGATGCCTGAAACCCCGCCATAGATCTCAGAGTTGGGGTAGACATAGCCTCGCCTCTTACACAAAGCAACGATTTTCTCAATTGGGACAAGCGGAGTGTCTTCCGTCGACAGCGAAGTTTTGTCCTCTGTCTGTGTCATGAGTGGATTCCTTTCTTCATCAAAAAAATTCCCCAGGCGTTCAATCAACAACGCTCAGGGACGAATACATGCCTGTGTAGGCCTGGGGCAACTACAGAAAGCGGCATGATGCGCGGTTCCACCCTGCTTCTTCACCCATAAGTGTGAAGCCACTCATTCATTCCAGCTCCGAAGCGCCCTTCACTTGCTTCGGATTGCCGACCTCGCACCATCTGCCGGCTCGCTGCTACCCCTGGCAAGCTACTCCTCTTCATCATCGCTGGAGGATATCTTCTATTTTGTACCCTGCTAGTATAGCCGAGATGTCAATGAGACGCAAGAAGCAAGCGGAGTTAATCTTGATATGGTTGACTTTGACATTGCTTTCACCGCTGAGTACAATATAAATCACCAGGGAATGGAAATGCCCTGGTTCTTAGGCGAAGGTCCTTTGATAGGGAAACCGAAAGGAGGAACCTATGAAGATGTCAGTTCGCTTAGAAGGAATGGTGTTTCAGATCGATTAGGCGGGCCCGCGAAAGCGGGCCGACTGAACACCTGAGCCTCTAGCCGCTCCGCCTCGCTGGTTGAAGCTCAAATGAGCCTGCAAAACCGAAGGAGTGGCAGAGAGCTCAAAAAAATGAAAGACGAGGGCTGGATGACAGTAGTTGTCCGGCCCTCGTCCTCTACTATTACGATTTTTCAATCGTAATATGCCCAGCGCCGTCTCCGTCTCATCCACCTGGAAATAGCCCTTATTAAAAAGAGCGAAGCTAAAAACCCGAAAAGCCGTCTCATCTGTATCTTCCCTTTCTTAACTAAAATATGTTACCTGATGAATATACATTAGTCATACAAAATAGTTTATTGCAAGGCTACAATTACTCAACCAATTCAAGGCATCTCTTGATTTGCTCCACATGCCCGCTCAAATGATTCGTCACAACATCCTCAAGAAACCAATCTAACGACTTCTCCCCATACCTGACATGCTTCCCAGTCAACTCCAAATCACTATCCTTCAAACTTCTTAGCGCCTCATCCAATCTTGCGTAACTTACCGGCAATGCCGCCTTGATCCCTTTCAAACTATCCATCTCATGCTCGCTAATGCCCCTTAAGCGCCCTACATCCTGAGGAGTGCGCCCAAAATTACGACCTGGCTCTGCCACCAGCCTTTCAATTTCCCCCGCCCAATATGGCATAAACTCCACAATATGTGCCAGGTTTTGCATTATTGTCCATTCATTTTCAGCAGGTGACTGGTAGAGCTTACTCGCATCTATACGTGCCAATGGACCATCAATAAGCTGATATAATTCAGCATAAGAATTCTGCACTTTCTCGCGTATAGCTTCAACTTTTGGATTGGCTGGTATTGTATGCATGCATTTGCCCCTTCACAATTTGGACCTTTTCTTCCATTATGCCATATTATATAAAAGAGCATCTACAATAATGAACTTTACCAAATAATCTGGACAACCGTAGGGGCCGATGTATCGCGCCCATCGGCGATTGATCGGCCCTCAATGGATTTCACGATACCCAGATTTAAAAGTTGAAAGTATAAATGTTAGAAGTATAAGGAGCAAAACATGCATATACCAACCTTCCAGGATGTACTACATGCCCGGCGTCAAATTCGTCCATACTTGAAGCCCACTCCCATCTACAGCTATCCAGCAATCAATGCCTTGATTGGGACCGAAGTATTTATCAAGGACGACTGGACACCTGTGAAGATCGGGGAATAGTTAATTTCTACGCGCGGCTGCACTGCCTCATGGACTAGCCGGGGACGCAAGCGCAAGGTTGGCAAGTCACGGTTCAAATCGTCGCGGTGGACGTACGTGCAGCGCCTTGACTCGTCACGTTTGGTTGTTACAAACTCGCCTCTGCTTGCCCGGTAGCTCAAAATGTCGGGGTCAATACCAGCTAATCTTCCTGCTTCAACTAACGACAGCCACTCCTTATCTGTCTCAATATGCGTTACTGGCGGTGCAGGATGCACAACCGGACTGATCGTCACCGTTACCCCTAACACGTCAAGGGCGTTCCGTTTCTCTTTGAACGTCGCCTTATGGTATTTGCCTTTCATAGTGCTTAAAAAGTCCAGGAAGCTTAAGACGTTCTGCTGGTAGATGTCCAGCAGGCTTTCGTTCGTGAGGGCGCTCTTGGATTCTTCATCGTACTTCTTTAGCTGTTCGCGTTTGCGGTGAATATCTTCAGCGATTAGGTTGTATGTATAGCTGCCATCGGGGTGCTTCGCTAGCTCGATTTCAGCGTTGGCGATTTCATGCGTTAATTGGACAACCTGCTGCTTGCCCTGGGTCCGCTCCAAGAAGTTCTGTACGTCCTGTACAAGCCTGGCGCGTATAGTGTCACGGATAAGCTCGATGGCGTCAAATACCCGGCAGCAGTCTTCCTAGACTAACGCATTGACCTTAGAAGCCATAATCTCCGTCAGGTCAGGGCAGGCGTCATACTTGTTGCAGCGATAGTAACCAACCGGATTGCCGTCATATATCCTATACCGACCGCTCATGCGGTAGCCGCAGGTTTTACAAAAGAGGTGGCTTTTTAATAGAAAATCTTCTGGCTTGAGATGGACTTTGCTCTTATCTACCCGGTTATGTTTGAGCTTGTACTGCGCAAGCTCGTACAGCTCGGCTGGTATGATGGCCGGTATGCCGTCCGGTATGGTCTTGATGTTGTCGTTCGGCTACCTGGCTATTTTGCCTTTTGGGGATAGCGTAACCTTCGTTTTAAGAATTACCAGAATGCCGATATTTTCAGGTCCAGCTAGGATCGTATGGACGGTTGAGGGTTGCCAGGTGTTACCCTTCACATTCGCTCCTCTACTCTTAGCAGGCGGTACAATACCATCCTCAGTCAGCTTGTGCGCAATAGCACGTACTGACATTTCCTGCTCGACAAACATGGTGTAGATGGAAAAGCGAACAATCGCCTCTTCTTTGTTGACATTGTAGTAGGTCTTATCTTTATCCGCCCACTCCCAGCCGTAGGGCGCCCTGCCTGTCGCCATGGGTAGGTTCTGGGCTAGTCTGGTTTGCCAGTGCCGGTTCGCATACTCGACGATCTTTTCCCGCTCCGACTCGGCTGACCAGGCTAAGATTGATCGTATAAGCTTGCCCGTTAAAGAGTTGTCTATGTTCTCGCTAACGCGATTAACGAGAAAAACACGGTTAAAGTTTATATAAACTATTAATAAGAAAATGTCAAGAATGTGCGAGTAGCACGAAGCGTTTGACACTGGCTTGTATACTGATCTCAAGCATATTTTTGAGGGGTGAGAAATTGCCTGAAGATACCACTTGGCTCACCATTGATGATATTTATGAGCTTCTAGACAAGAAGGTTCCCAGGGATACGATCAGGTCATGGATACGGAGCGGGCGGCTGCCAGCGTATAAACCGTCACGGACTATTTTGGTAAAGCGTGAGGAGTTTGAGAAGTTTATCCGGGAGAGTCGGACAACGGGAAATGATAACTAACCGACGCCCAATAAACGGTATTATTGATCTTAACGGGAAAGTAAAAAAGTTTCATAACTCATTCTGTCGGGAAGATGTGGCTTAGTTCATCCATCGTTAGTGACCGTTCAGCAGCCTGTTGCACTTGGGCGATAATCCGCCGTAAACTGTCTGTTGGTATATAGCCACCATGCAATTCAGCGGCTTCAAGGACGAGTCCTAAAATTTGCAGTTTTAAATTGTAGCGTTCAGCTTCACTCATATCAATATTCTTCAGCTAACATTATCGTCACTACCCTTCGGCATTCACCACTTAATGGGTCTGCCAATATTGTAGCTGTTGGTCGTAATAATCCAATTTCCAATACGTCTTTTCCTCATGCCACGGAATAACGCCAAAGTCATGCTCGCCCCAGAGGCATGCAGGCGAGACTACAAAAATGAAGACGCCCTGGCAGTTGAAAATTCAACCCAGCGCAACGGCAATGATGATCACTCAAAAGTCGTGGTGCTCGTGCTAGACTGGTGCTATGGATGAAGTAACAAAGGCAATTCATCATTTCAGCGTGCTGATGGAAGACCAGAATAGCAAGCTTGATGCAGTGCTTGAACAATTGGGAGATTTGCCAAAGATACAGGACTTTCGCCGCCTTGAGGACAAAGTTGACACTCTTGACCGGCGCTTGGTAACGGTTGAGGTTTCGGTGAAAAGTACCAATCATGACCTTGCCGATCTCGATCAGCGGGTAACGAGACTAGAGGCAGCGTAATGCACCATGGAAGCTGACTGGTCGTACTGGATTCCGACGCTTGAAAAGATGCTTGCTGATCTGAAGGTGCTGAATGCTTATGTGCGCGGTGAAATTGCATATGCGGAGTATCGTAAGCAAGTACGTAGCTAGCCTTGGGGATGGAAAGCATGTGTGCTGATTGCGGGTGTGATTTACTGACGGTTGCGAACCATCATCCGGTGCCAGACTTCGTGGCTGCCGTCCAGTTTGTGCGGCGTGCCACTGGCAAGCATGTGTTCCTCTGCTGGCGCTGCGCTGGTGAGCGGTATAAGGCTCGGCAGATGAGGATTTGCTAAAAAGGGCTAACGCTGATCTAGCTTCGTAAAGAAAGGTCTCTCATGACAAATATAGAAACACATCTCAGTGCATTGCTTGGCGTTGTGCAAGAGGCAGATAAAACTGTCATGGACGTTTACCATTCCCATAGTGCTGTCGTAGAGACTAAGACTGATAGTTCACCGATTACTCAAGCTGACATCGCCTCTCATCATATCCTAACGTCAGGTATTAAAAGGCTTTTCCCAACTATCCCTATTATCAGCGAGGAAGGTGATGTACAAGCAAACAGGCAAACAGTTCAGCAACAACAGTTTTGGTTAATTGATCCGTTAGACGGTACAAACGAATTTTTGGCTAGGACTGGCCATTTTACCATTTGTGTGGCACTGGTAGAGGATGACATGCCTAGCTTTGGTGTAGTTTCTGCTCCAGCATTAGGTATCACATACTTTGGTGGCCCTGGGTACGGCAGCTTTAAAAAAGTAGGGAATGGTGAGCCTGCGCCTATCCACGTTGCTAACGATAGAACTGGAGTAGTACTAGGTAGCCGTGCCGCCTACAACCATGAAACAAGCGTATATGTTGAAAGACACTATCCTGAGCATGAGGTTAAAGCAGTAGGCTCTCAGCTTAAGCTGCCCCAAATAGCTGAGGGTCTCGCAGACGCATATCCTCGCATCAACGGCCCGCTGCATCTTTGGGATCTTGCCGCTGGACACGCGATTTTATTAGGAGCTGGCGGCTCGGTAAAAAGACCCGATGGAAGTCCGATTGATTACCATAATCCGAACTTGCTTGTAGGTGACTTCGTAGCCAAGTCGTAGCAACTATAGCTAGAAGCGGGGTGCGCGGCTAAGTAAGGTTCTGTCGCCCAATGCTCATTGCGGTCACTGTACTGACGCGCGGTATAAGATTCGGCAGATGGAGGTCTGCTAGACAACACTAGGGTGCACGTAGCCGATAAACAGGGGCGGCTTGACTGCTGTGCTGGCTTTGCTACAATGATACTAAGGCTTTCGGCCGTGGTTTATACACCACACATGGCGGAAGGTCTTTTTAGTTGGGAGGAAAAATTGATAGAAGGTCTTTCCGTCCCGTCTTGATGTTTTGCTTAATCTGTACATAAAATAGCTCGTCGTCTCTGGTTGCACCGGCAAAGCGGTGCAATAGTTCGTTCGTATCATTAGGATTTTGCTTCGTGGTTGGTGCATAGGCTGTATGACGGATGAGATCGAGCGCTGCCTCAAAGTACCGCAAGCGCCGCGCCCGATCTTTGAAATTTTTTTGCCGTAAGTGTTGCCAGAAGTACGCTAGGAACACTTTATCTTTCGCGAAAAACTGTGACCGGACATAGGGCTGCCGCTTGGTATGAGCCAGAGCTTGTTTATTGACGTGTAAAGCGCGGGGGTAAACCTCGTTATACGACGTGCCAGGCAGTCGGCGGTACTTTGATTTGTAGATCTTCATGGACGCTGGTGCTACTGATATTTGAATTGTAGTGGCAGCGCAAGCGGAATAGGTTTGGTGTCTTGTTGCCCTAGAGCGGCTGGAAGCAAAACGAGAAGACCGGGTTCTGTGATCGTATCCAGCCCTGTTAAGAACAACTTGCACATTATATATGGACATTACGCTTATGGTTAATTACCATATTTAGTGTTGCTAATGCTAATTCATGCTATAATAGTAAGAGACGTTGCTGAAATAAAAAAGACGTTTCAACATAAACTCTAGAGGGAAGCAAATGTCACTCCAAGACGCGTCAGATGTAGCCACGATAGCCCAGCTGCTGCTAGCGCTGGTGGTGACGTTTGGCGGTAGCTTCCTGGCTTTACAGTACATCCGCAAAATGCGGCCAGCTTCGAGCATTTGAGCGCGAAGAAGATCTGAAGAATTTAGTTATGAAGGGCAAGAATTTGAAGGCCAAGCAAAAGAGCAGTAAGGCCGATGAAGAAATGAATGCTACCAGCATAGATGATGGCAAAGGCGGAAGAATCTTATATTAGTGACAAAATGTCTCATTTGTCTCATTTTAAAGTGTTAAACTCAAATCAGCTGAAACAGCCGAACAAGTACCGAAAAGAGAGCATGCGGAACATGAAGCCCAAATTTAATTACATAACACTAGCCGTTGATGACCTAAACAAATCCTTAGCTTTCTACAGAGATGGCCTGGGTTGGCCGACAGAAGGCGTCGTAGGAAGCGAGTACCACGACGAGGTAACGGGCGCAGATGGAACCATTGCATTCTTTAAGTTGGAAGGCGGCATTTTGCTTGGCCTGTATGAGCGCAAAAATCTGGCAAAAGACGCTAACACACCGCTAAGTTCGGCGAGTTCAGCAGAGTTCAGCTTGGGTTATACCGCCGAATCAGAAGCCGAGGTTGACCAACTGCTTCAAAAGGCTCAAGCTGCGGGTGCAATTCTAACAGCTCCACCACATTTGCGGCCATTCGGGGTCTATTCCGGCTACTTCAAAGATCCTGACGGCCATCTTTGGGAAATTTCCTGGAATTCAAAAACTTAAGCAGAGGACGTTAATAGCATGGCTAGTAAAACCGGCAGCAAAGCTTTAATTCCAAATCCAGCCCTCAAACCCCTCGAGGTCTTAATAGGCGACTGGCAAACTACCGGCTCCCATCCCTACCTTCCCAACACTACGCTACTTGGCCGCGTATCATTTGAGTGGCTTGAGGGCGGCGCATTCTTGGCCATGCGCACCGAGATCAACAATCCAAAATTTCCTGCCGGTGTGGCCATTTTCGGCAGTGATGAGGCGAGCCAGGAGTTCTTTATGCTTTACTTTGATGAGCGCGGCATCTCCAGAAAATACAATGTATCAATGGCAGGAAATCAACTCAAGTGGTGGCGTGACGAACCCAGTTTCTCGCAGCGTGTCACCATTACCATAGAAGATGACGGCAATAAGATGGTGAGTAAAGGTGAAATGTCCCGAGATGGTGCAGCCTGGGAGGATGACTTGTCACTGACATATGAGTGCAGTTCCAAAAAGTCTTAGACCTGGCAGCTCGCATGTTACGAATTTGAGTTATAATCCAGGATGGTATAGGGACTATGGATTAGGCTGTACAAAGTACGAAAAGGTTCCAGACCGAGTTATTACGCATTGATTGATAAAATGAAGCAACTACAGGAGGCAAAATGGGAAGAATTATTGTTACCGAATTCATCTCAGTTGATGGCGTCATCGATACCCCGGGCGGAAAGGGAGATTTTAAGTACTCCGGCTGGACTTCAGAAATTAGTCGTGGTGAGGAGGGCGACAAGTTTAAGTTTGAGGAAACCTTCAATTCAGAGGCGCAGCTGTTTGGCCGAGTTACTTATGTAGATTTTGCCTCAGCCTGGCCATCTGTGAAAGGTGTGTTTGCTGAAAAGTTCAATGCTTTACCCAAGTACGTGGTATCCTCTACCCTTAAGAAGGGCGACTGGGGCAATACTACGGTGCTGCATGGTGATATGGTGGAGCAAGTCACCAACTTAAAAAAGACTGTTGATGGCAATATAGTCGTACATGGCAGTGCAAAACTCGTTCAGGGGCTTATCGAGAACGACCTGGTTGACGAATTGCGTTTGATGACATTCCCGGTCATTCTCGGGAGAGGCAAACGCCTTTTTGGCGAGACCACCGACAAGAAGAGATTACAGCTCACAGATTCAAAAGAAGTGGGAGACGGCGTAGTTATCCTCACATATCAGCTGGGGGCTTAATATGGGGCGAGTTATTTGCGGAATAACAATGTCACTTGATGGATTCGTTGCCGGAAAGAACATGACACTGGAAAACCATTTGGCGATAAATCATCAGAGTTATTACACCACTGGATGTTCGACGAACCTGAAAAGCACAAAGCTGAACTAGACGCACTTACATCTGCTGGCGCGTTCATAATGGGCAGGAATATGTTCGGTCCGAAAAATTTGCAGTTAGATGATAACTGGAAAGGCTGGTGGGGTGATAATCCCCCGTTTCACGCGCCTGTATTTGTTTTGTCCCATACCGAGCGTAAACCAATAACCATGAAAGGTGACACTACTTTTACTTTTGTCACCGAAGGTATTGAAGCAGCTTTGAAGCAAGCACGAGAAGTAGCGGGCGACAAAGATGTTGCAATCGCAGGAGGGGCAAACGTCATTAACCAGTACTTTGCCGCTGACCTAATTGATGAGCTTTGGCTACATATAGCGCTGGTAACGATCGGCACGGGACAACGCCTATTTGAAAATGCTCCTGGCATAAATCTTATTCCGCTAGAGGCGCGCACTACCGACCTTGTAACCCATATAAAATACGTCGTTAAGCATAGGGACAGTACGAACATGCGCGGAAAAGGTTCCTGACCGGCATGCTCATCCAAGCATAAGCACTGTAGTATTTTAATGTAATCTTTAAGAAATGTCATCGTAATCTAAAGAGGTCGATAGGTCACGATATGCTTCAGCTTGTCTGGTGAGTTCTGCTACTTTTTCTTCAACTGAGGCAAGTACATCCGCGCCTGCCATAAAACGTAGCGGAAGTTGCTCTTCAGCTGCAATGGTCATCAGGGCTTGAGCTAACTTATCAGAACTGTGGTTTTAATACCAAATGGTTCGACTTCGAATCGCAGCGACTCCATCCAGCCTTCTACGCCAAACTTTGATGCGGCATAAACAGAGGCAAACTCCATTCCGACAAGTCCAGCACGGGAAGAGATTGTAATTATGTGGCCAGAACGAGCTTTACGCATTTCGGGTAAGACAGCTCGTGTGACGTTCATCGGTCCTATGACATTTGTTTCAATCTGACGACTCGTCTGCTCGGGCGTTATTTCTTCGAAGAATCCCATCTGTGCAGTAGCAGCATTGTTGACCAACACATCAATCTTGCCGAAACGTTCAATTGCAGCTTTAACGGCATTCTCCGCATCGACGGGACTGGTAATATCTAATGTAACAACCAATAGGTCATCCGTTTCACCAAGTGCAGACTTTACGGCATCGGTATTGCGACCGGTTGCTACGACTGCATAGCCAGCGTTAAGAGCTGCCTTCGCTATATTAGTTCCCATTCCACGTCCAGCACCTGTTATGAACCAAACTTGCTTATCCATCATAATTTCACCTTCTCTTGAGTGTTATGTCTAACTGTTTGCTCTAGGTACCTTTAGTTCTTTAGCTATAGCAAGAGCTTGTTTACTTATTTCATTCGCTAAACTTTCATTCTTGCTTGCTATCGCGTTCCAGTACTGTACTTTTGTGTGAAGGTACTTCTGACGAAGTTTTAGATAGCGCTCTTCGTCAGCGAGTCTATGGCCTTGCGCTTCAAGCAACTCGACTTGTTCATTCGCTGCATCTTCTCCCCTATCCGCATTGCTGAGATAGGTACGCATGTCGTCGATTGACATGCCAGTTGCGCTGAGACAAGCAATCCCAACAATGAGATTAATGTCATCTTCGCTGTAGACGCGGTGCTTACTACTCGCATCACGCTTTATCGGATCAATTATGCCGATAGTTTCATAATAGCGAAGGGTGCTTTCCGGAAGACCGCTTAACTTCGCCGCTTCCATGATTGTATAGGTGCGATTGTTGTCCATCTGAGTCCTCATACTTCTAGTCTAATAACTTAAAGTACTTTAAGTCAATGTATTACAATACAAAATTTTACAGAGGTAGGCTGTTGCAACTTGTAGTTAATACGGTTCTAACCACGTCAATGATGCTCAGCCAAATATCTTTGTCGGTCGGCAGCACGATCTCAGATAAGTCGTATGTAATTATTCTCGCGTGATCAATCAACCAGGCAGGACTACCGGTTTTGCTGTGATAGTAGGTTCCATGTTACCACATTGATTGGTTTAATCATGTTCTACTCGACTTTATTAACAATGCGACTGAGTTACGCGCTCTGTACATACCGATGCAGCGTACTTCTCCCTATATGGAGTGTATCGCAAATCTCCTGCACCGGCATGTTCCCGTCGTCATAAAGTTGCTTGGCGAGCGCTATTTTCTTCGGATCCAGCACTTGTATCTTAGGTCTGCCGCCTAATCTGCCTCTCGCTCTGGCTGCTTGTAATCCTGCGTTCGTACGCTCTTTGATGACTTCCCGCTCAAATTCAGCCAAGGCACCAAATATATGAAATATAAGCTTGCCGCCGGATGTGGTGGTATCCATGTTTTCCTGCAAGCTCTTGAAGCCAATGCCTTTATCGCTCAGGTCAGTGATAGTAGCAATGAGGTGCTTAAGAGTGCGGCCTAGTCGGTCTAATCGCCAGACGACTAACGTATCCCCTGCCCGTAGGTGGTTCATGGCTTCTTGCAAACCTGGCCGCTCAGATTTCGCGCCGCTGGTCATGTCGGTGAATAGTTTCTTGCAACCATCACACTTCAGCGCATCCGTTTGCAAATCGAGGGTCTGTTCTTGCGTTGAGACACGGGCATAGCCAATAAGCATAGGGCTGCCCTCTACCCTTCAGTCCGATTAAGAAGTGCCGCTAATTCGTTCATGAACTGTTGAATAAGCTCGCGTGACAGCTTGCGATAGTGCCACATGTCTATATCACCCTTCCAGAATTGTCCCGAGAGGAGTTGAATACGCCGTGTATGCTCCGCGCATACGTTGGCAAAGCCCTTGACCTGTAGTGTTGGTGAGTGGTTGCTCATAGTTGGTTAAAACAGTGCCAGTTGTCCAGTACGCTTCTGTTGCTTCCGTAAAAGGTGGGTGCTCAGCACCGCTTTGTAGAGGATGCGCGTTAAATGGTAGACTTCATCGATCTCGCGCTCTTTGGGCACCCTGCCATACTCGCTATATAACGCCATTGCTACTTTGGCTTTCAAATAGCGTTGCCTTTGTTCTCGCTTCTGCACCGACATCACCATAACATTTTTAAGTGTACCGAAACGCATGAGGTATAGCAATCTTTGGGACGTTGTTATTGATACGACTTTTGGCACAACTTCCTACTCTGTCGGCCATTCATGACTTTGTATGAATGTAACTGTCTCATAAACGGTCCAGCCTGTTGAAAAAGTCCTTGATAAACTCATTTTTAGTAAGGGACACATTGCTTCAGAATATTAGAAAAGCTGAGCAGGTCGGCGAAGGAACAAACTCTCCTTTTGAAAAAGACTTTTTCCTGGATGACGGCGAGCAAGCTTTCATGAGAGATTCCGCTGAGCAGGGACGAGCAAAATACGTAAAAGAAATAAAAAGAGGCATACATGGCCTCTGCTGGGAATGGGCGTCGTCCCCATCCTCGCTTTTGGAGCAAGCGTTTCAGATTTTGTCCTGCCGCAATTACCTGGGCCTCACAATTGACTCGCCAGAGCCTTCGTAATCGAAAGCGCCGCATGCCATGCCAGTCTTTCCCTTCTGCAAAGAGGGGTTCGACCCAGACCTTTCGCTTGTTCATGGCTTTTTGGTAGGCTTTCGTCTGGTGGTATCCCCTCACCCGCTCCAAGTAGCTTGCATGGAAGGAGCGATGGACCTGCCGACCGCTCTTACTAGCAGTACACTGGGCTTTGAGTGGACAGGCATTACAGGCGGCTGCATCCGCTCGGTACTCTACCTTCTCTGCTTGGTACTCGGTACGAAATGGCAAGAGTGGCTGCCCCTGCGGGCAAAGATACTGATCGTGCTCCGCATCATAGCTGAACTTAGAGGGTCCGTAGAACGGCGTCATGTGCTCCCAATCCGGTAAGGGAACGTAGGCGCGGATGCCAGCATCTTCGATGGCTTTGATATTCTGAATGGTGCCATACTTCGTGTCGCCGGTCACTTGACGAGGCCACAATTTCCAGCGGAAGCGCACCCGCCAGAGCAAATCCAACATCGGTTGGTTATCCATCACTTCAGACGGGGTCACCAGTGCCTGGAGAATGATCCTGGCTTTGCCGCCATCCACGACATAGTGGGTATGGTAGCCCAAGTGGGTGCCTCCACCCTTGAGGCGCATCGGTGTAGCATCAGGATCAGTGGTACTGACTCGGAAGTCGGCAGTCCGCTGGTAGAGGCCATGAACTTCCCGCTGTTGTCGACCTTCCTGCGCGATCCAGTCATGCTGTGCCGCATTGTCTACAGAGAGTTCTTCTCGCTGTGCTGCAGAGAGAACAACAGGCAGAGGCGTTGGGGGCTGACAGGCAGTGCTTTCGGGTAGATGTTCAGAAGTCGATGCGTCCTTGCTGATTTCCTCGGCGCTCTCCTGCTGGGCAGTTTCCTGAGCAAAAAGAGCGGCCAAATGTTGCTGGATGGCTTCTCGTGCCTCGACGGCAAAGCGAGGCGTCAGAGAATCCAAGTCCGCATTTGCATTGACTTGAGTCGAATCGAAGTACAGTTCTTTGCCCCATACGAGCTTCGCCTGCTGACATTGTTCGATGGTGGCATCAAAGAACCGCCGAAACACGTCGAGGCCATAGCGCGTGCGGATCCTGCTGAGGCTGGAATGATCAGGAAGAGGCTCATCCAAATCGTAACCCAGATACCAGCGAACGCTCAGGCGATCAGCGGCCTGACGAATGAGTTGCCGTTCGGAGCGGATGCCCTCGAAAAACATCACCAATTGCAGTTTGAAAAAGACGACCGGATCAATGGAGGAACGGCCCTTGCTGGCATAGGCCTCGTGCACAAATTCGCGCACGAACGAGAGGTCAAGCGTTCGCTCCAAGTGACGATAGAAGTGACAGCCTGTTGAAAAATATTCTCACAAAGCTCATCAGTCAAGAGGGAGATATTCCTTCATGACCAATTGAGTCATCTGAGCCATTCTCGAAGAAAATGACCAATATCCCCATACACGTACGAGTAAACCATCCAAAAGAAGCCAAAAAGAGGGCACAAAGGCCTTCTGCTGGGAAGGGACGGCGTCCCCATCCGCGCTTTTTGAGCAGCCGTTTGAGATTTTGCCCAGCCGCTCTTATCAGCGCTTCACAGTTCACCCGCCACAGGAGCCGTAAGCGAAAGCGTCGCATGCCATGCCACTGTTTGCCTTCGGCAAACAAGGGTTCAACCCAGACGCTGCGCTTGCGCATCGCTTTCTGGTATGGCTCAGTTGCGTGATAGGCGCGGACTTGCTCGAGGTACTCCTCATCGAAGCTGCGTTTGAGCACACGTCCCTGATCACTCGTGGTGCACTGCGCCTTGAGGGGACAGGCGTTACAGGTCGCCGCGTCGGCTTGGTAGCGTTTCTCTCGCTCATTGTAGGCATGGGTGCGCAGTGGCAAGATCGCATTGTTAGGACACACGTAAACATCCCGCTCGGGATCATAGCGAAACGCCTGCTTGCTGTAGACCGAAGTTCGCTTGTCAAAATCGGGCAGTGGAACATAGGCTCGCAGGTGCTGATCTTCCACCGCCACAATATTTTCGATGGTGCCATACGTCGTATCACCCGTGATCTGGCGGGGCCACAGGTTCCAGCGGAAGCGCGCGTGGAAGACGAGATCGAGCATCGGTTGGTTTTCCATCACTTCCGAGGGGGTGACCAATGCGGCCAGGATGATGCGTGACTTGCCCCCATCAACCACATAATGGGTATGGTAGCCCAAATGGCGCCCCTCCCCGTTGGTGGGCATGAGGGTGGCATCTGGATCGGTCGTACTGACGACAAAGTCTGCCATGCGCCGATAGCTGCCACGCGTCACCTCCCGCTGTGGGCGTCCTGTCTGCTCAATCCAGTCATGCCGCTGCTCGTTGGTCCTGGTCAAGTCCTCTCGCAGGGCGTCTTCCAAGCAGACAGGAAGTAGGACGGGAGCCGCACCAGTGGATTTCCCAACCGAAGGAGCGGGCACGGGAACCTCGCTAGATGGCGTTGCCTCTTCACCGATGGCCTCTGGAGATGAGGGTACAACTTCGCTTGTGAGGAGGGATGGATCTGCCTGAAGAGTCTGCTCCGGCTCTCCTCCCTCTCCTATCGAGAACAATTCTCGCAAGTGCGAATCTACGGCAAAGCGCGGCTTGACTGAGTCCAGGGAGGCATTGGCCTGCACCTTGGTGGCATCCACATAGAGTTCCTTGCCCCAAATCAGTCCTGCTTGCTGACACTGGTCAACAATCGCCTCAAAGAAGCGCTGGAACAGCTCGACGCCATAGCGTTCACGAATACGCGTGAGACTCGAATGATCAGGGAGGGGTTCATCGAGATTGTAGCCCACGAACCAGCGCACACTGAGCCGGTCAGCAGCTAGAGCCATCAGTTGCCGTTCGGAGCGAATGCCGTCAAAGAACATCACGAGTTGCAGCTTGAAAAAGACCACTGGATCAATGGAGGGGCGACCTCGCTCTGCATACGTCTCTTTGACCAGGTCGCGCACAAACGACAGATCCACGACGCGATCCAGGTGGCGATAGAAATGATTGGCTGGAACGAGTTCTTCGAGCCAGACCGCCGTGATCGGCGTAAAGATACGCGCTTTGCTTCCCATCATGGTTCTCTTCCCCTGTCAGCACATGATATGATACACGGAGTTGGTATGAAATTGTCTCGCAAGGGAGGTTGTATGCGCTTACCACCCCAAGAAACCGCACGCTTCTATCGCATGTGGTTTGCCTTGTTGCACTATGTCAATGCGCAGCTTCACCTCGTCCCGGCCTTTCCTGCGACGCCTGAAGAAGAAACGGTCTCCACAGAAGTCACCCTCAAGCTGCGAGATGCCCTCTGGGCCAAGGATGCCTTACGTGAACAGTTCATCGCTGACAATCCAGCTCAGTTGCCCGCAGAGGATCTGGCGTTGGTCGCTAGTTGGCAGTACCGCCTCGCCGGTTCATTTTACATCTTTCGCTCCTTGCAACACTATACCATCTTTCTCTCCACGACCACTCCAGCTCATGCCTATGGGGTGTTGGGGTTGGTGAGCACGATCGAAGAGACGGTCCCCCTGCCTCTTCCGGTCTTGACGCAGGCCGTCTTACTGCCTTTCGAGCATCGCATTATTTATGATAGCTTGTTCACCTCCTACAATGTGCTGTTTGGGTCAGGATACCGCCAGGATCTGCTGGAGCAGTATCGCAATATCCAGGAGCGCGAAGGAATTATTAGCAGTTTGCTGCCGGAAGATCAGGCGGCACGCGAGGCCAATCAGCGCACCGACATCCTCGCACGCAATCGCAAGGTGTTCACGGCCTTTCGCCGCGAGTTACGCAAAGCGGGGCTAAGCCCACAAACGGTCGAAGGGCATGTCGCCACGATTGCCGACTTCGCCTACACGACGCTTGTAGAGACTGATCCCCCGCGAGGAGTCCTAGATCTCACTGTGGCCGATATCGAGTCCTATGTGCGAGGAAAGCCAGGCAAGCAGCCTCTGACAAGCTTCAAACGCTTTGTGCGATTTCTCGTCGGCACAGGGCGTATCGACTATGGTACCGGAGAGAACCTCTCTGAATTCCTCAAACAGGTGAGCAACGTAAACTGAACTTCCGCCGTGGTATCCGAACAGCGGGTCGGGTACAAAGCAACCTACCACTATTGATGAACGACTTTTTCAACAGGCTGAGTGATCTTGCGGCACTAATTCTTCCAATGAAACATTGATGAGTGGGGCAAAGGCTCGCTCTTTCGTTCCCATCATAGAGCATCATCCTCCCAAATGCTGTCCTCCAATGCCTTCTCCTGCCTGTGCCTTCTCCTCATTTTTGTTGAGAGGATGCAGGAGCATTGCTGTTCCATACTGCTTGATGAGTGCCGGTTCGTTGAGGTGGACGCAGCCAGAGCGAGACGTGTGCCGGCTGCATCGTCTCCTGCACCACAGTCAGCAAGTGCTCACGCAACTGGTCCAGGTCCACTTCCTGGTGCAAGGTGGCGCTGAAAGCTGCCACGGTCTTGGCGGCGTCATACTTGCTGCGATAGAAGCGCCGATCAATGACCCGCTGGATGCGGCTGCGCAAGGGCTGGAACAGGGCCGCGATGGCCAGGGTGGAGATGACGATGGTCAGGCTGTTGTCCTGGCTGATGATGCCACGCAGCAGCGCTTGCAGGCCGATGATCAGGCTCACGTAGATCCCCGTCAGGATAACCGTGAGCGCACCATAGACCAGCGTGCGATTGATGATGATGTCGATGTCCCAGAGCCGATAGCGCAGCATGGCGAACCCAAACGAGAGCGGGATCAAGAGCTGCAGGCAGCCGATGTTGGTGTTCACGGCGAGCTGATAGAGCGACCCGGAAGGCGAGTTGGGGTCGGCGAGCGTTGGGATGATCAACGTCGGCACGACTCCCCCAAATCCGAGCGTGACAAACACGGCCAGACCGAAGACCACCCACTTGGTCTGTTGACGCTCCAGGGGACTGGATACGCGCCGGTAGCGGTGAACTTGGACGACCACAAGCGTCGCCAACTCACCAAGAACCACGAGCACGGCAAGCCAGCCAAGCGGTGTCGTGAGCGTGAGAGGCGCCATGAAAGCCAGAGGGACGAGCCCAGCGAGCATCACGACGATGCTCCAGCGCATCCAAGGTGGCACAAACCGACCGCTGGGAAACAGGAGGAAGACGAGCACGAACAAGGCATTAGCAAGGAAAAAGAGGCATTGGTTGGGTACCTGCCAGGGGGAGGGACTGGCTTGGATGGTGCTTGTCGCATTGAGAGTGCCAAACGTCACGAGCATGAGCGCGACCAACATCGCCATCCGGTCATGGGACCTGCGCCAGACGATCACAGTGCTGACCACCAAACACCCCACCATGATGGCAAGGGTGAGCGCGACCGTGAACACAGCGTAATCACCCAGAGACAGGCCGATCCCTTTGAGCGCCTCTGCTTGTCCAGCAGAGAGTTGACTGGAGGCGACCGCGCAGGCTGACCCAGCACAGGGCGTTTGCAGTTGTGCCAGGTACACCGGCAGGCTGGCGAAGAAGATCGCCAGGGTGAGAACGACCAGGGTGATCCAGGTGCCTCGGGCGAGCAGGAGCCAGCGCCCGTGCAGGCGTGCAGAGCTGTGCAGATCACGGCTCTCAGTTACTTCTGTTTGCGCATGTTGAACGTTCATCCGCGTGCTCCTTGTTGGCTGTCCTGGTCCTATTGTCGATGGTTCTGCTAGCTCTCATGAGACGCGGCTGCGCCTTCTTCCGTATCCCGTTCGAAGAAAGGCGTCGCGCATCCTCTCCTCTCTACCCAGAGACACTCCCATCTTACCACAGGCACCGTCCTGAAATCGTTACAAAAAACGTTGCCGGAAAGCTGTTTAGCGGCCTGTGGACACACTGCGATCCTTAAGAGGAACCATTTCAACGAGCACTTTCAGGGCCTCTTTGATGTGCTTGGCCCGGTCCCTCCTCGCGGAGCGCTTCCTTCATTGCACCACAATAGTCAGATTCATGCCCTGGTGCAGTGTACAATAGAGGTGATAGACGCCTGCGCTGGCAAATGGCCCGATCTCCCGCGACCCTCCTGTGATATCGACGTTGCGCAGGGTCGGCGCTCCCGGCTCGGCTCCCGTGTGGGTAGTGCCATTGGTGTCCCAGCTCCCATTTTGCAGCACGTGCTCCACTGAGCTGTCATTGACGATGAGCAGTTTCGAGCCTTTGGGAACCAGAACCACGTTCTGCACAAAATGATCCGGCGCCATATGCACCACTGGCTCTCCATTCGGGTTGGTGCTTGCCGCACTGGCTTGCGGATTCGCCGCGACAATGAGCGAGACGAGGAGCATGCCGACCACAATGCCAGCCAGTCCACCCAGGGAAACGCCCAGCCAGCGCGGAGCATGAGGCTCTCGCGAGCCTGCGCGGTAGTTCTGGATGGTCGCCCCGATGCCAGCCCCCAGCGCGATGACGCTCAGCGCGAGCAAGACCACGGTGAGGGCAAACATGTAGGTCTCGTTGGGATGGCTGAGTGCATAGGGCATGATGGGGATGAACAAGGCGAGCATCGCGCCGTACACCAGGGCACCAAGCAGGGGGGACCAACGCCAGCGGGTCGCCACGATGAGCGCGGTGATGATGCCGGCCAGGATGAGCGCGATCCCAACGAACAGCAGATTGGTCACATTCAGCCCTTGTACGACAAAGCCGGTGGAGAGTAAAAGTGGGAGCCCGAGCACCGCAGCCACCGTCAGCTTGCCGAGGGCGGAGAGCCTGGTGCGGGCAGGGGTGCGTGTCACATCCAGTGGGGTCTTCATGGTTTGCGTCCTCCTCTTTGAGTAAGTGAATGATGCTCTGGACTCATGTAGCTCGCTACATGAACCTCTCTACCTGCTAGTGTACTGGGGAAACGTCTGCTAATCGTTACGGAAAGCGTTACAAACTGCCAGACTTCTATGATATGTGGATCTTGATCTAATCTTCTTTACACCTACCACTTGGAGTTTTTCAACAGGCTGGGTCGATAATGAGACATCTTCCTCATTGGTTACCCACATCTGATTTGAAAGGAAGATTTCCAAAGGAGAGAGACCAGGAGGATTGAAACGCCTCTAGTGCTCGGCCCACCCTGGATCAGTGGGAGGATCGACGTTGACGTCGAGTTGTTCCCATAGGATGTGCCTGGAGGAAGCTTTGGCCACAGAGAGTTCTGATGCGGAGAAGCGAGAGACAACGCTATTGGATACGTTTAAGAAGAATGAAGCAAAATCCGAATAGCCGTTTTCTTTCTCGGCTCGTAGAATAGATACACGTGCAAATTGCAAGAAAATCTAAGCTCTCCATCAGTCATCCCGAATGCAAGGGGAGAGAAAAGAAAGGAACCACCTATGGATACACATGATCAACACCATTTCCCCAAAAGCCTCGACACCTCCGCGCTACCTGCGGTGGTCGACCGGGCCAGCTGGCAGACGGAACTGGACAAGCTGCGCGTTCGGGAAAAGGCGCACACCCGCGAAGGCGATGCGATCGCGGCGGCTCGAAGGCGCCTGCCGATGGTGGAGGTGGACCCCACCATCCAGCTTCTTGGCCCGCATGGACCGGTCACGTTGCTCTCGGTCTTCGAGGGCCGAAGGCTTCTGATCGTCTACTTCCACATGTGGCACATCGGTCAACCCGCCAGCGCCCAGTGCGAGGGCTGCACCTTCTCCAACAGCCAGGTTCGCGAGCTGTCCTACCTGCATTCCCGCGACGTTACCTACGCCACGTTCTGCGAAGGTCCGTACGAGGAGAGCATCCGTTACCGCGACTTCATGGGGTGGGACGTCCCGTGGTACTCGGTGCCGCAGGACGCCGTGGACCAGCTGGTCGCAGACCGGTACTTCGGCATCCTGGTCTGCTATCTCCGAGACGGTGACCAGGTCTTCGAGACCTACTGGACCACCGGCCGCGGCAATGAAGTGATGGCACCGTCGTACGGACTCCTGGATCTGACCGCCTACGGCCGGCAGGAGACCTGGGAAGACTCGCCCGAGGGCTGGCCGCAGCGGTGGGGTTCCAAAGGTGGCCAGTTTTGCATGGACGGACGTCCCACAGCCCAATGGTCCCGGCTTGCCGCCGGACGCTCCGACGACCTTGGCACCGGGGCTACCGCCACTGCCCCACACTGCTGCCAAAACGAGCCGTGACACGCGCGGGAAAGCAACGAGCTGGTGCATCGCCTCAGTGACACTCCAGCTCGTTGCACCCTCTTGGGTCTCACTTTTCCAACGCTTTTGCGACGCATGAAAAGACCCATTTCGCTACTCATCGATCAGCTTCACTTAATGTCGAATATTCACCTTTTTCCTCCCAGGAGCGCGGATGGAAGCCTGGTGGAAAAAGCGGAGAATGGTATGAACCATACTGTAAAAATTGGCTCTTTGAGGATGTCCATCCTTGTGGTAGACTTCGGAAGCGGACGGTTTTGCTATACATGCTCAGCGGAACGAAACGGTCGTTTCTTGAGACGATCGAACTGGTCATGGAGGCAGAGGCGCATCACCCGGCACAATCACCCAAAGGAGTGATGTGCCAAGATGCGTCTCTGTGCTCTCCTTTGTGAAGGCGCATGTGTGAAGCCACCAGTACAATCACACATGCCGATGCTCTCCGGGGGAGGTGCAAAGAGAGAGTTCAAATGATCACCGAGAGGAGAAAAACGCATGAACAAAGTGACCTGCGGCATTACAATGTCATTAGATGCTTTCGTTGCCGGACCCAACCAGAGTTTGGAACACCCCTTTGGGGACATCCCTGAAAATTTACTCCACCACTGGATGTTCGATGAGCCAGAAAAACACCAGGCTGAACTCCATGCATTGACGGATGCAGGTGCGTTCATTCTGGGCAGCAACATGTATGGCCCAAAAGAAAAGCGAGAGAGTCCTGACTGGAAGGGCTGGTGGGGAGACAATCCCGTCTACCATGCACCGGTCTTTGTCTTGTCTCATAAGCAGAGAGACCCGATTGCCATGGAGGGGGGCACCACCTACATCTTCAGTGCAGACGGCATTGAAGCAGCCCTCTCGGCCGCAAAAGAAGTGGCTGGGGAGAGAAATGTGGCTCTCATGGGCGGCGCCAATACCATCAATCAATACTTAGCAGCCGGGCTTCTTGATGAGCTATGGCTCCACATCGTGCCTGTCACCATCGGGGAGGGAGCACGTCTCTTTGAGCATGTTCCCAATCTGCAACTTGAACCTCTTGAAATAAGCGGGACACCATTGGTCACTCATATCAGGTACCGTGTTGTCAAGAAATAATCCCGCTTCTGAGTAGGTGAGGGCTGACCCGCTCGCCTTCGTGGGACTCCATTCATCGGTGGAGGCGCGGTCGCACTTTCCGCGGCAGGCGTGGGCGCTCGCGTTCCATCGTGGAACCATGAAGCAGGCTTTGGAAGTCGGCGGTGTCGATACGGTGCGCTTCGCTGGCTGGTTTTACCGTAAGATTGCACGGGTGCCGGGCTTAGAGGACAAGGTATTATCTGCCTTAAACAGTGGCGGCTTCGCGACGCTGGTAGAGCTTCTTACGGTCTACCGTATGGATGAACAGGTAGCCGAACAGCCGGAGCCATTCGTCTATGAGCAGATGTACCAGTATTTGTATGACTACCACTTCGGCCGGATAACGTTCTTAGAACTACTCGAGAAATGGAAAGCAGTGCTGGACCTGCCGACTGATAATCCGGCGGCCTATTCAAGCGCAGCATGAGAACTCGCGAACCACAATTTCATTGTCATCAAGAGAAAAGCGAAAGTTTACAGATGTACAATCCTGCCACGACTACGCCTAAGCCCTGGTTTCGCTCTAGCTGAGCGCTCTTTTTACAGAGAAAACCTCATTCTAAAAGGCTCCCTGTCTCATAACATCCCCGGCCAGATTGGCTCTTGACCTCTGACCCCTCTGTACAGTATGACTTTCTATAACAGTATTGTATGCTCTGCACGAGAACTGAAAGCGAGGCTATTCCCATGTCCATCCCGAAGTTGCAGGATATCCTGCATGCACAAAAACGAATCCGCCCTTATCTGGCGCGTACTCCTCTCCATAGTTACCCTGCTATCAACGAATTAGTCGGTACAACGCTTTTTATAAAACACGAGAACTACCAGCCGATAGGGGCCTTCAAAGTGCGCGGCGGGATCAACCTCGTTTCACAACTGAGCCCGGAAGAGCGTGAAAAAGGTGTGATCGCTGCTTCCACTGGCAATCATGGGCAGTCCGTCGCATACGCAGCGCGGCTCTTTGGTGTCAAAGCAATTATTGTCGTCCCCGAAAATGCCAATCCTGGCAAGGTTGCCGCAATGCAAGGTATGGGAGCAGAAGTCATCTTTCATGGCGCAACTTACGATGAATCCAAACTGCATTGTGAAACCGTGGCTCGAGAGCATGGCTATCGCTATATTCATTCTGGTAACGAACCATTGCTTATCGCTGGTGTAGCCACAGAAGCGCTAGAAATGTTGGAAGACGAGCCAGGCCTTGAAGTCATTATTGTCCCTGTCGGCGGCGGCAGTGGCGCGGCTGGAGTCTCTATCGTGGCTCATGCTGTCAATCCCCATATTCAAGTTATCGGAGTACAATCTGAGGCATCACCTGCTGCATACGAAACCTGGCGTCAGAGGCGCCTGGTCGAAGCTCCCAACCGCACTATTGCCGAGGGCCTGGCGACCGGTGTAGCCTTTGAGTTACCACAAAAGATTATGCGTGAATTGTTGTATGACTTCATGCTGGTAAGCGAGGAAGAGATTATGCGCTCCATGGTCTGGATGATCGAACGCGCACATACTCTCACCGAAGGAGCCGGAGCAGCATCCCTGGCTGCTGCCTATCATATGCGCGACAGGTTGAAAGGTAAAAAGGTCGGCTTAATTTGCTCAGGAGGCAATACCTCGTTGGATCACTTAAAACTTGCATTAGCTATTTAATCTTCTTGTCCACACTCTTTATACATGCTACAATGTCACCGACGAAAATTGTGATCATTATATAAAGAGAAGACATTCATGGACGAGCAGGTGGTGGCCAGGTTTGAAACCCAGGCGGATATTGCCGCATTTGTAGCACGTTACCCATTTACTCTCGACGACTTTCAACTGGAAGCAATAGCACATCTTGCAGCAGACCGTTCGGTCTTGGTAGCAGCTCCTACCGGAACAGGCAAAACGCTGGTCGCCGAATACGCCATCTGGCGCGCGCAACAGCGCGGGCAGCGTGTCATATACACAACACCTCTTAAGGCACTCTCCAACCAGAAATACCGGGATTTACGCACCATCTATGGCTTCGACGCTGTAGGGTTGGTAACGGGTGATATTGTAGAACACAGCGCCGCTTCGATCGTCATCATGACTACCGAAGTCTATCGCAATATGTTGCTTGAAGAGGGCGGAGATCGCTTTGTGCGGGGCGAAAACATCATCCCCTCATCTATTGCCGATGTCGGCTCCATTATTTTCGATGAATTACACTACCTGAGTGATATTGGCCGTGGCCCTGTGTGGGAAGAAGCTATCATCTGCTCACCACCCAATATTCAGTTGGTTGGTCTCTCAGCAACCGTGAGTAATGCCGAGGATTTGGCCGATTGGATTAGTCGCGTACACCGCCCTATCTCCCTGGTCGTACACGAAGAACGCGCAGTTCCCCTTGAACACTACTACTTTCTTGATAAGAAATTGCATCTCGTCCAGGATGCTGATGGCAACCGGATCGAACGCTTCCCTGACGTCGGTGGCGAGGCTCGGCCGGCTTCCCAGATGAAGCGTAATCGTACCTTCACATTCGATGGTGATGAAGAGGAAACCAACGAGTGGGAAGAAGATCATTGGGCTAAGAAAAACAAGAAACGGAGAGCTGCATCCCAAGAAACAACAGCCGGTGAAGTTTCAATTTCTTCTTCAACTTCGGTGCACGAGCAAGAACAACAGACTTCTAAATCCAGGCGTCTTGTGGAGCGTAGAGCGCCAGAGCCTGGCGAAGTGCTCACCGCCCTGCGAGATGCTGATTTATTGCCCTGTCTCTATTTTCTGCCTGGACGTAAAGTGGTTGAAGAGGGAGCGGCAAGCGCAGCGTTGCATATCTTTACAACACCTGAAGAAGAGGCGCTCATCAAAGAGGAGGTCGGCATCTGGTTGGAGAATATGCCTAAGGAGGACCGCAATCTTCAGCAGGTGCATGCTCTTGCAGAGATACTGCCTCGCGGGTTGGCTTTCCATCATGCTGGCTTGTTACCTGGATTGAAGGTACTGGTGGAGACACTTTTTGCTCGTGGTCACCTGCGAGCGGTTTTTGCCACAGATACATTAGCGCTTGGAATCAATATGCCAGCGCGTGCAGTTGTAGTAGGCAGTCTCAGTAAATTTGATGGGCAAGAGATGCGCCTGCTTACTCCTAACGAATATCGCCAGCTTACTGGCAGAGCTGGTCGGCGTGGAATGGACGTACTTGGAGCCGCGGTCATTCCTTATTCACCCTGGGAGCCATTTGAAGAGTCATTCCGGCGCATCACTGGTGAATTGTTGCCTGTTACCAGCTCCTTCGTCATTCGCTATAACTCGATACTCAATCTGTGGCGTCCAGGGGATGTCAAGCATCTGCGTCGTATTTGTGCATCCAGTCTGCGTGAATATCAGCGCTATGTCCTGTGGGAACAACGTGAGTTGATTCGCCTGGAGAAACTGGAAAAACGTGCTCAAAAGAGCAAGAACACGGGAAAAAAGAAAGGCCTCGCCTCCGAAGGCGCTACTCAGGCGATGAAACAACGGCGCAAGAGGATTGGAGCATATCCACTCAGCCGTGCTGGAGCAGCCGAACTCGATGGCACAATTTTTGCGCTCCGTGCCCTTGGATACATCGATGAGCGTGATGAACTGACGCTTCGAGGACGTTTATTACGCAGTATCTTTCATCCTGCTGGTATCATGATTGTCGAATTAATACTGGGAGGAGCGCTTGACGAACTTGCGGCTTCTGAACTCGCCGAGGTCTGTAGCTGGTTCACCTACGATAACGATCGACGACTAAATAACCGCAGTGTATTGAACAATCACCTTTTGCAGGTCCGTCGCGAGCTGTGGCGTATCGCGCAGCATATTCATAACATTGAACAAAAGGCCAATATTGGGGTCTCTCCCTCTATCATCCCTGATTTTCACGGTGTCGCGCTGGCATGGTCGCGTGGAATGTCACTCAGCGGACTCTTAAAACGAATTGACCTCGCCGAGGGTGACCTTTTGATGTTGCTGAATCAAACAATCGACCTTTTGCAGCAGGTCCAATCAGCAGTTGGTCAGGCTCTCGATGCCAGGGATATTTGGATACAAGAATATGACGCAGACGAATCACACCCCACTGCTCATAAGAAACAGAGCAGAAGGCGTGCCATCCAACTACAAATCTATCGAGAACGTCTCGAACGCCTGCGCCCCCTACTCGCACAAGCCTCCGCATCAATGATGCGGGGTATTATCATTCAAAGTCGTACTGTCCCCTCAATGGTTGCATACGTTGCCGGCGAAGAACTTCCTTTCGACGCCGAAGAAGACACCGATCCCCAGGATGTAATTGAAAGCATCTAGCCACATTTTCTAAAAACATCAAAACTCCATCCCCACACCGTTTATTGCCATTAATAAAACAGGAGTGCAGAGGGCAAAGCCCTTTGCCGGGGTGTGGGGTGTCCCCACAAAATTTTCCTTAATCTTTCGCCGCCGTAGGCGGCAAATCAAAAAGACAACCAGCTACCATTACTTTGGTCATATTTATGAGGTTCATACATTGCCAGAAGCAAGGAAATTGACTAACATGTACAAACAACGCGTGACACTAGTAGGCAAAACACAAGCGCACGGGAATGGGCGGGAATGGGAGCACAACATTACAAAAGAAGAGGTAGAGATATTGATGAAGGCCGAAGCATTAGTGGGAACAGTCCTGGGAACCTGTACACTTCAACAACTTATCGGACAAGGAGGTATGGGAGCAGTCTACCTGGCCCAACAATCTCGACCTCGCCGCCAGGTAGCAGTCAAAGTACTATTACCATCAACAACCCTCAAACCACAGCACCTTGCAGCTTTCCTGGAACGCTTCAGGCGTGAAACTGATGCTGCTGCCTCTTTAGAGCATCCCAACATTATGCCAGTCTATGAATATGGAGAACGTGACGGATTAGCTTATCTCGTCATGCCCTATATCAGCGGCGGCACCTTACGCGATGTTATGGAACGTGAAGCATTACTCACGTTTCCCAAAACAGTGAACTACCTTGAACAAATGGCATCCGCACTAGATTTTGCACACACCCGCGGAGTCATTCACCGCGATATTAAACCTGCCAATATATTGCTTACTCCCGAAGGGCGCTTACTGCTAACCGATTTCGGATTGGTCAAGATTCTCTCCGATGGGCAGGGCACTCAGACGCGTCTGACGGGCGCTGGTGCTCCCGTTGGGACACCCGACTACATGTCTCCTGAACAGGTAATGGGAACCGAGGTAGATGGTCGCGCAGATCAATATTCGCTAGGCATTATCCTTTATCAAATGGTTACGGGAACAACACCATTCCAGGGAGAAACGCCGATGCAAATAGCCGCACAGCAATTGCATACGCAACCGACTTCTCCACGTGTGTTCCGTCCAGAATTGCCTGAAGCGGCTGAACAGGTTCTGCTAAAATCTATAGCGAAACGGCCAGGAGGTCGCTTTACAAATGCGCTAGAACTAGCCACTGCGTTCCGTATGGCTCTGCAAGGGCCTGAAGTACAACAGCAGCCCGCGCAAAACAATGTATTCGCATCGAGCGGAATCATAACGTCTAGTTTACTCGCTCCCCGAGGGCTGTTTGACCCAAATTGGCAAACAGATACTCTGCCATCAATGACCAATGAACAACAAACAGGTACCGGTACAGGCGCACTCACTTCACCAAACATGCCAGCACGTACCACTGGTCTACTTTCGCGAACTGGTATGTTTCCTAGTGTTGGAATGAGTACGGGAACGCTACCAACAGCTATAGCCGATAACCGAAATCCGGCTACTCCTGGGAGTGTATTGCCAACTTCTAAAGGTACACGACCGTTAGTAGATCAACAAGCATTCAACCAGATGTCACCCTCGTTCAACACTATGACAGAGAGTGGAATGCAGCCAACTGTCATGCCACAAGGTTTGAACCAGATGTCGCCCTCACTGAAAGCTACAACGGGCGCGTTGAATGTACCGAACGCTGAGCAAACGGGTACAGGAACCATCAAGCTTACCGGCCCGATGAAAGTTGTGCAAGTACCGGTGGCTGGTCAACCAGGTCAGTATATAACGGGGTTACTACCTGTACCGCCAGCCTCGCAAACTCCATCTCAGCCTGACACCCGCTCGAAAATGCTGCAGAAAATTGCTATGCTAGTCACATTGGTCATACTACTCGTTGGCGGCACTACCGGAATCTGGTATTTGCGTTCCCATAGTGTACAAACATCGTCTCATCCGAACTCAACATCACCCGGGGCTGTCTCAACGCCTAATCTACAGGCGACAATGGCTGCGCAAGCTACTGCAACAGCTCAATCGCATATCATACTATCCGATCCTCTGAGCACAAATATTCGCAATTTCCCTGTATCCACAAGCGGCACAAAGATCTACGTATTTAAAGATGGCGCCTACCATATGACTAATCTTGGAGATAGCGGTATTGCCGTTGTCCTGCAACAATCTCTTCCCAATGGAAAAATGGGCTACACCTTAACTATGGAAGAGATTAAAGGAGATGATACCAGCACCGATAATTCTTTTGGTATGATCCTTCGCTACAGCCAGAAGACCAAAGGCAACCAGACCATTAACACCTTTTACAGCTTTGAAGTCTTCAATTACAATGGTGGGCAGTACAGGTTCTACAAGTATGATAATAGCAAAGGACCGTCTGTCAATCCCTGGACACAGGTCTGGTCACAGGTATTTGGCCATGAATTCCGTCAGGGCCACGGTCCAGGTAGTATCAACACTATTCGAGTCTTTACGAGTGGCAATACGTTTGCCTTTACCATCAATGGGAAAACGGTCGGTAGCGCAAAGGATAGCTCTTTCACGGGTGGCACTGTGGGCATGCTGGTCAATCTCAAAGGTACCGAGGTTGCATTCTCGAAAATGTTGATTACCAACAATTGAGGACAGTACTTTTATCTTAGTAATACGCTTAAAATTTTGTCATCGCTGCCTCTATTGTCTAAGATACTCATATGGGGTTTTCTCGTAGCGAGCTGAATTTTGCCTAAAAGCAGCAATGAGAGGCAGGTCTGAATGAATGCTGAAGCTTTGGTTGGGAAAAAACTGGGTTCCTACACGCTCCGTCGCGTTATTGGTTTGGGAAGTATGGGAGCGGTCTACCTGGCGAGACAGTCACAGTCTCAACACGAATACGTTCTAAAAGTTTTTTTGCATGCATCTTCGCTAGAACCTCTCCAATATATTGACTTCCTTTTGCGCTTTCGACATGAAATGGAGGCAGTTGCCTCGCTCAAACATCCTCATATTCTCTCCGTTCTTGAATATGAAGAGCGTGATGGCTTCGTGTATCTCGTCATGCCCTATATAAGTGTGCGCAATCTGGAGAATGTCCTGAATTCCCAGAAAATGCTTTCTTTGCCAGAGATCGCGGATTACCTTGATCAATTAGCTGGTGCATTAGATTATGCCCATGAACACGGTGTGCTCCATTTAGACATCAAGCCCTCCAACATCCTTGTTACTATTAACAATAAACTGCTCTTCACTGATTTTGCATTGACAAAGACTATGACAGAGAGGCAAGCTGCACGGATTCGTCAATTTACAGTGGGCATGTTAGATTATATGGCACCTGAGCAGGTAATAGGAAAAGAACCTGGAGAAACAGCAGATCTTTACTCACTTGGTGCTGTCCTTTATCACCTGGTCACCGGATTTGCACCTTTCCAGGGAGAGTCAATGGTAGAAGTGGCCAAAAAACATCTTCAGGACCCTCCACCATCACCCTGTTCAAAACGCACAGATTTGCCACTTGCTGCTGAACAGGTTATCCTAAGAGCTTTATCCAAACGCCCTGGACAGCGTTATGCCCATGCATTGGACCTAGCTACAGCTTTTCGCCTCGCGCTGGCAGCCCCATCTACAGAGTTGGAGCAGTCGCGAAACGATGTGGTGCTATCCAGTGATCTGGCCTCTTCAGGTATCTATCCTTCTTATAGTCTTTTTGATCCGCAATGGCGTACTGAATTCAGTCCTGTTAAAGATAGCGAACCAGCGTTGGATCAATCTACACCTGTGCTAGCTGGTGACATATCAAAAACGCCAACAGGTGTATTTGTAAGCGTTAAGAATATTCCGATTTCACCAAATCATGAACCTGTGGCAGAAAAATCGTCACACCCATTACATGTAGTTCATTTTAATCCAATCACACCAGTTCAGGATACTCGAGTGTTACCGGAGCAAAGTACCAATCCCAGTGGTGTATTGACAGTCCCAGATACCGAACAAACAACTACTGGGACAATTATGAAACTGACAAGCCCGGCAAAAATTCTCAATGTGCCGGTTGCTGGTCAACCGGGTCGTTTTCTCGTTGGATTATTGCCAGTTCCTGAGATACCACAACCTAAAAAGGTTGAACAACCCACTGCACCAGGCAAAACGAATTATCTGAAAAAGAACCCCAAAATCATCGGTTTGGCTTTGCTCGTTGTATTATTGCTTGGTACAGGGTCACTCTGGTTTGCGCATCAGCTCTCTAGTTCAAAAACTCCTGCTGCCGTAACTATCGTCAGAACTCCTGATCTTAAAGCAACAATGGCAGCGCAGGCTACTGAAACTGCCGTAGCGAATATCATTCTGTCCGACCTTTTAAACACAAATATCCATAATTGGCCACTCATGTCTGTTGGATCCATGATATATGCCTTTAAAGATGGAGCGTACCACATCACCGATAACGATAATACGCGGGGAGCGCCAGCTATACTGTCAAGCCTGATCTTGCAAGGTCCTTTTGTATATAGCTTGACTATGAAAGAGATAAAAGGAGATGATACCTCAGTCAATAACGAGTATGGTATGATATTTCGTGCAAGCATACAGAACAAGAGCGGCAAAACTTTTACCACTTTCTATTCATTGGAAGTACTAAATAAAACTGGTGGCGAATATCAATTCTGGAAATATGATGATAGCCAGGGATCAGGTGCCAACTTCTGGAAAAAACTTGCTAGTCATTCGTTTGGAAATGAATTTCACGAAGGCCAGGGACCAAAAAGTATCAATACCTTTAAAGTTATCGCGATTGGCAGGCACTTTACGTTGTTAGTAAACGGCAAGAAAGTGTGGAACTTTCAGGATGGTTCGTTTGCCAGCGGCGGCGTCGGGATGCTTGTAAACCTGAAGGGAACCGAGGTTGCCTTCTCCAACCTGTTGCTTACACATCATTAATCTAACAGGAGGCACTCAGTGACAAATTTCTTCATATCCCTGACACTTATAATCACGGGTTTACTCTGTACACTCAATATAGCTTTTGCTGTTGTATTCCGCAAAAGGGGTCGTGCCGAATTCCTCTCGTATATCGCTGTCAGCCTGATAGAGTCAGGTTTATTTGTGTTTACCTTATTGCTTCGCCTTGGAATACTGACCCACGTACCCTTTCATCTACCTCCACATCTCCCTTTCAATCGAGCTGAAATAGGAACAGCGATTGCAATTGGTGTAGGATTATTTCCTGCGGCCTATTGGCATCGCACATCGATATCACAGGTACGAGAACGCATGGCAAAAGATGCTCAAGTCCTGAAAGAACGAGATGGCGGCGTTCACATCCGTAGCAACGCACCAGGTGAATGGATGAATTAGGTGCAGCAGCCATTCCAATCACCTTATCGCACCATCTTGCCTGATGAGGCTATAGTAACTCAAGACCTGCTCTGTGTTTTTGGACAAAAAGCAGCTGTAAACCACCTCAACCTGGTAGTCAAACGCGGCGAGTTCTACGGGTTTCTTGGCCCCAATGGCGCAGGTAAAAGCACAACTATCAAAATGATGGTCGGGCTGCTACGTCCTACAGCAGGCAGCGTACTGGTGAGTGGGATCGATGTATGGAGAGATCCACTACAAGCGCGTGCACTCATGGGCGTATTACCCGAGTATCTCAACCTCTATGAGCGCCTTACCGGCAAAGAATTTCTCGTCTTTGCAGGACATATGTATGGCTTACCAAGCAATGTAATCAAACAAAGATCAGAGGAGCTACTCCATATACTCACACTCGTAGATGACGCGGATAAGCTCATTGTAGATTACTCGGTTGGCATGCGTAAGAAGATTGCGCTGGCTGCAGCCTTGATCCACAGCCCGCAGGTTCTCTTCCTCGACGAGCCATTCGAGGGCATAGATCCCATTAGCTCTCGCACCATGCGTGACATTATGCGCGGCCTCACCCAACATGGCACGACTATCTTCTTCTCATCCCACATCATGGAAGTAGTGGAAAGACTCTGTACCCGCGTAGGTATCATCAACCAGGGTATCCTGGTTGCCGAAGGCACGCTGCAAGAACTGCGCGATAGAGCAAGTGGAGAAAATAAAGATGCGACCCTCGAGGATATCTTCCTCAATGTGGTTGGCGCACACGAAGAGAGTCACAATTTGAGCTGGTTAGAGTAATCCGTTCCCCTCTAGCCAGCCTCTCATAGCACCATCGTACTGCCCACCCCCTCCTGCTTAGCACGACGATAGACCAGGCTGGCTGCCGCCATATCTTCGCAAGCATGCCCCATAGCCTTGTAGACAGTGATCTCGTCCTGGGATTGCCGTCCCAAACCTCGGCCCAGCAAGACTTCTCCTAGCTCAGTGCCAATACCAGGATCGAAACCGGCCAGTTCGCCGCAGCCCGCAGGTGGCGGCTCGAAAGCCATCCGTGTCTCTACGTAGAGACGACCATGCTCGATCACTTTAGGGTCCAGTTCTCCACCTGGAGGACTATATCCGACAGAAGTGATATGCATTCCAGGAGCGAGCCAGTCGATACTGATCACCGGCTCACCTGAATGAGTGCAGAGGCAAACGACATCGGCTCCGCGCACTGCCTGCTCAACAGTCTCAACCGCATGTGCCTTGCTATCTGTTGCTGCTAACTGCTCTGCATGGGCGAAGTGTTCAGATGCAATGCGGATCTCGGAGAACTGGCGCACACGGGGAAGCATCTTCAGATGCGAACGACCCTGTACTCCAGCGCCGATAATCGCCAGCACGCGGGTATCCGTACGCGCCAGAAGTCGTGTCGAGAGAGCTGAAGCGCCAGCCGTGCGGAGCGCTGTGATGTAGGTTCCGTCCATGAACGAGAGGGGCGTGCCAGTTTGAGCATCGAACAGGCAGATGATGGCCTGGTGTGAAGGAATGCCGAAGCGGTTGTTATCGTGAAAGACGGAGACCAGCTTGACAGTGATTTCGCGGCTTTGTTGATATGCGGGCATGGAGAGCAGGAACCCCGTGTTTGGCACGGTGACCCCATTGCGTTTTGGTGCATCAACAAGGCCTTCACTAAGCGCTTTGAATCCCTCTGCCAGCGCGTCCAGGAGCATATCAGGGTCCAGCAGTCTTTGGACTTCCGTTTCATTCAGTATCAGAGTCTCCATATGAACCTCTACATTCACTAGATTTTGCAATAAACTACGTACCCCTACTTTTCCTAACCCCGCTTAACTCACATCAGTATATACCCGAAGCTGAAGTCGTAACAAGCTAACTGGACGCAAATTTGGACGAATTGATACTCTGCTTCCCGCATCGTGTAAAATAGACTGTGGGAAAACCCTGGCACTTACTTCCGAATGAACCAGCGTAAAAACGTAACCTGGTGTTTCACATCTAAGCTGGATGAAGTAAAAAGGAGCGAAGCGATCATGGCCATACATGCTGACAAATTGCGTTGGCTCTTCTGGCTGCGCTGGAAAACACTCATGCGTGGTTATACCCGCAGACCACTCAGCATCATTGGCGCCATATTCGTTTTACTCTTTATTGTCTTGTTGGCTGGAACTATTGCTGTCGTTTCCTTTTTTGCCTACCGATTACTCCCATCTCCTGCCAACTCCCAAGTCTTATACCTGGTACTGACGGCAGCACTTCTGCTATGGATTATGCTGCCCCTGCTAGAGTTTACTGCCAATGAAGGGTTGGATGCCTCGAAGTTAATCTTGTTTCCGCTCACTCGTGCGGAGTTGATGGCGAGCCTTTTGTTCTCGACGCTGCTCGATATTCCCACCATTGGACTTGTGCTCGTCTTGGTCGCCGTCATTGCAGGTTGGGCAGTTTCTGTACCTGTGACTATTCTAGTCAGTGTGACTATGCTTATCTTCTATATACAGGTCGTTGGGATTAGTCAGTTGGTTCTGGCGCTCTTTATGCGCGTCTTGCAAGGTCGGCGTTTTCGTGATCTCAGTATCATTATTATTGCTCTCTTCACTTCTTCCTGTTATCTGATCCAGCAATTTGTGCTTGGTGGAACACGGATCTTGCACTTGTACGATAATCTGAAAAGTGCAAGTTTTTCTCCTTACCTGCAATGGCTGCCTTCTGGTTTAGCTGCTCGTTCAATCACACAAGCTATACAGGGGAATTGGGGAGCGAGCATTGCCATCTTAGCCTTACTACTCGTTACAAGCGTACTCACACTCTACCTGTGGCAATTCGTGCTTCAACGCAGTCTTAGCGCTTCTGAAGTTGGCGCTTCGGTTCGCGCTCGCGGTCGTCGACGCCAACAAACTCCCGCTGTAACAACTGCCGTTCAGCCTGCGGGTGTGAGTATATGGGAACGCCTTGTACCTCCTCAGATCTCTGCTCTTGCTGTCAAAGAACTGAAGTACTTCTGGCGTGATCCCCAACTCAAAGCCATGATGTTTCAATCGGTGATCTATGTAGCTATCTTCCTTGTAGCGCCACTGCTCAACCCCAATTCTTCACGTTTTGGCGGCAATGGCTACGTACTACTGATCACACCCATGATTGTGCTTTTGTTTATGTTGACACTCTCGCTCAATACACTTGGTTTAGAGCGACAGAGCCTCACTACCTTGTTCCTTTTTCCTGTTGCCCCTCAACGCATCCTGTGGGGAAAGAATCTCGCGATAGCCACGCTGGGAAAAGTGGAGTTAGTCGTGCTTATCACTGTTGGAGCATTCATAACGCACGCCTGGAATTATGTGCTGCCTGTCCTCGTCGGTGGGTTGGCAGGTATGGGAGTTTCTCTGGGTTGCGGAAACATCACCTCAGTCTACTTTCCGCAATACATGCGTCAAATGCAAAGAGGTTTCCGAGCCACTGGTCAAACCTCTCAGGCAGGTTGTTTGCGAGCGGTAATGTCATTAATGATGCTCGTAGTTGCAGGGATTTTATTGATTCCTGTAGCATTAGCTCTCGGTTTGCCTTTAATCTTTCAGGCAGAATGGATCTGGAGTATTACCATGCCCCTGACTCTCATCTATGGTTTAGCCTTTCACCAGGTCGCAACGCGCATCGTAGCCCCACGCATGCTTGAGCGTGCGCCAGAGATTCTGGCTATTATTACGAGAGAGTAAGGTAGCCCCACTTATATATTAAAAATCATCCTGAACTCCGAGCCTGACAGCGCTTCGGTGTTCATCCTCGTGTAGGTGCCACTTTCAAGTAACTCTTGTGCGATGGCTCGTACATGCCCGAGCACTGAGCGCATCAGCCCACCAGCAAGACTCACACGTGCGACACCAAGCTGTGCAAGTTCTGGTAGTGGGGGCCCAGGAGGACCACCAAGAATATTGATAGGTCCATTGATCGCCTTGACCAGGTCAGCGATTAAGGTGCGATCAAGTATCCCTATAGGATAGATGCAGTCTGCCCCGGCTTGCAGATAGGCATTTGCTCTCTGCACAGTATGCTCGAAGCGACTCTCAGGCTCACCGATTGCCAGTAAAAACACATCGACGCGCGCATTGATCACGAAAGGCACATCCATCAAAGTCGCTAACTCACGCAATGCCTGGATCAGTTCAACTTGATAGGCGATATCTACAAGCGTTTTTTCTTGTTGTTTCAGCGAATCTTCGATATTGATGCCAACAGCACCGGTCGTAATCACTGCTTTGACCGTCTGAAGCACCTCTTCAATGGAATTCCCATAACCTGCCTCGATATCTGCCGTGACAGGACACTCGACTACCCGCGTGATACGTGCTATCGCCTCGATCATCATCTCCCGGCTCATGTGTTGACCATCTCTATAACCCAAAGCAGCGGCCATCCCAGAGCTGGTAGTGGCAATAGCACGGAATCCAGCTTGCTCTATAATACGTGCGCTAGCTGCATCCCAGACGTTTGGCAGCACAAGCAGAGGCGCTCCTTCATGAAACCCCCGAAATTGTATGGCTTTCTCTTTTTGTACACTAGAACTCATAAGCGTAATATCCAAAGCAGCGTCAAAACGGCGTCACCAACTTCACCCTTGCCTCGTGAAGCGTGGCATCAGGTGTGCGTATCTGAATGCGTATCTCCCAGTTGCCTGGCATAGACAGGTCTCCACTACCACTGAAATGCCCTTTGCTGTCAGGTAACAGATTTACTGTATCAGTGCCCATGTCCATATCCAACATGGTGGTATAGAGCGAAACGCCTATATTTGTCGCTGGTGTGTTTGTGGTGGTATCTACCGCACTCACTGTAAAGACGTTTGTCCCAAAGCGATTGGGATTGACGCTCAAGGTGACTGTAAACTTTCCGTCTATAGTTCGTGCCGACGAGGTATAGGGCTGCGGTTTACTTCCAGTCTGCTGTTGTTGCTGTGCAACTGCGATCGGCGATAAAGTACCTGCGAACACGTTCATCAGGCCAACGCAAATTAATACACCTACACCTAATACTGGTTCCCAGCGCAGCACTCTGCTGAGTAGCTGTGTCTTTTTTGTCAATCGTCCTTCGCGCAGTCTTACTTGTTGAGTAAGCAATTTTGTGGCTCGACTCGGCTCAGCGGTTTTTGTTACCGCCTGTTGGCCAGTGACAGTAGTGGGGCGATTTTGCTCTGCTATTTCTGTTCCAGCTTGCACTGCTTGCAAACGATTTTCGGCATAACTGTATTTCTGATACTCTTTTTTCAAGCGTGGTCGTAGTATCCCAACGTGGATGGCGCTGGTGACCAATAATCCGCCTACCAGCGCAATTTTGACGAGGAGCGCACGTCCATATGCAGTGCTAAGAAATTGCTGCCACGAAGTCAGGTGAAAAGCTGCGTTGAATGGGCCTGTGACGGCCATGATGAGCACACCGGCGATTGCCAACGGAGAAAAGTAAGGAAGCACGGTAACCAAAGAACGAGCTTGCTGAGGGTTATGTAAACGTCTTAAAACTGGTAGATAGTTGGTTGCAATGTACATCATACCACCTACCCATAGCGATGCCGCCAACAGATGCAGCCAATCCAACACAATGGCGTATGATACGATGTTCGGATTGACTGCCGCCGCATGACCGGACATAGTGATCGCAATCAATAAAGCTGATGCGAGGACCAGATTCGCAATCGGCAGTACAGTCCTGGCAATACGTGATCGCTGCTGCTGCAAGAGGATATAGAGCGCCAGGATGATTGCTAACAGGATGACCACTTCGCGCATCATCCAGTAGATTCCAAATCGCCCGCTTGTAGCCAGTCCCACCAGTAACGTAGGTGAGATGGCCGAAGCCAGGTCACCTCCAGTAAGATTGAGCGCCTGTCCCACCAGCACACCTATATTTGCCAGGAAGAGCACGATAAGCGTGGGAAGTGAAAAATATCGTTCAAATCGCCGTTGTACCTGTTCGTTTGTGTTCCTCTCTTCTGTATGAGCTTCTGCTGAAATGGTAAGCACAAAGTTGATCCAGAGTTGCGCTCCCATCCAGAAAATGGCCCCCAACTCAACAAGTGTGATCATGATCAAATTAAACAGTGTTGGACCATCTATTTGTCCTGTATACAGACCGGTCAAGTTGCCGCTGCCCAGCACATTTGCGCCAGGATTTGAGCCTGGAGCGAGTGTTGGAACGCTGCCATCAGCTCGCGCTACACTGAAAATGAAAGAACCTCTCAGAATATGACCATCGGCTGCAGAGTCAGTGCGCCAGATAACAATGTAGACCGATGGGGGCAGATTTGGCTGGAGTGTCACGTCCATCTCAGTTTGATCGCTAGACGAGATGTGGGCATCACGATTATCAACTCGCTTGTTCTCCCCATTCACTACCACAGCAGTGCTGAAAGCAGGATTCAGCGCCTCGCTGTACCACATACGCACCTGTTTAGGCGCAATGCTTAGCACAGAATCTTTCGCCGGATCAGAACGTAACAAAATGGCATGCGCGCTTGCTATCGCTGGAAAAAGCAAGGTCAAACATAGTGCGAGCGGTACAGCAAACCCCAAAAAAGGGCGACACATAACCCGATTTAAATTAAATCTCATGAACCCGGATCCTATCATTGAAAGGCATACGAATGGGAGTGCAGAGGGCAACGCCCTTTGCCGGGGTTCGGGGTGTCCCCGAAAAACCTCTTTTCCTCTCTAAAGCGACTTTAGTCGCGCGAAACCTTATGGTACGGAATGTCAAATATTCATAGACGCTAAACACTTCTCTAAGCTATAATACACCTGTATGGATAAGGAAGACAAGTTAGCAGAACTAGAAGCACTACTTCAAATCACATTTAATGACCGCTCGTTACTACAACGAGCAGTAACTCACCATTCCTGCTGCCCAGAAACAGCCGTACGAGACTCATATGACACACTCGAGTTTTTGGGCGATGCCATACTTGGCGCTCACGTCGTCGAATATATCTTTCGTAATTTTCCAGATGCCACTGAAGGTGAAATGACAGCCCTGAAGTCCGAGGTTGTCAGCCGTCGCGTGCTCTCCAAGATTGGGCAAGAAATTGGTCTTTTCCCTTATATTCAAATCGATACCACAAATATGAGAACCTTTAACGATCGATCTAAGGATTCACTTTGCACCGACGTGTTAGAAGCCTTAATTGGAGCGATCCACATAGACCAGGGGCCAGAGGTCGCTCGTGACTTTGTCACTCGTACAATCCTGCCTATTGTAGCGCATGTCAACAAACAAACACTTGATACCAATCCTAAGGGTCGTTTGCAAAAAATTGTCTTACAACGCTCAGGCTCCTTACCACGCTACCGTGTATTAGAACAAAGTGGACATAACAATGATCGAGCCTTTACCGTCGGCGTATTTGAGCAAGCATTGTTATTGGGCTTAGGAAAAGCCTCCAGTATTAAAGAAGCCGGCCGTTTAGCCGCTCGTGAAGCCCTGGAAATTCTACAAGCACAGCATGATGTGTAAATATCAAATGAAATTTAATAAACTAATCAGGTCCTTTGTAGGTGCCGATGTATCGTGCCCACCGCCGATGTATCGTCCCTCTCGATGGTTTCTCACTTTCCCAATACAAAGCACAACATCACCACTAATTTAGAGAAAACGTATGCCAAAAAACAGAGTTTTAGTAGAAGAGCAATTTACATGGTATGAAACCAATCTACCACTGTTAGAGCGCAAAAAGCGTGGCCATTTCTCAACACCCCTCTTGTTAGTAGAAAAGATTCTTGATGCTTGTTGTTATACCCCTCACAATGACCTTACACAGGTACGAGTACTCGACCCTGCATGTGGAAGTGGCAACTTTCTTATAGAAGCTGCACGACGCCTTCTAGCCTTTAGTATACGAGCAGGTCTATCCCCCAAGGAAAGTGCCCTGCTTTTCAAACGTAACCTGTGGGGTATTGATCCAGACCCCATTTCCTGTTTTCTAGCAGAAATGCACCTGCGAACCATCATACATTCCGATGCTTCCCACCCTGTCCCATTTACACCCCTCCATATTCACCAGGCCGATAGCCTGGTACTACCCTGGGAACCAACCGTTGATCTTTTTATCGCCAATCCTCCCTATCTGGCTGCGAAAAATAACGACCTCAGTGGCTATAATTTCGCCCAACAGCGAGGCCAGGCCGATAGCTATCTGCTTTTTTTGAACCTTGCCTTCCAGGTTGTGCGTCCAGGTGGTTGGATTGGCCTCGTTCTTCCCGATCCGCTCTTAGCGCGCGCTAATGCAGCCAGAGAACGGGCGCGATTGTTAGAAGAAACGACGTTATACCATCTCTGGCATTTTTCGGATGTATTTGCGGCAGATGTGGGTGCAGTTGTACTTATTGCCAGGAAATCTCCTCCAAAACGCATACACTACATTTCATGCATACGAGGGCACTGGCACTCAACTGTCTCCTTCGTTCCACAACGCCAGGTACAACAATCCCTGTTCAGTCATCAGTCCGGCGCCGAATTCCGATATCTATTAAGCCAGGGACACGGAGATGCTCTCGAACGCCTACGAACCTGCCTTGAAGAAACTCCAGCAAGTGAGCGCCGTCTTGCTCTTCTGAGTGAGTTCTTATCTATCTCACGTGGCGAGGAATTTGGCAAAGAAAGCCCATATATCCAAAACATTCCAATCCCGCTCAACCCTGGCTCACCTTCAACTATCATCCGTAGGGGCGACCTTTATGGTCGCCCGGCAATCGATCTCCCCGATGCTCTCCCGACCACCTTTCCTGTATTACGCGGTGGAATTGACATCCATCCATATAGTCCACCTACAGCGAACTGTCTCATTGCTCGTACAGCCATTAGTAAACCACTGGAACGCTATTTGTCACCTAAGTTGTTAGTGGTCAAAAGCACAGATCGCTTGCAGGCAACATTGGATCAACAAGGGTACGTAGCTCTACAGACCCTCTATTTACTCCATCTACGAAATCACTATGGCAATTCTGATCAACTGTATTTTTTCCTTGCATTACTCAATTCGCGCTTGTTGCGTGAATATGTCTACGCTCTGCACACAGCATACAAAATGGTGCAGCCCCAAATAGAGCAGCGTGTATTAGCCAGCTTACCTGTTCCACTCGTGAAACTGGAAGAGCAACAGCAAATTATCGAGCAATCCAAAGCATTAGCGCATGCTTGCAGCAGTTCAGGCCCCGTTGTAGAATGGAGTGAACATATCACCAGAATGTACGAAGAACTGGAGCGCGCTATCTGTGCGCTCTATGATTCCGCCTTACCAGGATTTTTGCTGACAAAGGAGTCATAAAATATGGCTGATACTCGCCCTATTCGTGTTTTGGTGGCCAAACCGGGCCTTGATGGGCATGATCGTGGCGCAAAAGTAATTGCCCGCGCTCTCCGTGATGCTGGCATGGAAGTGATCTATACAGGTATACGTCAGACTCCCGAAATGATTGTCGAAGCTGCCATCCAGGAAGATGTGGATGCTATTTTGATGAGCATACTTTCTGGAGCTCATATGGCTATCTTCCCCAAAGTGATGGACCTCTTGAAACAAAATGAAGTGGATGATGTGTTGGTAGCTGCCGGGGGCATTTTGCCCGATGAAGATCTACCAGCAATCAAAGCAATGGGTATCAAAGGTTGTTTTGGGCCGGGCACTTCAACGGATGAAATTATCGAGTTTGTGCGAGCCAATGTACAGGCTGACCGCCTGACCGCTGAGGTATAGGTGCGTTTTGCAGAATATTACTGAACGATTGCTGAGTGGAGACCGTCGTGCTCTTGCTCGCATGGTGACATTGATAGAGAATGAAGCGCCACAGGCACACCGTTACCTGGCTGAGCTACATCAGAATGCTGGTCGCGCTCATATAATTGGTGTGACGGGTGCGCCAGGCGCGGGCAAGAGCACGTTAGTCACACGTCTTGTGCGAGAACTTCGTCGACGGGATCGTAAAATTGGCGTTGTTGCCGTTGATCCTTCCAGCCCCTTTACTGGTGGAGCTATTCTGGGTGATCGTATTCGCATGATGGAATTGGCCGGTGATCCGAATGTCTTTATTCGCAGTATGGCGAGCCGGGGAAGTCTCGGTGGCCTCTCTGCTTCAACCCGCGATGTTGTGCGAGCGATGGATGCAGCAGGATATAATCCCATCATTATTGAAACTATAGGAACGGGACAGGCGGAAGTCGAGGTAATGCGTGCTGCACAGACTGTGCTGGTAGTAACCGCTCCCGGTATGGGTGACGAAGTCCAGGCTATCAAAGCCGGTATTCTTGAAATTGCAGATATTTTTGTGGTAAGTAAAGCCGATAAACCCGGCGCAGATCAGACAGTCGCGGAATTGGCAATGTTACTGAGTCTCGATCCTCATCGACGCCACCACGATAAATCAAAATCTTACTGGCGAATTCCGGTTATGAAAACCTCTGCCATCAAAGATCAAGGAATTACCCAGTTAGTGGATGCTATAGAACAGCATTATCAATACCTGCTAGAAAGTAGCATGCTTGCAAATCGTACGCAACGCCAGGTACGAAGTGAGGTAGAATCACTGGTGCTACATGCGGTAATACTTGCGTTGAGAGCCGAAGTGACCGAGGCTGAATGGCAACAATTGACGGAGGATATTATTACCAGAGAGCGCGACCCTTACAGCGTTGCAATTGAACTACAAAAGCGGATTGGCTTGAATATTTTGTAATTCATCCAGGCTTTGCCCAATTGGCCTGGAAAGCGATTCATAAGCAATCTTCCAATAACAGATAGCCTCCTGGGGTTGTCCTGACTGTTCAAGCATTTGAGCTATTCTGCCATAGGCTTCGCCAAGTAAAACACTGGCTTGCGTCTGGGAAAGAAGTTCTTTTGCTCTTTCAAATAACCTTCTCGCCTTTGAAAAAAGTATGTCGTGTTGCTCTCCCTCTATATGTTCGCTCTCTGCCAGTGTAACTTTCCCGCATGTGAGGTACATCAAACCCAGGTAGTAATTGTCGTTCAACCCATCGGCAACTTCCAGCGCGCGTTGGCAGTAACGTTGTGCTTCTTCCAGGCGATCCTCCGCCAGTCGCAAATCTGCCAGAGCCATGAAATTCACTAGCTTTGTTTTCTGGTTGTCGTCCAGGGTTGCTATAGAAAGAGATTCCAGGTAGTGGTCAGCCGCTTCATTATATTCTTGCATCTGGTAACAAATTCTGCCTAGAGCATTCTGTACGCGCCCCTCCATGGTCCGCATCCCTCTTTTTTCATACAGTTCCAGAGCCTTCACACCGTATGTATATGCGCCTTCAAAATTTTCTAGCAGACGATTGGCATCACAAAGACCGTAGTAAATTTCGGGAAGGTCTTCATGTTGGGGAATGGTCATGCACATTTGTAATGCTTCTTCATAATGTTGGATCGCCATTGCATAAAAGCCACTCAAAATACATGTCATACCTAGCGAATGACGTGCTTTAATGCGCACTTGTGGAAGATTCACTCTCCGCTCGCTCAATAATTTAAGACACTTTGTATAGTGCTGAGAAGCTTCCTCGAAACGATTCAGGCTAATAGCGGCATTTCCTAGACAAAGCAGGTAGAACGCACGACGTTCGCGCTCGTTATGTTTTGCATCATTCCAGTTTTCTTCAATAGTACTCAGAGGAAAAAGGTTGAGTAGCAAACATCGCGCTTCAGTCCACTGTTCTAAGAGAGTATGACACCATGCGGACAAGTAGGCGATCTGGCGTTCCTGTTCTGGATTATTCGTTTGGATATGTTGAAGCGCAGTCAGAGCGAGTTCGTATTGCCCTTCCTCCATCCAGAGTTGGGTACGATAGATCGAGCGTTCCATATCAGATTTCTCGCGCATTGTGATATTACCTCCCATCAGTAAAAGCCCGACTATTATAGCATATCCCTTTATCTAAAGATAGATGAATTTTGCTGATTCAAAACAATGTACAACATGAGTCATCCCGAAATTTCGAGATGAGTTTGTAGGAGAGGCAAAGGTGGGGAGGAAGAGAAGAGCAGAAGGGATCAGCCGCAACAGGAAAGCGGTTGATCCCTTCATGATGTCGGGAAGAGGCACAAACAGAAGT